>OGOX01000481.1_pt1 | contig 30917 bp, 29 predicted proteins | sample 1552761 | NCBI WGS metagenome assembly OGOX01 (sample SAMEA2580212, study PRJEB22360) | human gut metagenome | biome: human gut; feature: human-associated habitat; material: faeces | place: Denmark | collected 2008/2010
CCACATCAACTCCCCTTTGTCAACTCTTTTTTTTAACTTTTTTTGAAAAAATTTTTGCTTGTTGTCGAACCGCCGCGAAGCTCACAATATATTGTGGGAAATACGCCGTTGCCTTTTTGTAATTGCACTATTTTTCCTTTGATTTAAGCGTATTCCAACAAACTGACATTCATTGAGTTGCAAGAAGTAATGTTATGTGTTATAATATTACCGAAATAAGACGAACCTAAAACGGTAGGCGGTTAAGTTCGACCCTCGAAAGGGGGCGTTGCCGATGGAGCAAACGGTTTTTATCATACTTGTTTTGATATTTGCCACAGGCTACATATTGAGCATAAAAAAGAAATAAACCGCCCAAGCTACCAACTTTGCGGTTTATTCCTATAAACTTATAAGTCGAGGGCTAACCGTCTATCGGCTCGCCTTATTTCACTTTTATTATATCACAATAATATAATATGTCAAGTATTTATTCCGCCAGACCCTCTGAAATACCCATCATAATAATTCCGAGGAAGACGGTGCATATTATAAGGTAATGCTTAGCGCGAAGCTTTTCCTTTAAGAAAATGCGGGAAAGTATCACCGAGAAAACACAGTAAGCCGAAATCATCGGCGCGGCGACGGTCGGGTTGTCTCCTATCGCGTAAATATACGCGAACTGTCCCGCGGTCTCACAGCAGGCGCCCAGCCACTTAGGTGTATCCCATTTGCGGTCGGGCTTTTCCCTCTTTATTACATATATATATATGAATGCGATTACCGCGAGAATAAAAAAGGTATATTCGTAGGCGATATTTGCGGAGTCTTCGTTAACATAGCCCTTGTCGAGCAGCAGCGCGTCGGCAAAGGTGCCCATTCCGTCAAGCAGGCAATAGAAAATCGGGAAAAACACCGCGATAAAACCGCTTTTAAACTTCTTGTTTTCTGGTCTGCTTGCAAGCTCGTGCGCTTCATCGTCATATTTTTTCTCAACGAAAGCAAGTCCCACAACTCCGACGCAGACGAGCACAATTCCTATCCAGCTAAGCACATCGGGCATTTGGCGTAAAAATATAAGACAAAGGATACAGGCGACCGCGCCCGAGGAGTTGCAAATCGGCGAGGAAACCGACAGCATTATGTAACGCAGTCCGACATAGCCTAAAATCATCGAGGAAACATAGAAGATTATCGCAGGCGAGTATTTGATAAAATCAATCGGGTAAAACTCGGTGCCCGTGAGCAGCTCAAAGGTTGCATGAAGTCCCATAACCGTACCCACGGCGATAACGATTTTCCAATGACTGTATTTATCGGTCGGCTTTGAACCCATTTTTGAAAACAGGTCGGAGCCGCCCCAGAACATAATTGTAACTAATGATAAAATAAACCACATAATGATACTCCTTTTAATTGCTAATTATAAATTAACGATTAAAATCGGAGGCGGTCTGCGCCTAAAATGGCGGCTGGGAACTATTTTTTTCAGCCTTTTTGTCATACAATTATTCTGCTAATCTGTGGGCAAATTCGGAAAGCTCGTCATCGCTTAGAAACTCTATTGTAATAGCTCCCCTGCCTTTTCCGTTTGAGGTTATACTTACCTTGCGGTGCAGTTCGTTTTTGAGCGACAGCTCAACCTCGCTGTAAAAGGTTGGCTTTTGCTGCTTTTCGGCGGTTTTTGCAGTTTTAGCCTTTTTCGCCGCCGCAGACATTTTTTCAAGCTCCCGCACCGAGGCTCCGTCCGCCGCCGCAAGGAGCATTTTGCCGCGCGTTTCCTCGTCCTCGCAGGAAAGCAGAGCCCTTGCGTGTCCCGCCGTTATTGTCCCTCGGCGGAGCGCCTCTAATTCGGTATCGTTAAGGGAAAGCAGGCGCAGGGCGTTTGTAACCGCGCTCCGCGATTTGCCCATTTGCTTTGCAACCTCGTCCTGAGTAAGCCCGTAGCCGTCAATTAACGAGCGGTAGCCGAGAGCTTCTTCGACCGCGTTTAAATCCTCGCGCTGGAGGTTTTCTATAAGCGCGATTTCCATTAAGGTTTGCTCGTCCGCGTCCTTTATGATAACAGGGACTTCGTTTAATCCCGCAAGACGGCATGCTCGCCAACGGCGTTCACCTGCAATTATGCTATATCTTCCGTCAACCGTAGGTTTGACCACAATAGGTTGTATAAGTCCGTGTTGTGCGATACTGTCCGCGAGCTCGGAAAGTGCCTTTTCGTCGAAGTCCTTTCTCGGTTGGCCGCGGTTAGGCTCAATATCGTTTATGTTTATTGAGACCGTGCCGCCCGCATCCGCCGCATTTTCGTCAAAAAGAGAGTCGAGACCTCTGCCTAGACCGCCTTTTTTTGCCGCCATATCACATTCTCCTGTTCTTCTTTAAAAATTCCTTTGCGAGGTCGGTGTACGCCTCGCTACCCTTTGAGCGCTTGTCGTAATACTGTATGGGCATACCGTAGCTCGGCGCTTCGGAAAGTCTGACAGCCCGCGGGATTACCGTTTTATAAAGCTTATTTGCAAAATACTTTTTAATTTCCGCTACAACCTGACCCGTCAGATTAAGCCGTCCGTCATACATAGTAAGGACTATTCCTTCGATTTCAAGGGTCGGATTGTAAAGCCTTTTGACCTGCCTTACCGAAGCCATAAGCTGTGAAAGCCCCTCAAGCGCGAAATATTCACATTGAATCGGCACTAAAACCGTGTCGCTCGCATTAAGGGCGTTTATAGTAATCAGTCCCAGTGACGGCGGGCAGTCTATAAATATGTAATCGTATTTTTCCCGCGCCGCTGCAAGCGCCATTTTGAGCTGTGCCTCGCGGTGCTCTATCTCTATCAAATCGACCTCCGCCGCCGCCAAATCCATTGAGGACGGAACAATATCTACATTTTTAAACTCGGTTTTTACAACCGCGTTTTCGAACTTACCTGTGCCTATAAGCAATTCATAAGAGGTGATTTTTGTCTGTTTTTTATTTATTCCGAAGCCGCTTGTAGAATTTCCTTGGGGGTCTGCGTCAACAAGCAAAACCCTTTTACCCGCAAGACCAACGCCCGCCGCTAAATTTACCGCGGTTGTGGTCTTTCCGACTCCTCCCTTTTGATTGACTATGGCAATTATCTTGCCCACTGTCAAGCCTCCTTTTTTCGGCTTATTGTTTCACGTGAAACATCGCTTTTGGTGATACCTCAATATTATACCAGTTAGCAGGTAAAAAGTAAATAGCGGATTGTGTATTGTAATAAAAATCAGCGGGACGATGCCCGCACCATCCCGCTGATCCTTTAATAATTCCGAATTCCGCATTACGAATTACGAATTAATTAAGTCTTGTCTCCCGGCTTAAATATCAACGACATCAAATACCCCGATACCACCGCTGTGGCTATTCCCGCTGCGGTTGCGGTAAAACCGCCCGACAGCACGCCCATAAAGCCGTACTCCTTTACCGCCTCCTTAACTCCCATTGCAAGACTGTAGCCGAAGCCCGTGAGCGGAACGGTTGCACCCGCACCCGCGAATTTTACTATCGGGTCATAAACTCCTATGGCGGTTAAAATAACTCCCGCGACCACATATGAAACCAGTATGCGTGCGGGAGTAAGCTTGGTGTAATCAATCAAAATCTGACCGACAAGGCAGATAAACCCGCCCACCAAAAATGCGTAAAAACAGTTTAAAAACATTTCCATACGAAAAACCTCTCTAAGCTTCGCTTATGTTTCACGTGAAACATTATTTTTATATAGTGTTTTCCGTAAATGCAAAATTATACCTCAACGCCGTAACATTCTGCGATACTATTTTTGACCTCATCATAATTTAGGTGTCTTACCTTTATGCTGTCGGCGCTTTCGGAGCATACGCTCACGACAACCTTGCAGGTTTTCCGCGGAATATCGGGAATGTTGCGGATAAGCTTTATCTGCCCCACGTTCTCCCGCGGGCAGTACAGCTCGCAGGTGTTAAAGCCCTTTATTGTCTGTGCAAAAATGTTTTTGCCCATTTTGAGCTTGCCAAAGCGGAATTCAAAAATGCAGAGATAGGCGTAATACATTATCATACAGCAGGCAACTACCGTTAAAAACAGTATCAGGCGGCTGAAGCTTTTAAAAACAAGCGATAAAACGGGTGAAACGATTATGGTAATGATAAAATACAAGGTGGGAAAATATAAAAACCGCCTTTTTGTACGGTTATCGCGCTTTGCGTGTAAGAGCCTGCCGTCGGGAGCCAAAAAAGGAAAGTATATTGAAAACTGACGTTTGATCTCACCGCGTCTTCCCGAGGGTACAATAACCGCCGACTCGCTTTTTGAGTTGCCGTACCCGCCAACGCTCACCTTCATGGCATACCGCTTGAAAAGCCGCATAAGCGGGGTTTGGTCAATGATAACGTCTTTGACCGATTTTTTCTTAAAAGAGGTGCGGCTGCGTACAAAAAAGCCCGAGCGCACCTCTAAGTTATCTTCTTCAAGAAAAAGTTTAAAATTAATATATTTAAAGAGCGAGTAAAAAAACGACACCGCGTAGGCGAGCAGAAAAATCAGGGTGATAGTGTTCACAATCGGCGGAAAATAAGTTTTAACCTGTCCCGATACATTATTGATCTCATCAAACAGCATTTTGTCAAGAGCCAAACCCAAAAGCTTTCCCGTCTTATTTATGATAGGAACGCCGATAATCATTCCCGTAACAGCCGAAGATGTGGTCGCCGCCATAACCGCGACCTTGAAGACCGAAAATTTCACCGCCTTGGGATTTTTTTCTCCGAAAAGACAGCGGGAAACCTCCTTGCTGTCCTTCAGGCTTAGCTTGAATTCAAAATCAGCCGAGCCCTTGGGTCCTGCTTCGGTATTAATGCGGTAGGTCACGGCTTTAAATACCGCCTCAATCGGATTTTGCTCGGTCTGTACCGAGGAAAGCTTTGAAATGCTTATAACTGATTCAGACCTTAAAATAATGCCCATTTTAATTGTGACGGTACTTTTTCCGCAAATAAGCCTGAACGAGGCGCATCGGAGCGCGGCAAGGAGGGTTATAGCCGCAAAGGCGATAAGCTCAAGGGTTAAAACGCCCGTCACCTCGCCCTTGATAAAGTACTGAAGTACGCCCTTTATTACCGGAAAAATTAATACAAACAAAAACGGCTTAATGAGACCTACAATCATCAGGGGGTGTGCGTGAAATTCCTTTTTCAAGCTTCACCCTCCTTTGTAAGAAAATCAATAAAACAATTGACGTCAGAGGCGTCGAACTCGGGTATTATAATTCTGCTCCGAGCCGCCTTTAGAGTAAGCGACGCAAGTCCCATTCTTTTTGCAAGCGGTGTCGCAAAGCTTTGAGCGTAGACAAGGCGGGAAAAGGGCATAATGTGGGTGGTTTTTATAAAAACCCCACGGTTAATTACTATAGCGCCCTTTGGGAAAAGGATTTCATAGCTTTTAAAATAGCGTGGAAGATACCAAAAAAGCAAAACCGCAAGCAGGGCGGTCAAAACCGCCGCGGCAAGAAAGAGCCAGCCGGTAAGAAAGGAAAAGCCGCAAAGCACAATAATGAGAATGAATCCCGCACCGCCGATTCTTGTCTGCCATAAAAATGCCGTTCTTTTCGGCAGTGAATTTTCCTTCAATGCCAGCCCTCCTTTGGTTTACATAATACTATAATTTTTCCTTTACCGCCGACCAGTATTCCTTGCATTTTTGCTCAATTTTATTTGTTCCAAAGCGGTAATATTGCTTATCCTTAATTTCATCAGGCAAATATTGTTGGTTTACATAATGATTTGGATAATCGTGCGGATATTTATAATGCTGACCCTTTATTTCGGCGTCCTCTCCGTCAAAATGCTTATTTTGCAGGTGCCTTGGAATATCGCCGCCGATTCCCCTTTCAATATCCGCCATGGCCGCATTTATCGCGTCATGGGCGGAGTTTGATTTCGGAGCGGTCGCGACCAGAATAACCGCGTCGGCAAGAGGAAGTCTCGCCTCGGGCAGCCCTACCTCCCTCGCGGCGTCGACCGCCGCTTTTACTATCGGAATAATCTGGGGATATGCAAGCCCCACGTCCTCGCAGGCACAGACTAAAAGACGCCTGCAGGCGCTCGGCAGGTCGCCCGCCGCTAAAAGCCGCCCTAAATAGTAAACCGCCGCGTCCGGGTCAGAGCCGCGCATAGATTTTTGGTATGCCGAGATAATGTCGTAATGCTCATCGCCCTCGCGATCATAGCGGACGGCGTTAGCCGCTAAAATTTCCTCTGCAGTCTCATCTTTTATTATTATACTGTCATCGGTTTCACTTGTCAGCACGCATAATTCAAGCATATTTAGCGCTCTGCGGACATCCCCCGCGGCGGCGCGACAAAGCTTTATAAGGCTTTCATCCGAAATTTCAATTTCCTTGCTCTTTTCCTCGCTATAGACTCCGATTGCGCGGTTGACTGCGGTTTTAATATCCTCAGCCGACAGCGCCTTAAACTCAAAAACCGTAGAGCGGCTTAAAATAGCGTTATATACATAAAAATACGGGTTTTCGGTGGTTGAGGCGATAAGGGTGATATCACCCGTTTCAATATAAGACAGCAAAATCTGCTGTTGTTTTTTGTTAAAGTACTGAATTTCGTCAAGGTAAAGAAGAATCCCGCCCGCGGAATCAAAGCCGCCTATCGAATTAATAATTTCCTTAATATCGGCGGTCGAGGCGGTGGTGGCGTTAAGATAGCATAGCTTTTTACCGCAGTTTGCGGCGATTATATTAGCAACCGTGGTTTTTCCTACTCCTGACGGACCGTAGAAAATAAGATTCGGCACGTTACCCGAATCTATAATCTTTCTAAGCACCTTTCCCTCTGAAAGCAAATGTCGCTGTCCTGCCACGTCCTCTATTCTGTTAGGTCTCATTCTGTCCGCCAAGGGTGAATTCATATTCTCACCTACCGTAATTTTTTCCTTTACTTTATATTATATTATTTTTTCCTCTCTTTTTCAACTCATTATCCAAAAGTTTATCTCATAATATTGAATATGGGAGTGGTAGATAAAGTGAAAAAAACGGTTTTCATAAAAAACGCGCTGATTTTAACCGCGTCATCGTTAATTTTAAGGTTTGTCGGAATAATTTTTAAGGTATGGCTTGCCCAGCTTATAGGGTCGGAGGGTATAGGGCTTTATCAGCTTATTTTCAGCGTATATGTATTAGCCGCAACCTTTGCGACCTCGGGAATCTGCACAGCGGTAACCCGTCTTGTTGCCGAGGAATTAGCCCTCGGCACTAAAAAGGGGACTCTTAAAATCCTGCGGCGTTCTATCGAGCTTACACTCATAATCGCCGCCACTTCGGTTGCTGTAGTTTTTTTCGGCGCGGATTTTATAGCCGACCGTTTCTTAGGGGATATGCGAGCGGTTCCCGCCCTTAAAATTCTGCCGCTTTCGCTTCCCTTTATGGGGATAACCTCCTGTTTGCGCGGATATTTTATCGCGCGGCGTAAAGTAACGCCCAATGCAGTCTCCCAGCTTGCCGAGCAGGCGGTAAGAATAATTCTCGTCGTTGTCTTGGTTAAAAGCTTCTGTGATAAAGGTCTTGCCGCCTGCTGCGGAGCGGTGCTTTTCGGCGATACCGCGGCAGAAATTTTTTCCTGCCTAATGCTGTGGCTTGTATGGCTTAAAGACCGCAAGAAACTAAACTCTCTGACAGGTAGGGAACGCCCGCCGTTCGGTATAGTAAGGCGAATTTTACATATTTCCGTACCCATAACCTCGGGCAGATACCTTAACACCGCGCTCAGAACTGCCGAAAACATTTTAGTGCCGAAAAATCTCGCAAAATACCCTCATTCGGGAGAGCTTGCCCTCTCACAGTTCGGAATGATAAAGGGAATGGCACTGCCGATACTCTTTTTTCCCTCTACTCTGCTTAATTCGATTTCCACCCTGCTTATTCCCGAAATGTCCGAGGCGGCGGCAAAGGGCAGAAACGGGCTTGTAAAGTCGGCAACACGCAATATTTTGAAGTTGACGGCAGTTATGTCCTTTATTTTCGCGGCGGTTTTCTTTGTAGGCGGCAGGGAAATAGGACTGCTTATTTACAAAAGCGAGGAGGTTGGCGAGCTTTTGCGCGCCCTCTCCCCGATAGTACCTCTTATGTATCTAGACAGCGTATCCGACGGCATTTTAAAGGGGCTTGACCAGCAGGCGTTCAGCTTCCGCACCGCAATTACCGACTCCACGCTCCGAATAATTTTAATTCTTATTTTTTTGCCTGTTTCGGGGCTAAGGGGCTTCATATGGATTATGTATTTTTCTAATCTGCTAACCTGTGCTCTTAATGTGGGGAGACTTATGAAGGTAAGCGGAGCAAGGCTTAAAATTTTAAATGAGGTAATTTTACCCCTCGCCGCGGCGCTGTGCATAACCCTGCTCAGCAATATGCTTCTGCGGCTTATTGCCGGAATAAGCAACCTTGTATATTTACTTCTTATTTGCTTAATTTCCCTGCCGCTGTATCTTCTTTTTATATTCCTTTTCGGAACGGTGACGGTGGATGATGTCAAGGATATTCTCAAAAGGTGAATCAGATATTAGACGGCGACGCATTACGATTTAACAAAAAGTCGGATTGATAAAAAGGGGATTCAAAAGGGGAATATCCCCTTTTGTCGTTTAGGAGGGATCGGGAACCCGATCGAAAGGGTTCCCGACGGCTCTTTCCCCCTTTTCTGTCCGCACAGAAATGGGGTGCCTGCGCGGCATGAGCGCAAACAGGCTTGTGACATTTCAGAGATTGGTCGAGGACCCCCTGTCCCTACAAATACATACAAAATTTGCCCTGTGTAATCCTTTCAAAAAACCGTCCCGTAATCCTCTACGGGGCGGTTTTCTATTCTGTTATAAGCAAAGGTTTTCAGCGCAAATTTTTGAAAAATTCCCGCAAAACCGCGGTACATTCGTCCTCGCAGATTCCTCCATAGATTCTCGGGTGGTGATTATAGGGATAATCGCAGAGATTGATAACGCTGTCAATACTCCCCGCTTTATTGTCATACGCCCCGAAAATCAGGGTTTTAATTCTTGAATTAATTATTGCGCCAGTACACATAGGGCAGGGCTCAAGGGTGACATAAAGCTCGCACCCGTCAAGCCGCCAGCTACCGAGTTTCTTGCAGGCGATATTTATCGCCTCAATCTCGGCATGGGAAAGCGCGTTTTGCTTTTCCTCCCTGCGGTTAGAGGCACGGGCAATTATCTCGCCGTCCTTTACAATCAACGCACCGACAGGCACCTCGCCGCGCTCCCCCGCGAGCCGCGCTTCCTTTATTGCTTCCGTCATAAATTTTCTATCCATTATTTATCCTCTTAATTCAAAATAACGGCGGGAGCAAGCCCCCGCCCTACTTTTATTTCTGATTATTATTATATAAGTAATTAAAATGTTCTCTCGGGTCGAAAACCGGCTGTTTGTTCCTTAAGACAAAGAGGAAAATCGGACCTAAAAAGCTGAATAATATTGAAAGCACAAAATAAACGGTGGCGTTATTATAGTCAAAAGCGGTAAAAATTCTCCAAAGCGCAACATAATAAATTACCACATAAGCAATCAATACACCGATAAGTACAAAACAGCATGCAAGCATAGCAACCATCGGCACAACAATTGAAGCATTTAATTCAGAATCGTTGTATGAGGTCGCAAGTACAGAAATCATACTGATTACAAAAGCCATCGTTGCAATTGAAAAAATCAAGGTTAAAATTTCAAATGCAAGCAACAGCCCGCCGAACTTAGCAGAACGCTTACCGTCCTTTTTAACATACCTTTCGGCAATTTTTCCGAAAAGAAACGTGTTTGCAAAGGGAACAAAGCCTCGCCAAGGTCTCGAAAAGCCCGAACTTTTCGCCATTCCGTAAAGACCGACTGCTTCGAGCAGATACATTGCAAGCGCGATTATGACGATAAAGGCAAAATAAATAAACATAATCGACGCAAAGACCATAAGGTCGCCCTCGGTAAAACCCGCTTCTTCAAAAATTTGACCGATAATACCTGAATTTATCATAATAAACAACCCCTTTTAAAAATAGAGTAAGGACTCCAAAACACACAAAACCGTAAAAATTATTATTGCGGGAGAGGTAAAAAACCACTTGATTTTTTCTTTTAAGCTGCTTTCGGTTTCGCTTTTTATGAATTTAAAGCAATCCTCCCCCGAAACCGAAACCGCGCCGATTACCCCAGCAATTAATGCTACCATTAAATAGAGGGAATAAATAAGATTCTGCGAATTCTGCGAGAGTCCCTCTAATAAATATTCAAACGCCACCGAAATAAAATTATTCGCCGCGTGAACCGCGATTGCTATCCAAAGCGATTCGGTTTTAACAACAATATATCCGAGCGCCAGCCCCACCATAAATGCAAAGGGCATTTGGTCAAAATTTCCGTGCATAAGTCCGAAGAGTATTGCCGAAACAAGGACCGCAAAGCCGTCCCCGTATTTGCGTAAAATTCCCAAAACAAGCCCTCTGCAGGCGAATTCCTCCACAAGCGGCGGCACTACTGCGGTCGCGAGCAGGGAAAGCAAAAAGCCGAAAAACCCGCTCGGATTATCGCCGTAATCCACATTATAATTTATACCAATGCTCTTAAAAAAATAACCACAGTAGGAATTAGCGATATTTGCAAAAGCGCAGACCGAAAGTCCAATAAAAAACATCGCGGTCTTATTGCCGATTGGCTTTTTAAGAGGAACTAAATCGCTTATGCGCTGATTGTTAGCCCTGAAAATTAAGACAAAGGGAACTGTGAACATAAGGGTTGAGAGCAGAATCTGCAAAACCTGCATAACCGCGGGATCCGAAATAATTTGCTGTGCTTTTTGCACAGTAAATCCAAGCGCCCTCATTACAAATAAATATGCAGTCGCCCAAAAAACCGTTATTCCCGTAAGCAAAAGCAGAGAAATTCCTACTATAAGGGCGCATTTTTTTACGCCCTTTTTTTCCTCGTAGGTTTTCGGCGTATAGCCGTAGGGTATATAGGTGACATACCTCGGAGACGGCGCACTGCTGACTCCCGGGCTTTCATACTGCGGAGAGCCGCTAAAGGTTTCGTTATTTAAATCTTGGTCGTTCATGAATAGATTTCTTCCCTTTCAACTGCTTTTTCTCTCCGCTACCCTTATTCCTCTGTGTTTTCATTGCTTTCTTCGGTTTCCTCAGGCGAATTGTCCTCCGCAATTCCCGCGTCCGCCTCGGGAGCGTCGGGAAGAGAGGTTTCCTCATCCTCGCTGTGCTCGGTCACCGCAACCGAGAGCACCTTTTCGCCCTCGCCCACGCGCATTACGCGAACGCCCTTAGCGGGACGGGCAAAGGTGGAAATATCTCCGCTGAAAATGCGGATTAAAATGCCGTTTGAGGCTATCATAATAATATCGTCTTGGTCGTTAACCTCAAGCACTGCCGCAACATCGCCATATTTATCGACGCGGTAGTTCATAAGACCCTTGCCTCCGCGGGACTGCAGGCGGTAATCGCTTATCGGGCTTACTCTGCCGTAGCCTGTTTCGGTAATGGTGAGAAGTCTTGTGTTCTCATCGGTTACCTCCATTGCCACAACCTCGTCGTCCTCGCGTATGGTTATCGCCTTAACTCCTCTTGCGCCTCGTCCCATGGCGCGGACTCCGTTTTCGTTAAACTGAATAGCCATACCTTTCTTTGTGGCGATAAGCAGATTATCGTTTCCGTCTGTCATCTTAACAAAGGTCAGCTCATCGTCCTCGTCAATAGAAATCGCGATAATTCCGCTCCTTCTTGTGTTGCGGAATTCCGAAAGCCTTGTGCGCTTGATAATGCCCTTCTTTGTCACCATTGTTATAAAGTGTTCCTCGTCAAGCTCGGAGGCTGGCAGTATAATCGTGATTTTTTCCTCCGGCATAAGGGGGAGAATATTGACTATATTCATACCCTTAGCCGTGCGGCTTCCCTCGGGAATTTCGTACGCCTTTATGCGGTACATTCTGCCGAGGTTTGAGAATAGCATTATATAATCGTGTGACGAGCAGACAAACATATTCTCGACCGCGTCGTCTTCTCTTGTAGTCATACCTGTAATGCCCCTGCCGCCGCGGTGCTGAACATTGTAGGTATCGGCGGGAAGACGTTTAATAAAGCCGTTATATGTCTTTGTAAGCACGCATTGTTCCTCGGGGATAAGGTCTTCAATATCAACCTCGCCCGCAACGTCGGTAATCTCGGTACGGCGGTCGTCTGAGAATTTATCGCGAAGATTTAGCGCCTCTGTCTTAATTATATCGAGAATTCGAGCGTGACTTGCAAGAATTTCCTCACATTCCTTAATAAAGTCCAGCTTTTCCTGCAATTCATCAAGGATTTTCTGCTTCTCAAGACCCGATAGCTTACCTAACTGCATCTGTACGATAGCCGTGGTCTGAATATCGTCAAGCCCGAAACGCTCGGTCAAAGCCGCCTTGCTTTCGGGTATAGTCTTGCTCGCGCGGATTATTTTAATAACCTCGTCTATAAAGTCAAGCGCTACCTTTAAACCCTCTAAAATGTGGGCGCGCTCCTCTGCCTTACGCTTGTCAAACAAGGTGCGGCGGCGGATAATTTCACACTGGAAGTCAATGCAGTTCTGGAGCATTTCCTTGAGTGTCAGTATCTGCGGCTTGCCGTTTACGATTGCAAGTAATATAGCGCCGATTGTGGTCTGCAAAGCGGTGTTTTTGTAAAGCTTGTTAAGTACAACCTGGGGGTTTGCGTCCTTCTTAAGGTCGACAATTATTCTTATACCGCCGTCGCGCTTGGAGGAATAGTCCACAACGTCATCAATTCCCTCAATCCGCTTGTCCGCGGCAAGGTCGTAAATACTCTTAACAAGGTCTTTTTTCCTTATTTTGTAGGGGATTTCGGTTATAACAATGCGGTATTTGCCGTTTTTGGTTTCTTCAATTTCCGCTTTGCCGCGAAGGGTAATTTTACCCCTTCCCGTAGCGTATGCCGCTCTGATTCCCGAACGGCCCATAATTGTTCCGCCTGTCGGGAAATCGGGTCCCTTTATATACTGGCAGATTTCCTGCAAATCGGCGTCAGGATTATCAATAAGACAGCACATACCATCGATAACCTCCCCTAAATTGTGGGGCGGGATTTCGGTAGCCATACCTACGGCGATACCCGATGAGCCGTTTACCAAAAGCTGAGGAAAGCGAACGGGCAGTACCTCAGGCTCGGTCAGGCGGTTGTCGTAGTTCGGCACCATATTGACGGTCTCTTTTTCAATATCGTCAAGCATATGGAGGGAGAGTCTGTTCATTCTCGACTCTGTATACCTGTATGCGGCGGCGGGATAGCCGTCAATATTACCGAAGTTTCCGTGACCGTCTATAAGGGGATAACGCAAAGAAAAATCCTGCGCCATACGCACCATAGCGTCATAAACGCTGGCGTCGCCGTGGGGGTGGTAGGAGCCCAGCACCGAACCTACGGTGTCCGCGCACTTGCGGTACGCCTTGTCGGGAGTAAGTCCGTTTTTATACATTGTGTAAAGTATTCTTCTGTGAACGGGTTTTAAGCCATCCCTGACATCGGGGATAGCGCGTCCCACCAGCACCGACATTGAATACTGGAGCATACTGTTTTTAACCTCATCGACAATCTCGACGGGTACTATTTTGGTCTCCTCGTCGCTCGGCCAGTATACATTTTCTTGTTTAGCCATAACTTTCTACCTCTTAAATATCAAGATCGGTTGCGAATACCGCATTTTCTTCAATGAATTTTCTGCGCGGCTCAACCTCTTCGCCCATTAACATTGTAAAGGTCCTGTCGGCAAGCTCTGCGTCCGACATACTAACCTTAAGCATTGTTCTGTGTTCGGGGTCAAGGGTGGTTTCCCAAAGCTGTTCCGGGTTCATCTCACCAAGACCCTTATACCGCTGAACGTCAGGCTCGCCGCCGAGTTCCGCAACATATCTGTCCTTTTCCTCGTCTGTAAAGGCGTCGAAGTATCTCTTGCCCTTTGCGACCCTGTAAAGCGGGGGCTGAGCTAAATAAACGTGACCGGTCTCGATAAGCTCGGGCATATAGCGGAAGAAAAATGTTAAAAGCAGGGTTCTGATATGCGAGCCGTCGACATCGGCATCCGCCATAATAACAACCTTATCGTAGCGGAGCTTGTTTATGTCGAAATTCTCGGCAATTCCCGTGCCTAAAGCCACTATTACGGGGGTCAGCTTATCGTTGCCGTAAACCTTATCCACCCTTGCCTTTTCGACGTTTAACATTTTACCCCAAAGCGGAAGTATCGCCTGATAGGTACTGTTTCTGCCCTCTACTGCCGAGCCGCCTGCGGAATCTCCCTCGACTATGAATATTTCGGTCTTGGTCGGGTCGTCCGAGATGCAGTCGGTCAGCTTTTCGGGCATTCTGGTTTTACCGCCTATGCCCGATTTATTGCGCTGTAATTCTCTTGCTTTCTGCGCCGCCTCTCTGGCGTTTGAGGAGGCTATCGACTTATCAAGAATTATCTTAGCCTCTGTGGGGTGGTCTTCAAGATAATTCATCATTTTTTCGGCTACGATGTTATTTACAAGCGTGCCTATTGAGGTATTACCCAGTTTTGCCTTGGTCTGGGATTCAAACTGCGCGTCGGTAAGCTTTACGCTTACAACCGCCACAAGACCCTCGTTAATATCCTCGCTCTTAAGATTATTATCGTTATCCTTTAAAATTTTAAAGGTACGCGCATATTTATTGATAACTCTGGCAAGACTCGTTTTGAAGGCGCTTTCGTGAGTACCGCCGTCTACCGTGTGAATTGTGTTCGCAAAGGACATAATTTTGGTATCGTACCCTGTGCTCCACAAAAGCGCGATTTCTGCCGTAGAGTCGCCCGAAATGCCGTTTAAATAAATAACGTTTTCGTTAAGTCTGTCCTTTTTGCTTTTTTCGAGCAGATATTCAACATAGGATTTAATACCGCCCTCAAAGCACAAATCTTCCTCTCGGCCCTCAATATCCGCGTCCGAGCGTTTGTCAATCAGTACTATTCTTATTCCCGCGTTTAGGAAAGCCTGCTCGCGGAGCCTGTTTAAAAGAATATCAAAATCGTAGCGGGTTGTATCGGTAAAAATGGTCGGATCAGGCTTAAAGGTAACCTTTGTACCCGTTTTATCGGTATCGCCTATAACCTTTAGATCGGTTTTAATATTACCCTTTTCGTATCTCTGGAGATAGACGTGGCTGCCGTCGCTTATCTCTACCTCGAGCCATTCGGAAAGCGCGTTTACAACCGAAGCTCCCACGCCGTGAAGACCGCCCGAAACCTTATAGCCGCTGCCGCCGAACTTACCGCCCGCGTGAAGAATGGTAAATACCACGCTTACGGTCGGTATACCCTTTTGCGGGTGAATACCGACAGGTATTCCGCGGCCGTTATCGGTAACCCTTATAACTCCGTCATCAAGAATTTCAACCAAAATCTTGTCACAGTAGCCTGCCAGCGCCTCATCAATAGAGTTATCCACTATTTCATAAACAAGGTGGTGCAGACCCCTCTCGCCTGTAGAGCCGATATACATACCGGGTCTTTTTCTTACGGCTTCAAGTCCCTCTAACACCTGTATGGAATTTTCGTCATAATTTTCCGTTACAGCCGCCGTTTCTTTACTCATCTTATCAATTCCTTTCGTCGAGAGGCTCGACACCCAGACGCGTAATTAAATTTCTTCTAATTATTAGTCTTGCCTCTCGCGTTTTAAGTTTTTTTAGCCCAAAAAATTTGACCTTTTAAATAATGTTAACGAAGCCAACTGTGATATATAAACCCTCTGCTTTTCGCCCTTTTTCTTACACACCGCAAAAGATTTAGGCAGTTCATAGGAGACGGTTATAACCTCGCCCCTTTTTTCCGCGCCGTTTAGAAATTTGCGGGTATGCTTTGATACTGTCGAGCTTTCAAGGTCAAAAATACCTATAACCTCATTTGCTCTTACCACTGTGCCCTGTCCCAAATGAATATACACTAAACAATCTGTCCGTTTCTCATCTCGAATATTTTTCCGCTTTTAAGTCTTTCCACATTTGACGGGTCGCAACAAGTTATAAAGGACTGTATTCCCTTTATGTGGTTTAAAATGTAGTTCTGCCGCTCGGGGTCAAGCTCGCTCATAACGTCGTCCAAAAGAAATACGGGGTATTCGCCGCTTATTTTGTTTATTACCTCCGCCTCCGAAAGCTTTAAGGCTAACGCGACGCTCCGTTTTTGACCCTGAGACCCGAAGCATCTTACCGAAATACCGTTTATTTTAAATTCGATATCATCCCTGTGCGGACCTATTGAGGTTGTACCCGTGAACATATCGGTTTTTCTTGACTCTAAAAGCGCCTGCCTTAAATTTTTATTTTCTGCAGAAAAAATATATTCTGTTTCAAGCCTTTCTCTTCCCGAGGAAAGTCCGTCATAAACCCTCGGCAAAAACTCGCCCAGTCTGTTTATATATTTTTTCCTTATTTCGGTAATTTTAGCTCCGTTTGCGGCAATTTCATCTTCAAAAACGTCCAACATAACAGAAAGCGTCCCGTCATATCTGTAATCCTTTATTATACTGTTTCTCTGCGTCACCGCTCGCATATAGTTTCTGAGCGCGGCAATATAAGAGGGGTAAAGCTGACCTATCGCAATATCAATAAACCTTCTTCTTGCCGCGGGTCCGTCTTTGACAAGCCCTAAATCGTTAGGCGAAAAGACCGTGGCGTTAAATTTTCCCGCCATTTGCGAGGGGGATTTAAGTCTGTTATTGTTAAAAAACGCGGTTCTGTGCTCTTTTATCTCAATTTCCGCTTCGTTTTCTATGCCGTCTGCCGTAAAATTTAAATTCAAATTTGCTTTTTCCTTGCCGAATTTTAAAAAAGCGGAATCCTTAGCCCCCCTGAAGCTCTTAATTCCCGTAAACAGCCATATTCCCTCTAAAAGATTTGTTTTTCCCTGCGCGTTTTCGCCGCATATTACGTTCATTTCGTCAAAGGAATTGATTTCAATTTTTTCAAGGTTTCTAAAATTTCGGCAGGAAAAGCTTAAAATTCTCATTCTATTATGAATCCGTTTCCGTCAAATTCGGCCCTGTCGCCCCTTACGAGCTTTTTTCCCCGAGCAAGGCAAATCTCGCCGTTTACCTTAACCTCGCCGTTTTGAATTACGGTTTTGGCGTGGCCGCCGGTTGAAACAAGACCGGCGAGCTTCATCGCGCTGTCAAGCCTTATAAAATCTTCCCTTATTGAAAGCCTTTTATATTCCATTATCTTAACCTCATAGGCATTATCATGTATTTAAAATCATCGCCCTCCAAAGGCTCAATAAGCACTCCGTTATTCGGTCCGTTAAAAAGAATCTGTACCTGCTCGGTCTCTGCGGCTTTCAGGGCTTCGAGCAGATAGCGGCTGTTAAGACCGATTTCAAAGCTGTCTCCCTCAACCTTGGTGTTAAAGGTTTCGGTCGCTCTTCCCATAGAGGTAGCGCAGGTGAAAACAACGTTAAGCTCGTTAAAATAACAGCGCACGGGGGTTGAAAAGGACTCGCTTATCAAGAGCGATACGCGCTCTACCGTATTTATAAGCTCCCTTGTGTTTACCACAACCCTCTGCATATGTTCGGCGGGAATTGTTTTTTGGTAATTTACAAATTCACCCTCTAAAAGGCGGGAAATAAAGTCGTAGCCGTTTATATTGAAGCTTATTAGCCTTTCACCAACGCTTATCTGGACTTTTTCGGTTTCTTCATCTATAAGCTTTACCGCTTCCCCGATTGCTCTTCCTGATATTATAAAGGAAAAATTATCCGAAATGTCAACCTTATGCTTTCTTATTGCTAAACGGTAGCCGTCAATCGCAACAAACTGCATGATCCCTTCGTTGATAGTTACATTTATTCCTGTAAGAATGGGCTTTGCCCCCTCGTTCTGGGCGGTGGCAAAAAATGTACCTTTAACCATTTCGGAAATAACTGTTCCGTCGATTATTATGGTTTTTCCGTTGCCTACGGTCGGCATTTCGGGAAAGTCCTCCGCCGCCATACCCATAATATCAAAGGTTGCCTCTCCGCATTTTATATGGCAGTTAAGGCGGGAATCCGAAGAAATTTCAACCTGAAGACCGTTCATTCTTCTCAAAATATCGGCAAGAAGCCGTGCGTTTATAACAATATCTCCCGCTTCATCGCACTTTGCGTAGATTTCCTTTTTCATTCCCATTTCAAGATTATAGGAAATAAGGGTTACCTTTTCCTGTTCTGCCGAAATAAGTATACCCTCGAGCACAGGCATAGAGGTTTTAGCTCCGACAACCCTTTGAAGCTTTGATACCGCGTCGAGCAGCTTTTGGCGTTCAACAGAAAAAATCATATTTTTTCCTCCTAACAAAAGATAAAAATAACAGTAATAATAAGGGGTGTTAAAACGGTGGAAAAGCCTTTTTTTGTCTTTATTTAAAGGTTTTTTGCGGTTAAAACAAAAAAGGATAATTATTTAAAAATATCTGTTTAAAAAAGTTTTTAACCTTCCATTTAATAAGTTTTAGGTTAATTAAGGTGGATAATGTTGAAAAAGGGTTAATATTCGTAGACGTCGCTTGTCAGATTTTTAATAATGTCGTCTACGAGTTCTTTCTCATACGGCTTGTCCTTTAAAAAATTTTCTATGCGGTTTACATTGTAAAGAACGGTCGTATGATCCTTTCCGAAGCTTTCGCCGATGGCCTTGTAGGAAAGATTTGTTGTTTCCCTTGCAATATACATTGCAACCTGTCTGGCAAGGGCTAAAGCGGAGGTGCGGCGGTTGGAAAGAATATCGCTCTCCGAAACATTATAGGTTTTTGCAACCTCGGCTATGATTTTTTCAATTTTTATGGGTTCGGGGCGGGTATCGTTTATAATGTCCCTTATAAAGCCCTGAACTACCGCAAGAGTGGGTATTTTGTTTTGAATAGAAACATACGCCTCGATTTTTTTTACTACCCCCTCAAGCTGGCGGGTGTTGGATTTTATATGCTCCGCAATGTAAAAAACAAGGTTTTCATCGATATAAAGATGAAGCTTTTCGGCCTTTTTCTGAATAATTCCGACACGCGTTTCAAAATCGGGCAGGGAAATATCCGCAAAAAGTCCGCTTTCAAAACGGGAGCGGATACGGTCGTCAAGGGTTTTAATCTCTCTCGGCGGGCGGTCAAGAGTTACCACAATCTGCTTGTTGTTCTGATAAAGGGTATTAAAGGTATTAAAAAATTCCTCCTGGGTTTGCTCCTTGCCCGCGATAAAATGAATATCGTCTATTAAAAGCACGTCGACGCTGCGGTATTTATTTCTGAAATCGTCTATGGTACCGAGACCCAATTTACCGTCCTGCAAAGCCTTTATAAGCTGATTTGTAAAATCCTCGCCGCGGGTGTATTCGATTTTTTTGAAGGGAAAATTCTTCTTAATCTGATTCTTTATTGCGAGCATAAGATGAGTTTTTCCCACTCCCGACGGACCGTAAATAACCAGAGGATTGTAGGTTATATTGCTGTTGTTTGCAACCGCTAAAGAGGCGGCGTGGGCAAAACGGTTTGTAGCCCCTACAACAAAGTTTGAAAAGGTAAAAAAGTCTTCAAAGGTAAGCCCGTCGCTGAACTGCTCCGCCTTTATTATTTTTTCCTCATCGTCCTCAAAGATAATTTTTACGTCGATTTCAATACCCATAACCTTTTTTATGGCGCTTTTCAAAAGCTCGGTGTAATTCTGTTCGACTACGCCGCGCATATACTCGTTATTTATTGAGAGAATAAATACTCCGGCGTCGAGAGAAACAGGCTTAAGGTTTTTCAGAAAGCAGTCGAAAGCCACTTCGGAAATAGTTTTTTTACATTCCTCACAAACGGCGGACCAAATGTCGTCAATTGAATTTATCGGCATTATGTAAACCACCCTTAACATACTGTAATAATCTAATTAAGTATACCACAAAATTAATTATTTTTCAACTTTTTTAAAGAGAAAAAGTGGATTATTTTTCATAAAAACGGAAAGTATATAAAAAAGAAGGGATGTGGTTAAAACGGCGGTAAGAACCGACCTTGCGCTGGAATTAAGCGGCGGGGAAAAAGATATTGTAAAAGGCGTTGAAAAAAGCTTCGAACAAAAAGGAGATATTAAAATTTCAACCGTTAAAATAGTTTCGGAGGAAGGAGAAATGGCTGTTAATCGGCCCAAAGGAAGCTATATAACGGTGGAATTCCCGCCTATTTATAAAATAAGCGATTACAGCGAACTTAAAAACGCGATTATATGCGCGCTTGAAGACCCTTTGCCGGGAAAGAAAGAAAACCTTTTGATCGCGGGGCTCGGCAATACCGAAATAACGCCCGATTCGGTAGGACCCCTTACCGCAAAGCATATTCTTGCGACAAGGCATATTTCAGGGCAGTTTGCCGAAAGCATAGGTCTAAAGGGACTTAAAAGCGTTTCGGTTATAGCTCCCGGGGTTCTCGGTCAGACGGGAATAGAGACAACCGAAATTATTAAGGGAACAGCAGATGCGGTGAAACCCGACGCTGTTATTGTAATAGACGCCCTTGCGGCAGGCAGCGCCGACAGGCTTTTTAAGACGGTACAGCTTTGCAACACGGGTATTTCACCGGGATCGGGGGTAAAAAATTCAAGGAGAGAAATAAACGAAAAGGGTCTCGGAGTACCAGTCATAGCAATCGGCGTGCCGACCGTTACCGACGCGGATACCCTTGCTTTTGAACTTACGGGAAAAGAGCCGAAAAAAAGCTCGGATATGTTTGTAACCCCGAAAGAGGTAGACCTTCTTTGCGACAGGATAAGCGAGATAATCTCATCCGCGCTTAACCGCTTTTTACAGCCCGAGATTGAGGAGGATATAATAGCTCAGCTGGTATAACCCCGCCGAACAAAGCATAAAATATTTATGTGGGAGGCGGGAAAATGCGGAAAAACTCGGGAATAGCGCGGCTTGTCTGCGTTTTTGCAATATGTATCGCGCTTATCGGTTACAACGCTTACAGCTTCTGCTTTAAGGGTAGGACCGTAAAAAACGTAATTATGCAAAATCCCGTACAGGAAGAAACCTCCTCGGAAGAAGAAAAACCGGAAAAGGAAAACGCGCAAAGCGAAGATACGCTTTCTTTGCAGGAAGAAGCGGAGAGCGCGCCCGCAAGCACCGACGGCAGCGTTAAAGGAAAGGTTATAAGCCGATATATCTCGCCCTACAGCGCAGGGCTTTCCTATAACGGGGTATATATGAAAAACAGCACCAACCTTGAAATAAACATTAAGGAGCTGTTAAGCGCGCCTTTGGACTTTAAAATAGCAAAAAACGACAGTCCGCAGGTGCTCATAGTTCATACCCACACAACAGAAACTTATATGACAGAGGACGCGGATTACTACACCTCGGCTTTTTCCTCCCGCACGCGCGACGCTCAAAAGAATATGGTAAGTGTGGGAAATATTGTAGCCGAGAAGCTAAACCAAGCGGGAATAGAGACCCTGCACGACGCAACAGAGCACGATTACCCCAATTATACGGGCAGTTATTCCCGCGCGGCAAAGACGATAAACAGCTATTTAAAAAAATATCCCACAATAAAGGTGGTGCTTGACCTCCACCGCGACGCGGTAAGCTCGGGCGATTCCGACAAGGTAAAGTTAGTAACCGAAATAAACGGCAAAAAGGCGGCGCAGGTAATGCTGGTTATGGGATCGCAGAGCGGGAGCGTTACCAATTTTCCGAAATGGAAGGAAAATTTAAAGCTGGCGGTAAGATTACAGCAGAAAATTGAAGAAAAATATCCTACCCTCGCCCGCCCTTTAAGTCTGATGCCGAAAAATTATAACGAAAGCCTTACGACAGGCTCGCTTTTAATAGAATTCGGAACCGATGTGAACACCCTTGCCGAGGCGCATTATTCCGCCGAGCTTGTAGGGGACTCGATAGCGGAGCTGCTCGGAGGTCTTACATAAAATCAAAGGAATGATTAAAATAAAAAGAAAAACAAAATTATTTTTTAAGTCGTTTTATATTTCCGCCGTTATTTCTCTCTGCCTTTTTATAGGAATTTACGGAACGGCGAAGGCATATGAAAATATGCGGCTTATAGGCTTCGGAGAATATAAAAAAGCCGTCCGATTAGACGGCAATATTTTAAGAATACTGGATTTTGAAATTGAGCTTTTTAATAAATAAATTATTGGAATCTAAAATTCAGCCCTGATTGCGCTCATGCCGCGCAGGCACCCCATTTCTGTGCGGACAGAAATGGGGGAAAGAACCGTCGGGAACCCTTTCGATCGGGTTCCCGAACCCTCCTGAACGACAAAAGGCGTTCCCCCTTTTGAATCCCCCTTATTTCCTCATAAGTTTATATTAATGCCGTAGGGCAGGGGCTTGCTCCTGCCAGAATCTAATGTCTAACATCTAACTAAATAAAGGGCTTTAAGTCCTTATCAAAAAGCATAAGGCGTTTGACCTTACAAAAAACAGGGGCGGCGTCTGTCTGCTCAAAAAAGGCGTTTAATACAAGCGAGGGGTTTAAATTTCCCTCGTTGCCTGCGGACAGCGTAAGCAAAGCTTTATCGTCCGCAAATTCAGCCCTTTTAATTTTGGGGATAATGTCAAACTCCTTTATTCTGCCCTTTTTATCCTTTTTCTGACAGATTACCGACTTCTTCGACAAAAACTCCTTTAATTTGTCATAAAGGGGAGCGTTTTCGGGGTCGAATGTGAGCTCATATTCTGCAAAGGATATATCAACCGTGGGCAAAACCGGCTCTTCGGCGCGCAAAAACTCAATCCCATCGGGCGCGGCGGCGTTAAGCCTGTCAACAGCCTCATCAAAGGAAAAATTATCGTCCGTAAGGCGAATATCCATAACCTCGTAAACCCCCTCAAACCCTAAGGAGAGGGGCACGGCGTAATTTATGTAAATATGGCGGTTAAAGCCCTCGGTGTACCAAACAGGTATACCCGATTTTCGTATAACGCGGGTCATAAGGCGGTTCATATCAAGGTGGGACACAAACTTCATTCTGCCTGTTTTGGTGTAAAAAATTCTAACGCTTTTCAAAGCAGACTCCCTCCCCATAGCAGGCGGCGCCGCAGCCCGCGCATTTTTCGCGGCAGTTGGGCGTGGTAACAGCCTTGTGCGCGCGCTCGTTTTCTAAGATTAAGAATTTTTTGGTTACCCCATAATCAAGGTGATCCCAAGGATTGACTTCGCTATACTCGCGCTTTCTGCCCGCGTAAAACTCGGGCGATAAGCCGTTTTCGCCGAAAGCCTCCGCCCAAAGCTCGGGCTTAAAGCACTCGTTCCAGCTGTCAAACTTGCAACCTTTCTTAAAAGCGGACTCTATAACAGCACCCAAACGGCGGTCGCCTCTGGCAAACGCGCCCTCTAACAGGCTGGTTGAGGAATCGTGCCAGCTAATATTAACCCGGCGGTTTTTGTTTGAATACTTGAGCACCGTCTGTCTGCGCTCAATCTCGTCCTTGCCTATCTGCGGCTCAAATTCAAACGGAGTAAAGGGCTTGGGCACAAAGGTCGAAACGCTTATGGAAACCGAGGGGGATTTGCCCTTGGGTCTCTCGGGCAGACTGTAGAAAAGGTCGATTATCCTCTGCCCTAAATCGGCAATTCCTCTTAGGTCCTCGTCGGTTTCGGTCGGCAGTCCCAACATAAAGTAAAGCTTTACCGCGGTGTAGCCGCCCTGAAAGGCGGTTTTACAGGTGCGGAAAATCTCCTCCTCGGTGACGTTTTTATTTATAACGTCGCGGAGTCTCTGGGTGCCCGCCTCGGGCGCAAAGGTAAGCCCGCTTTTTCTGACGTGGTTTATCTTGTCGAGCAGTTCTTTTGAAAAGTTATCTACACGCAATGACGGCAGGGCAAGGCTTATCTCATTAGGCTCTGTCCAACAAAGCATTTTATTAAGGAGAGGCTCAAGTTCTGTGTAATCGCTGGTGCTTAAGGAAGACAAAGAAATCTCGTCATACCCCGTGCTTTCGCAGAGTGCCTTTGCCTGACGGTTTACGGTATCGGCACTCTTTTCTCTTACGGGGCGGTAGATAAAGCCCGCCTGACAGAACCGACAGCCGCGTATACAACCTCTAAAAATCTCCTGCACGGCGCGGTCGTGGACTATCTCTATAAAGGGGACTACAAATTTATCGGGATAAAACACCTTATCCATATCCTTGATAATCCGCTTTTTAACGGTTTTAGGCGCGCCGTCCTTCGGCGTTACCGCATTTACCGTTCCGTCCGAATTATAGCTTACATCATAAAGCGAGGGAACATAAACCCCCTCAATTTTCGCGGCGGCGCGGAGAAACTCCTCCTTGCTCCCGCCCTTTGCCTTAAATTCCTTATAAAGGTCGATAACCTCTAAATCGACCTCCTCGCCCTCGCCTAAGAAAAAGAGGTCAACAAAGTCGGCAAGGGGCTCTGCATTGCAGACGCAGGGGCCGCCCGCCACAACAAGGGGAGACAAATCCTTTCTGTCCTCGCTCCTTAAAGGAACTCCCGCAAGGTCAAGCATATTAAGGACATTTGTGTATGACAGCTCATACTGCAAGGTAAAGCCGATAAAATCAAAATCCTTTATACTGTCGCGGCTCTCGAGGGCGAAAAGCGGTATATTGTTTTCCCGCATTTTTTCCTCAAAGTCAATCCACGGCGCAAATACCCGCTCGCACCAGATGTCCTCGCGGCTGTTGAACTGCGAATAGAGTATCTTCATTCCGAGATGTGACATACCAATCTCATATGTATCGGGAAAGCAGAACGCAAACCGCACATCCGCCTTTTCCTTATCCTTAATAACGCTGTTTATCTCGCCGCCCGAGTATCGACCCGGCTTTTGCACCGATAAAAGCAGTCTTTCAAATTCCTTCTCGTTCATTTTAACCCCACTGTTATTTCTTTTTCGGTTTATGTATATTTCTTATGGTTTTTTTCTGTTTTTTGGGTGCTGAGTACCGCTCCCGATTATCGGGCGCGATAAGGCAGTTGGGTCCTGTCCCTATAAGGTCAAGTCTACCCTCTTTTTTAAGGGCGGAAAGCACCAGCGCGCGGTTTTCGGGCTTAAAATACTGTAAAAGCGCCCTCTGCTCCGCCTTTTCCCGCTCGGTGCGGGGGACATAAACAGGCTCCATAGTATCAGGGTCAAGTCCCGTGTAAAACATACAGGTCGAGACCGTGCCGGGGGTCGGGTAAAAGTCCTGCACCTGCTCGGGGTGAAGCCCGTGCTTTTTAAGGAAGACCGCAAGCTCTATAGCGTCCTTTTTGGTGCTCCCCGGGTGGGAGGACATAAGGTAGGGTACTAAATACTGCTTTTTGCCCGCGCTTTCGGTAAGCTCGTAAAACCGCTTTTCAAATTTGTTGTAGACCTCGATAGGCGGCTTGCCCATTTTCTTAAGCACGCGGTTTGAGCAATGCTCCGGGGCGACCTTAAGCTGACCGCTTATATGGTGGTTTACAAGCTCCTTGAAAAACTCCTCGTTTTGGTCGGCAATAAGGTAATCAAACCTTATCCCCGAGCGGATAAAGACCTTTTTAATCTTAGGGAGAGCGCGAAGCTCCCGCAAAAGGGAGAGATAATTCTCGTGGGTAACCTTTACCGCGGGGCAAACCGAGGGGGCTAAGCACTTTTTATCGGGGCAGAGCCCTTTTTTAAGCTGACCGTCACAGGAGGGACGGCGGAAATTGGCGGTGGGGCCGCCGACATCGTGGATATAACCCTTAAAATCGGGCATTTGGGTTAACAGCTTTGCCTCTTTTATAACCGATTCGTGACTGCGTACCGAAACCTGTCTGCCCTGATGAAAGGCTATTGAGCAGAAATTACAGGCCCCGAAGCAGCCGCGGTTGTGAATAAGGGAAAACTTAACCTCTTTTATACCGGGAACTCCGCCTAAAATTTCATAGCTCGGGTGGTAGTCCCGCATAAAGGGAAGTCCGTAAACCCCGTCCATTTCTTCGGTGGTAAGAGGCGGCATCGGGGGATTTTGCACCACGATTTTGCCGCCGTGGCGCTGTATCACAGTTCTGCCCCGCACCGCGTCGTGCTCGGTCTGCTGAATTTTACAGGCTTTGGCATACAGCCGTTTACCCTTTTCGTCGGGAACGCATACAAGCTCATATGCGGCGCACTCCTGCGCGCCCGAAATAGGTGTATAATCGGCGGCGTTTACCGCGTAACAGGTGCCCAAAATATCGGTAAGCGAGGAAATATCCTCCCCCGCCGCCAGTCTGTCGGCTATTTCTACGATATGCTTTTCACCCATACCGTACATCAGCAGATCCGCTCCCGACTCGATAAGCACCGAGGGGCGTACCCTATCGTCCCAGTAGTCGTAATGGGCAAACCGCCGGAGGGAAGCCTCAAGCCCGCCTATCAGTACGGGCACATCGGGATAAAGGCTTTTAAGCTTTTTTGTGTAGACCGTAACCGCCCTGTCGGGTCTTGCCCCCGATTTTCCGCCCGCTGTATACGCATCGTCGCTTCTCCGCTTTTTAGCGGCGGTGTAGTGGGCGACCATTGAATCTATATTACCGCTGTTCACCAAAAAAGCGTATTTCGGTTTTCCGAAGCGTTTATAATCCTTATCGTTTTGGGGTTGTGGCACAATGCAGACCTTATAACCCGCATTTTCAAGCACACGGGAGATTATCGCCGTGCCGAAGCTGGGGTGGTCAACATACGCGTCCCCCGTGACTATTACAAAATCGGGCTGTTCCCAGCCGTATTCCCGCATTTCCTTTACGGTTATAGGTAAAAAAGGCATAATATCCTCCGTTTGCAAAATATAATATTAATATAACATATTTACACCGATTCTACAAGGAGTAACCGCAATGGACGAACAGGAAAATTTAAGACCTAAAGGCGGCTTTTTCGGGATAATAATCACCCAAATAACCGTCACGCTTATAATACTTCTATCGGTGCTTGCCGTAAAATATTTTTTTAAGGGTACATATTTGACCCTTAAGGAGTGGTACAGCGTTAATATCTGCGCCGAAACCGATATAAACGAGGTTTTGGACGATGAGATTTAAATTTTTCGGTACGGAATTTTATGTCTCGTTTCTGTTCGCGGCGGTTATCACGGCAATGCTCGCCTTCGACAGGACGGGCTTTATCCTCCCCCTTCTTTTCGCGGTTTTAATCCACGAACTGGGGCACCTTACCGCTATGTGGATTTTAGACTGTGCGCCCAAACGGATAAGGCTTGTCCCCGCCGCAGTCGAGATTACAACCAAGATACAAAGCGGGGGAAAATATGAAATTTTTATCGCCCTGTGCGGTCCCGCCGTAAATCTTTTGCTATTCGCAACCCTTTTTGTAAACTATCTCGCCTTCGGTAATGACAGCTATTTAACGGTAGGGCTTATTAATCTGCTTATAGGGGTTTTCAACCTCCTGCCCGTAACGGGGCTGGACGGCGGAACGGTGCTTTTTGATATTCTCTGCCGCAAAACAGAGCCTTCGCGCGCGGCGCTTATTATGCGGATAATTAATTTCTCGGTCGCTCTTGCGGCGCTTATAACGGCGGTCACACTCTGCTTTAAGGGGCAGTTTAATCTCTCGTTTTTTATCCTCGCCCTTTATCTCGCCGTAATGAGTATTATTAAAATATAGAAAGCATCTGCGCGGGGTTTTCCGCCGCTTTAACCTTGTCAAACGCTTTTACTATTATTCCGTTTTCGTCAATCAGATATGTTGTGCGGACAACCCCCATAGAAACCTTGCCGTAATTTTTCTTTTCCTGCCATACATCATACGCCTTTATCACGGCAAGCTCGGTATCCGAAAGGAGCGTGAAATTAAGTCCGAATTTTTCCTCGAATTTCTTGTGGGAGGCTACGCTGTCCTTGCTTATGCCGATTACAACTGCGCCCTTTTCGTCAAACTGCGGTTGAAGCTCCGAAAAGCCGCACGCCTGCTTGGTACAGCCGGGCGTGTTGTCCTTGGGGTAAAAATAAAGAATCACCTTTTTGCCCTTAAATTCCTCTAAGGTGTGAAGCTCCCCGTTCTGGTCGGGAAGTGTAAAGTCGGGTGCCTTTGTTCCGATTTCAAGCATATTTTATTCTCCTTTTTTTAATATAATCACCGACTGCATACCCTGCTCGGCGTGTCTGTCTTCAACCGTTTTCTTCTCATATTTCACGGTCTTACCCGCATAGGGGTCGTTGAAATAATAATTTTCTTCATCATATCCGATAAGCACAAGGTAAGCTTGCAGGGGCAAATATTATCGGTTGTCATATTCTAAACCCTCTCAAGCAATGCAACCGTCTCTACATGCGCGGTGCGGGGGAACATATCGACAGGGGTGTATTCGGTAAGCGAATAGCCCTTTTGTGAAAACAGCTTTATGTCACGCGCTAAGGTTGCGGGGTCGCAGGAGACATATACCACCCGTTCGGGGCGGAAACATTCGGCAACGGTACCTATAAGCTCAGGCGAACAGCCCTTTCTCGGCGGGTCTAAAATAACCGCGTCGGGCGAAATTCCGCGCTCGCTAAGCTCCTTTGCCGCTTTAGCCGCGTCCGCGCAGATAAACTCAGCGTTTTCTATGCCGTTTAATTTTGCGTTAAATCGAGCGTCCCCGACCGCCTCGGGTACAATTTCCGCTCCGATTATCTGTTTTGCGCGATTAGCCATTGAAAGTCCGATAGAGCCCGCGCCGCAGTAAAGGTCTAAAATCACCTTGCCGTCGGGAGCGGCGTATTCCGCCGCCCGCCCATAAAGCTTTTCGGCGGTCGCGCGGTTGACCTGATAAAACGAGAGTGGCGAAAGCCTTAATTTAACGCCGCAGAGAATATCGGTAATGTATTCCCCGCCGTATAAAACCTTGCATTTGTCTCCTAAAATAACATTGGTCTTCTCGCGGTTTATGTTAAGCTGGACACTTTTGAGGCTTTCGCCGCAGACCGACAAAAGCCGATTTATTAAATCCTCCGCAAAGGGTAAATTTTCGCCGTTTATAACGGCAACCGCCATAATTTCGCCCGTTTTTTCGGCAAGGCGGAGATAGATGTGCCGAAGCAGTCCGCGGTGGGCTTGCTCGTTATATACGCTGACCTTATTTTCTTTTATCCATTCTGTCAAGACGGCGGCGATTTTATCGAAAATTTCGGGCTGGAGGGCGCAACCGTCACATGGGGCTATGCGGTGGGAGTGAAAGGAGTAAAAGCCCAAAGCCCCGTCCTCTGCTACGGGGTATTGCGCCTTGTTGCGGTAGCGGTCGGGGCTGTCGGATTTGATTATTTCACGCGGTTTTAAATCAACTCCGCCTATGCGTTTTACCGTCTCATATACCCGCGAGTATTTGATTCTAAGCTCGGCGGAATAGCTTATGTGCCGATAAACGCACCCTCCGCAGCGGGGAAATGAGGGGCAGTCGTTTTCCGTCCTGTCGGGCGAGGAGGCAATAATCTTTAAAAGCTTGCCGAAAGCATAGGTCTTTTTGACCTTTAGCACCCGTACAAACGCCATATCGCCGACCGCAGTACCCGGGACGAAAACCGCCATGCCGTCAAAGCGCCCTATACCGCTCCCCTCATCGGTCATATCGGTTATTTCAATCTCGATCTCATCGTTTTTCTGCATTTTTTGCTCCTGCCAATATTATTCGCGTATTAACCAAAAGAAAGGCATAGTTTTTGTTTAAGGCGTAAAAATTCACGGAAAATTCATAAATTCCGCATATTTTGCTTGACTTTTATAAAAAAAGAGATAAAATATAGTTACAAATTACGACAAATTATGCTTTTAAAGCGGCAAGGTAATAATCTTGTCGTTTTTTTATTTTTCGGAATTATTCCGCAAATTGCTTATATAAATCAATCTGCCCGTGTACCGCGGGCCAGCGCGAGGAATTTTTAAGGGTTACCACTATATATTGGTTTTTTGTGTCATTGCTTTGACCGTAGGAGGCAATGCAATAGCCCGATTCGTTCACAAAGCCTGTTTTTCCGCCTAAGATTGTCGCGGTTTCGGGCTCTGTGCCGTACATATACTCAAACAGGGTTGCCGAAAGCGCAATGCCGTCGGGGTGCTGGGGTGTGGACGAGGTGGTGTATTGGTAGGTGGACAAAATCTTTTTGCAGACGGGGTTTTTAAGCGCCGTTCCGAGGATTACCGCCATATCGTAGGCGCTGGTGTAATGCTCGCTGTCAAAAAGTCCCGAGGTGTTTACAAAATGGGTGTCGGTAAGCCCCATTTCCTCCGCCCTTTTATTCATCAGCTTTACAAAGGCTTCCTCACTGCCTGATATTTTTTCCGCAAGGGCTATTGCCGCGTCGGCTCCCGAGGGCAGAATAAGCCCGTAAAGCAGGTCGGTCATTGTTATTTTCTCGCCGTTTAAGAAGCCCGCGACCGAAGCCTCCGCCACATAGAGCGGGTCGGTGATTTTAAGGGTCATTGTAAAGGTGTCGTCATAGTTTTCAATGTTTTCGCAGGCGACAAGCAGGGTCATTATCTTGGTGGTGGAAGCGGGGTAAAACCGCTCGTGCGGGTTTCTCGCCGCCACCGCTCTGCCTGCCTCGGTATTTATTATAACAGCGCCCCCGCAGTCGTTCGCGGCGGGGATTTCCGCGGTCTCGCCGTCTATCTCATAGGATATGGGCGGCTCGGCCTTTTCGGTGATTTGCGGCTCGCTTACCTGTGCGTTGCCGTTTTGCAGAGACTCAGCCGCGCTCTTGCCGCCCGACCTCGATAAGCAGACGGCGGCAACCGAAATCACCGCCGCGATTAAGAGAAGCGGCAAAGCGGCTTTTCTTAAAGCTATTACCTTATATATTCCGCGCTTTTTCCGCGTGGATATTTTTTTGCGGCTAATCGGATTTTCACGCGGTTTTTGTGGGT
>OGOX01000482.1_pt1 | contig 30810 bp, 27 predicted proteins | sample 1552761 | NCBI WGS metagenome assembly OGOX01 (sample SAMEA2580212, study PRJEB22360) | human gut metagenome | biome: human gut; feature: human-associated habitat; material: faeces | place: Denmark | collected 2008/2010
AGGGTGCTAAAAAAGGCAAATAAGCCTGCTTAGAATTTTTAATAAAAATTATGGATGCTTCTCTTGCTTTACAGAGAGGCATCCATTTTTTCTTATGCTGCAGAAGAATGTAACTTATGAGCCAATGTGCATTTTTTATCTTTTCAAGTATAGAAAAAATATGGTAAAATATAATGGAATAGGTATGCAATAAAAAGAGAACAGGAGGGCAGTATATGTTGACAATTCGTGAATATAAACAGGCAGCAACGCTGGAGGAGGCGTGGCAGCTGAACCAGAAGCGCCCTAACCGCGTGCTTGGCGGTATGCTGTGGATGCGCCTGAGCAAGGGCAATGTGCAGACAGCGATTGATTTGTCGGCTTTAGGCCTGGATACAATAGAGGAAACAGAAACGGAATTCCGCATCGGTGCGATGGTGAGCTTGCGCCAGCTGGAGCTGCATGAAGGCTTTACCGCTTACAGTGAGGGAGCAAATAAGGAGGCGTTGCGCCATATTGTAGGTGTGCAGTTCCGCAATCTTGCTACCGTAGGCGGTAGTGTGTTCGGACGCTTCGGCTTTTCGGATGTGTTGACCTTGCTTTTGGTTATGGACAGCTATGTGGAATTATACAAGGGCGGTATTGTGCCGTTGGCAGATTTTGTGAATATGCCGTATGACAGAGATATTCTGGTGCGTGTTATCGTCAAAAAGACGGCAGCACATTACAGCTATAAATCCGTGCGTATCAGCAAGACCGACTTTCCGGTGCTGACCTGTGCTGCGGCGCTGACGCAGGAAGGGGTGCAGGCCGCAGTGGGCGCACGCCCGGCGAAGGCTGCACTGGTGAAGGATGCAGAGCAGCTCGCAACTCTGCCTATGAGTGCCGAGAAGGCGCAGGCCTTTGCGGAATATGCTGCAGGCTTGCTGCCGACGGAAACCAATCCGCGCGGCAGTGCTGCGTACCGTACACATCTGATTAAGGTGCTGACTGCAAGATGTTTAACGGAATTGGGAGGTAAGGCCTGATGGAGATAACCTTAACCTTAAATGGCAAAAAGCTGACACGTATGGTGGAGGCTGATACAGTTTTACTCGATTTTCTGCGTAAGGAAGGCTGCTACAGCGTAAAGCGCGGCTGTGACACTACCAACTGCGGTTTGTGCACTGTATTTATGGATGATAAACCGGTGCTTTCCTGTGCTGTTCTGGCAGCGCGTGCTGCAGGCCACAGCATCGTAACGATGGAAGGACTGCAGCAGGAGGCAGCGCAGTTCGGTGCTTTTATTGCCGACCAGGGCGCGGAGCAGTGCGGCTTCTGCAATCCCGGCATGATTATGAACGCTATCGCGCTGCTGCGTGAAAACAGCGAGCCTACGGAAGAAGAAATCAAGGAATTTCTGGCAGGCAACCTGTGCCGCTGCTCCGGCTATGAGGGACAGCTTCGCGGAATCCAGAATTTTATCGCCTGGAAAAAAGCTCAGGCGCAGGCATAAGGAGGGGAGCTGCAGATGAAAATAGTTAACCAATCCTACCGCAAAAAGGATGCCATGCAGCTGGTGACGGGCCAGCCTGTCTACACCGATGACCTGGTGCCTAACGACTGCCTGCTTGTCAAGGTGCTGCGTTCTCCGCATGCAAACGCTATTATTGAAAGCATTAACACCGCGATTGCAGCGAAGGTGCCTGATATCGAAGCAATTTATACCTGGGAGGATGTGGATCAGGACGGCGAGCGCTGCACCTACGCAGGCCAGACCTATCCAGAACCAAGTCCCTATGACCGCCTGCTGCTGGACCGTCATGTACGCTTTGTGGGTGACATTGTAGCGATTGTTGCCGGCAAAACGGAAAAGGCTGTCGACAAGGCGCTTTCTTTGATTAAAGTAAAATACCAGCTGTTGGACGCAGTGCTTGACTTCCGCACTGCGCTGGATAACCCTGTGCTCGTGCATCCGGAGGATACCTGGAAGGCGAACTGCCCGGTTGGTGCCGACAATAAGCGCAACCTGTGTGCCCATGAGGTTATCGAGGACGGTGAGGTTGATAAGATTCTGGCGGAATGCGATGTTGTTATCGACCAGACTACCCATACCAAAGCTGTACAGCAGGATATGATGGAGCCTTTCGTAACCTACTGTTCTATTGATACCTACGGCCGTCTGAACATCCTCAGCTCTACGCAGATTGTTTTCCACTGCCGCCGCATTATTGCCAATGCGCTGCATATCCCAAAAACCATGGTACGCGTGGTTAAACCGCGTATCGGTGGCGGCTTCGGCGCTAAGCAGAGCTGTGTAAGCGAAATGTATCCGGCCTTTGTTACCTGGAAAACAAAAAAGCCGAGTAAGATGATTTTCTCGCGTTATGAATGTCATATAGCTTCCAGCCCGCGCCACGAGATGGAGGTGCGCGTGCGTCTTGGTGCTACTAAAGAAGGCAAAATCCGCGCGATTGATTTATATACTCTTTCCAATACCGGTGCTTACGGCGAGCACGGTCCCACAACTGTCGGCCTTTCCGGTCACAAGTCTATCCCTCTGTACCGTACCGAGGCCTTCCGCTTCGGCTTTGACGTAGTTTACACCAACCTGCAGGCTGCAGGCGCTTACCGCGGTTATGGCGCTCCTCAGGGCATTTTTGCAGTTGAATCCGCTGTGAACGAGCTGGCAGCACGTCTGAAAATGGACCCGATTAAGCTGCGTGAGATGAATATTACACGCGAGGGCGATATTATGCCTGCTTATTATGGTGCGCCCAATACAAGCTGCGCGTTGGACCGCTGCCTGGAGCAAGTACGCGAGATGAGCGGCTGGGAGCAAAAGTTCCCGCTGCAGCAGCTGCCTGACGGCAAGGTACGCACAATGGGCGTGGCTATTGCGATGCAGGGAAGCTCCATTCCTTACTGCGACGTCGGCGGTGCTACCCTCAAAATTAACGACGAGGGACATTACACACTACTGATCGGTGCTGCCGATATGGGCACTGGCTGCGATACCGTTCTGGCGCAGATGGCAGCAGAGGTTCTGGAATGTGATTACGATAACATTACCGTATTCGGTGCGGATACCGACGCTTCTCCTTATGACTCCGGTTCCTACGCATCCAGTACAACATATATTACCGGCAAGGCCGTAGAAATCTGCGCACAGCGTTTGCGTGGCAAGATTTGCCAATTAGGCGCACGCCTGCTGGAATGCGGTACGGATCAGGTTGTTTTTGACGGACGCGAGGTGCGTGATACCGTCAGCGACAAGGCTGTAAGCCTCTTTGATATCGCCACCGCTTCCATGGTGAATAACGATATCGCTCTGGAAGAAACCGTGGAGCAGAACAGTGTACTGTCCCCGCCGCCGTTTATGGCTGGTGTGGCCGAGGTAGAAACCGATTTGCTGACAGGCGAGGTACAGGTAGTGAACTTCTATGCATCTGTTGACTGCGGTACTCCGGTTAACCCGCATCTGGCGAAGGTGCAGACCGAGGGCGGCATTCTGCAGGGCATCGGCATGGCGCTGATGGAAAACGTAACCTACAGTCCTAAAGGTCGTATTTACGAAAACTCCTTCATGCAGTACAAGGTTCCCTGCCGTGAGGATATCGGTCATATCTATGTTGACTTTGCCAGCAGCTATGAGGAAAGCGGTCCCTTCGGTGCCAAATCCGTGGGCGAGCTGGTAATCAACACTCCGGCTCCGGCGATTGCCGATGCAATTTATCAGGCAACCGGCAAGCGCTTCATGACGCTGCCGATTACCCCGGAAAAAATTGCCATGGGCGTTGACGAAGAATAAGATTTTTATAAGCTGAAAACAAATGTGGTTGCAAGACCACATTTGTTTTGGTAGGCGTTATTCTCGGGTGAGAGTGACGCGATGGAAGGACTATAATCATGTATGACCAATACAACCGCAAAATAGATTACCTGCGCATTTCCCTTACTGACCGCTGCAATCTGCATTGCCGCTATTGTCAGCCGGAGGTGAGTGAGCATGTGCCGCATAACGAAATATTGCGCTATGAGGAGCTTTTGCGCATTTGCCGCGCTGCGCTGCAGCTTGGCATCCGCAAATTCAAAATCACAGGCGGCGAGCCTTTGCTGCGCAAGGGCTGCAGTGATTTTATCGCCGGCCTGAAGCGAATGGAAGGCGTGGAGCAGGTAACGCTGACGACGAACGGTACGCTGCTGTCAAATCAGCTGCCTGCGCTTATCGCAGCGGGTGTGGACAACATCAACGTTAGTTTGGACACGCTGGATGCGGCGTATTACGCAGAGCTGACCGGCGGCAGCCTGGGCAGCGTTCTGAAATCATTACATGAGCTGCAGTCTGCAGGGATTCCGTTTAAGCTGAACTGTGTGCCCTTAGCAGAAAATGGCCTGGCCGATATTATGCAGCTGTTGAAGTTGGCGCACAGCTATAATGCGCCGTTGCGCTTTATCGAGCTGATGCCGTTGGACTGCAACACTAATCTGCAAGGCCTAAGCGGCAGTGAAATTCGCAGTCTGTTGGAGCAGGCAGGCCTGCAGCTGCAGCCAGACGCACAGCGCTACGGCAACGGTCCTGCAAGCTATTGGTGCATCAGCGGTTATAAAATGCCGGTGGGCTTTATCGAACCGCTGCACAATAAATTCTGCGCTGTCTGTAACAGGGTACGCCTTACCTCCGTGGGCATGCTGAAGCCCTGTCTTTACTGTAACGAGGGCATGAATCTGAAGCGCTTGCTGCGTGACGGCGGCAGTGATGCGGATTTGCTGCAGGCGATGCAGGAGATTATTTACGCCAAGCCCGCGGGACACAGCTTTGAGGTGGAAGCGGCAAGCTTTAATATGAGCCAGATAGGCGGATAAAGTAAGCAGTTTAAGGAGCAGACGATGAGTGAATTTACACATTTTGACGCTGCCGGCAATGCTCTGATGGTGGATGTCAGCGATAAGGCTGACACCGCAAGGGTTGCCGTGGCGCAGGGAAAAATCTGCGTAAGCAGAGAAATATATGAAAAAATTGCTGGCGGCAGTATGGCCAAGGGTGATGTGTTGGGCGTAGCGCGTGTTGCGGGAATTATGGCGGCCAAGCGCACCAGCGAGCTGATTCCGCTGTGTCATCTGCTGCAGCTGACGAAATGCACGGTAGATTTTGAGCTGTTGGCGGAAAACGGCAGCTATGCCGTACAGGCGCAATGCCTGGTAAAAACTACGGGCAAGACGGGCGTGGAGATGGAGGCGCTGACAGGCGTACAGATTGCCTTGCTGACGATTTACGATATGTGCAAGGCCGTGGACAAGGCAATGGTGATTACAGATGTGCATCTGCTTAGTAAGGCAGGCGGAAAGAGTGGTGATTTCGTATGGAAGCAAGCATAAAGGGTATAATCAAGGCTGTATGTATCAGCGAAAAGAAGGGTACGGAAAAGCATCCGGTTAATGAGATTCTTCTCAAAGAAAACTACGGTATCGAGGGTGATGCTCACGCCGGAAAATGGCACCGTCAGGTGAGTTTGCTGAGTGCGGAAAAGGTAGATGAGTTCAATGCGCGCGGCGGTGATGCCGCTATCGGCGCTTTCGGTGAAAATATTCTCGTAAGCGGTATCGACTTCAAAAAGCTGCCGGTAGGCAGCATCATGCGCAGCGGTGAAGTAGTGATGAAGCTGACGCAGATTGGCAAGGAATGCCACAGTCACTGCACGATTTTTGCGCGTGTGGGCGACTGCATTATGCCACGTGAAGGCGTTTTTGCTACGGTAGAGCATGGCGGCGTTCTGCGCAGCGGCATGGAGCTGGAAGTGACGCTGCCTGCAGCCGACGCACCCTTGCGTGCTGCGGTAATGACGCTTTCTGATAAGGGTGCAGCAGGTGAGCGTGTTGATACCAGCGGATCGCTGGCAGCAGAGCTGTTGGCGGAGGCAGGCTACGAAATTGTGGAGCAGGTTTTGCTTCCCGACGCGCAGAAGAGAATCGAACGTGAGCTGATACGTCTGGCAGACAGCAGACAGGTGGATCTGATTATCACCACAGGCGGCACAGGACTTTCGCTGCGTGATGTCACACCGGAGGCAACAATGGCGGTGGCTACACGCAATGTGCCCGGTATCGCGGAGGCCATCCGTGCGGAATCACTGAAGATTACGCGGCGGGCAATGCTGAGCCGCGGCGTGAGCGTAGTGCGCGGGCAGACTTTGATTGTGAATCTGCCGGGCAGTACCAAAGCGGTGGAGGAAGCGCTGGCAATCGTTTTGCCGCAGCTGGAGCATGGATTGCGTATCCTGAAGGGCAGCGCCCATGACTGTGCCAGAAAATGAGCGCTATAGACTGGTCACCGCTATGGATTTCATTACACACTGCGGCAGCAACAATCGTCATAGTTTTCTTTATCGGCGTAATTATTGCCTGGTGGGTGGAACGGCTGCAGAGCCAAAGCCTGAAGATTTTTGCGGATGCTGTAATAACGCTGCCCATGGTGCTGCCACCTACGGTAGCAGGCTTCTTTCTCTTATACTTCTTTGGCAGCAACCGCTTTTTGGGCCAGCTTATTTATCAGCTGACGGGCATAAAAATAGCCTTCAGCTGGTTGGCGACAGTGCTGGCAGCAGCGGTAATTTCGCTGCCGCTCATGTACCGCAGCGCGCGCGGAGCCTTGTCGCAGGTTGATAAGGGCATGCTGGAGGCGGCGCGTTCGCTGGGCATGACGGAATGGCGCATTTTCTGGCGTATTCATCTGCCGAATGCACTGCCAGGCATTATTGCCGGCGGTCTGCTGGCCTTCGCCCGTGGTCTGGGCGAGTTCGGCGCCACGGCGATGATTGCCGGAAATATTGCAGGACGCACACGCACGCTGCCGCTGGCAGTTTATTCTGCCGTAGCCGCAGGCGATTGGGAGGCAGCAGGCTGGTATGTTACCGTAATTGTAGGCATCTGCCTATTAGTTGTTATCGGCCTTAATGTTTACTTATATAAAACAAAACAACAACAGGGGGATTAAAATGAAAAAACTCTTATGCTTAGTTTGGTCTTTAATGTTAGTTATCATGGTGGCAGGCTGCGGCGGCGGTGATAAACAGGTTACTGCACCTAAAACCTTGCGTCTGGCTGCTGCTGCCAGCATGGAAAAGGTATTTACGCAAAAGCTGATTCCGCTGTATCAGCAAAAGCACCCGGAAATTAAAATTGAGGGCGTATATGATGCCAGCGGCAAGCTGCAGGCACAGATTGAAAGCGGTCTGGCAGCGGATGTGTTTATTTCTGCGGCCAACAAGCAGATGAATGCGCTGAGCGACAAGGGCTATATGGATAAAAGTACGGTAAAGCCGCTGCTGGAAAACAAGCTGGTGCTGATTGTGCCTAAAAGCGGCAGCGAAATCAAGGGCTTTGAGGATTTCAGCAAGGCTAAGCATCCTGCTATCGGTGACCCGGCAAGTGTTCCTGCAGGCCAATATGCCAAGGAAGCGCTGACCAAGCTGGGCCAATGGGAGGGTATTCAAGGCAAGGTAAGCCTTGGCACCAATGTAACGCAGGTTTTGAACTGGGTTGCCGAAGGCAGTGCCGATGCAGGCCTTGTTTACGCTACCGATGCAGCACTCTTGAAGGATAAGGTAACTGTTGTTGCCGAAGCTCAGGCAGGCTCCTTAACGAAGCCGGTAATTTATCCTATCGGCGTGTTGGCGAAGGCTCCGCAGGCTGAGGCTGCCAAGGATTTTGCTGCCTTCCTGCAGACAGAAGAAGCTATGAGGATTTTTGCCGCCTACGGCTTTGCGCAGGCTAAATAAGAGGTAGATAAACATGAAATTAATTCGTACTGAGGATGCGGTCGGCAGTGTTCTCTGCCATGACCTGACACAGATTATCAAGGGCGTTACTAAGGATGCTGTGTTCCGCAAGGGACATGTGGTGCAGCCAGAGGATATTCCGGTGCTGCTTTCCATCGGCAAGGAGCATTTATATGTGTGGGAAGCTGATGAAAGTATGCTTCATGAAAATGATGCCGCACGCATTTTGTGCGACATCTGCAAAAACACTATGATGGATGAATCGCCTGTGAAAGAGGGCAAGATTGAGCTGGCCGCCGCTGCTGACGGTCTGTTCAAGGTAGACGGCGCGCGTCTGCGTCTGGTGAACAGCTTCGGACAGATGATGATTGCGACGCGTCACGGCAATACGCCGGTGAAGAAGGGTGACAAGCTCTGCGGTACGCGCATTATCCCACTGGTTATCGAAAAGGAAAAAATGCAGCGTGTGCGTGAGCTGTGCGGTGATGAACCGCTGCTGCAGCTTTTGCCGTATAAAATCAAAAAGGCTGCCGTTCTGGCGACAGGCAGCGAGGTTTTCCACGGACGCATTAAGGATACCTTTACGCCCGTGCTGGAGGAAAAGCTGGCCAAGTTCAACGTGGAGGTAGTTTATAAGCAGGTTTTGGATGACAAACCGGAGCAGATTACCGCTGCGATTAAAACTACGATTGAGGAAAAGGGCGCGGAAATGGTGCTCTGCACCGGCGGCATGAGCGTTGACCCGGATGACCGCACACCGCTCGCAATTAAAAATACCGGCGCACGCATTGTTTCCTATGGCGCACCGGTGCTTCCTGGGGCCATGTTTTTGCTGTCCTATTACGGCGAAAAGCAGGTGCCTGTTCTGGGCTTGCCGGGCTGTGTAATGTACGCTAAGCGCACTGTTTTTGATTTGGTGCTGCCGCGTGTGCTGGCCTGTGACATCGTCACTGCCGACGAGCTGGCAGCCTTGGGCGAGGGAGGACTGTGCCTGAACTGTGCAGTGTGTACCTATCCTGCCTGCGGCTTTGGCAAGGGGTGGTAAAATGGCCTACGCAGACCCGCAGCATTATCATGTGAAGGTGCGCGTGTATAACGAAAGTATTGATTTCGGCAAGGGTGTGGCGGAGCTTCTGCAGCGCATTGAGGCCACCGGTTCGCTGAGTGCTGCCTACAAGGCTATGGGCATGTCGGCCAGCAAGGCGTGGAAGATTCTGCGGCGTGCGGAGGCAGACCTGGGCTTTGCGCTGGTCAGCAGTACGGCAGGCGGCAAAAGCGGCGGCAGCAGTGTGCTGACGCCGGAGGGACGTTTGCTGCTCGAACGGTATACAGCCTTTAATGCAGAGGTGCAGTCGGCGGCGGCGCAGGCCTTCGCCAAGTATTTCAAGTAACATAAATCTTTGGGCAGTACGGGGAATTTTTCCTGTACTGCCTTTGTTTTATATAGTTTGTGTTTTCTTGACGCAGATTAGTAAAGAGGCTATAATATAAACATCTAGTAAATAGCAACAAGTATCAGATATGGGAGCTATGCCGACTTCCTTCCGCTGTGTATAGGCGGATGATGAGCTTGCGATTTGCTGCAAAAAAATTGCAGCGTTATTTTTTTGAAAGAAGGTTTAAGTATGAGTATTTTTGCCGGAGCTATTGATTATTTTGTTAAGGGTGGTCCCTGTATGTGGCCGCTGCTGATGTGTTCCTTTGCCGCTATTGCTATTGGTGTGGAACGATATCTTTTCTATAAGAAGGCTATTTCCGGAGAAAAGTTCGCGAGCAGCTTCTGCCGCATGATGAATGACTTTAATTTGGTTGGCGCCAGTGAGCTGGCAGAGCAGAGCAAGGGCGAGGCTGCTGCCATGGCTAAGGAGATTTTGGATATTAAGGGTGACCTCGGCCAGCGTCTGGAAACTATTGTCTATACTAAAGCAGACCGTATTATCGACAGTCTGGAAAAAAATATCAACTATCTGAGTGTTGTTATCGGTCTTTCGCCGATGCTCGGCCTGCTCGGTACTATTACCGGTATGATTTCTTCTTTCAACGCTTTGAACGAAAGAACCCAAAACCCGATGGCCGTTACTGCAGGTATTGGTGAAGCGCTGATTACTACCGTTTTCGGCCTGTGCATTGCCATTATGGGTATGTGTATCCATGCTTATCTTACAAGTAAAATCAAAACCGAAACTCTGAATATCAACGAAGTAGCGGATACGTTGGTTGATATTTTCAAAGCTAACGAGCAGAGCAAATGAGGGGCGGTGTCAGAAAATGCGCAGACGTCGTAAAAGAGTGATGAAGTCACCGGAAATCATGCTTAGTCCTATGATTGATATGATTTTCCTGCTGCTGGTATTTTTCATTGTCAGCACTATGTATATGAGCGAGGTCAAGACGATTCCTATTCGCCTGCCGGTTGCCAAGCATTCGGAGAATGTCAGCAAGAGTAACTTTAATGTAACGATTAAAAAGGATGGCAGCCTTTATCTTGATGAAAATAAAATCGAGATGGATATGCTGGTTCAGAATGCTGCGATTGAAAGCAAGCATGATTCCTCCTTCTCTGTTATTATCAGAGCAGAGGACGAAGCTCCCTATAAAACTATTATCCAGCTGATGGATAAAATGAAGGGAGCAGGTGTCACACGCTTCGGTTTGGCTACGGATACAGGTGAGAGCAAATGAAGGATGAACAAAAGCGATTTGGCAAGGGCTTTGCCGTAGCTTTGGCTGTGCATCTTGTTCTTGCCGCCGGCCTTGGCATTTTTGGCTACCGCTTTGTGCATACGCCTCCGGAAATTTTGGAGGTTTCATTGGAAGCCGGTGGTGGCGGCGCTGAAGCTCAGGAGGAAGAAATCGAACAGGAGGAGCAGCAGGAAGAGCCTATCATCCAAAGCCTGGAGGATATTATTGACCAAAAGCTGAAGCCTAAGCCACAGAAGAAGATTGTTAAGAAAAAAGCAACTGCAGCCCCCGGGCCAAAGGCTCCTGCCGGTAATCCTGCTGGTAATGGTACTGGAACAGGTACGGGCAGCGGAACGGGCAGTGGTAATGGCAGCGGCAATGGTAACGGTAGTGGCAGCGGCAGTGGCGAGGGCCGCGGTGTGCCAGTGAAACCGCCACGCCTGCTGCGTGAGGTTGCGCCTGTATATCCTGCGTCCGCACGCAACAGCGGTGCTACTGGTGTGGTAACGGTACGCATTTTGGTGGGTGCCGACGGCAGTGTAGAGGATGTAACGGTGGTTGGTTCCTCCGGCAACGGTGCTATGGATAGCAGTGTTGTGACGGCGGTCAACAAATGGCGCTTCAGTCCTGCCAAAGACAAGTACGGTCAGAATGCACGCTGTCGCGTTACACGTGCGGTAAACTTTAACTTAAGATAAAAATTATACGCAAATGCTTTTATGCAAAAAGCTGCCGTCTCCGTCTCAAACCGGAGGCTGGCAGCTTTAACTGTTTTAGCGGGAATATGATGATGTTTTTTTCATGCGGATTTTTTTGTTTAGCTTACGCTGCTGCTGCAATAGAATAATCAAAAAGCTTTTTCAAAAAGAAAAAACACGGCTGATAAACACCGTGTTTTTCTTATATGCTATGTCTCATGGAAGGAAAGTGAGATATAGCGAAATCAAAACAAAGAATTTTTAAGCAGATATCAAATCTACAATTGATATTATATACTAATAAGATAATTATGTCTAATAATTAATAAGCATAACAGTTATTTTGCTTTGTTCCGATTTCTGTATTTCGTTACGAAGAGGGCGATGCGCTCCAGCGCCTTATGCAGGATTTCTTCGCTGTAAGCATAGGAGCAGCGGATGTAGCCTTCACCACCGGCACCGAAGATATTGCCGGGGATTACGAGAACCTCCTGCTCCTCAAGCAGCTTTTCAACAAATTCCATGCTGGAAAGGCCGGTTTCCTTGATGCAGGGGAAAACATAGAAGGCGCCTTCGGGCTCATACAGCGGCAGTCCCATCTTGTGGAAGCCGTCAATCATAATCTGACGGCGGCGTCTGTATTCGGCAACCATGTTGTCAACGTCCTGGCGGCAGTATTTCAGTGCCGCAATCGCGCCGTACTGTGCCGTAACGTTAGGGCAGAGCACAACATATTGATGTAGGATGTTCATAGCGTTGATGATTGCTGCCGGTGCCATGATATAGCCAAGACGCAGGCCGGTCATAGCGTAGGCCTTGGAGAAGCCGTTGAAAATAATGGTGCGGTCGCGGAATTCCGGGAAGGAGGTGAACATGGTGTGTGTTTTGCCGCCGTAGGTAAGATGAGCATAAAGCTCGTCGCTGATGACAATCAGGTCATGCTTCACAGCCCAGTCACCGATAGCCTTAATCTGTTCCTTGCTCATAATAGCGCCGGTCGGGTTGTTGGGATAGCCAAGCATAATAGCCTTAGTTTTGGGCGTAACAGCCTTTTCCAAATCTTCGATGGTAGGCACAAAGCCGTTTTCCTGATAAGTTTCTACGGAAACAGGCTTGCCGCCTGCCAGAATAACGCAGGCCTTGTTGGCAACGTAGCAGGGCTCGGGCAGAATAATTTCGTCACCGGGATGCATAATGGTAGTAATAGTGGTGTACAGTGCTTCGCTGACGCCTACGGTTACCATGATTTCGGTTTTGGGGTCGTATTTAACGCCGTAGTTTTTATGGATATCATCCGCAATTGCCTCGCGCAGCTCCAAAAGGCCGAGAGTGGGAGTATAGCAGCTTTTGCCTTCGCAGATGCTGTTGATTTCGGCATCCTTGACAGCCTGCGGAATATCAAAATCGGGTTCGCCTACGCTGAGAGGCACGATGTTGGGGTTAGCGGCCATAATATCAAGAAACTTTGCCAGACCGGAGGGAGGCAGTGCTTTAATAAAGGGAGAAACAGCAGCATCAAAATTATAGGACATGAAAAATACCACCTTTCATAAAAAGCTTGTCGATAAAGCGCCCTTGTCCAAACTGACACTTTTTCCACAATCTCTATCTGTTTACTGTATTACTGTAGCAGATATTTTTGCGACTGACAAGGGAAAGCGCAGTGTATACATTTTACGTGGCAGATTTAGCATTTTTCTGTATAAAATTTAACATATAATAACTAGATATAGCGTAAGCTACTTGCAAGACTTGTCAACAGATGCTATAATAAGGATAGCCAAAATAAGTATGACTTGTGAAAGAGTGGGTTTAAAGCCCGCTCTTTCCGCTTATTACGATGTTTCTGACGCATTTGCGGCAGAGGCAGGTGTTGGCCGTAAGGTTAATACAGAAAGAAAAACTTAATATGGAGGTGAAAATGATGCAGGCAAAAGAAGTTGAAGCACTGATTACCGCAATGGTAGAACCCCTTCTGCAGGATACCGGGCTTACTCTGGTTGATGTAGAATATGTGCGTGAAAAGGACTGGTACCTACGGATTTTTCTCGATAAGCCTGGTGGAGTTGAAATTGATGACTGCCAGATGGTGAGCGAAAAGCTGACGGAGATTCTTGATGCAGAGGATCCTATTCCCGACAAATACTTTTTGGAGGTTTCTTCTCCGGGCATTGACCGTCCGCTGAAGAAGGACAAGGACTTTGAAGCTGCCTACGGCACCAAGGTTGATATTATGTTCTATACTCCGTGGGAGGGAATGAAAAATCTGACCGGCATTCTGGTAGCACATGATGACGAAGCTGTACAGGTTAAAAAGATTATTAAAGGTAAGGAATTCAAAAATCCTGACCGCATTGAACGTAGGCTGATTGCTAATATCAGACCGCATATAGACTTTTAATTAAGAAATAGGAGGCTTATTAAGTGAACGCAGATTTTATCTCAGCAATCCAGGAATTAGGAAAGGAAAAGGGTATTGACCCCGAGCTTTTGTTCCAGGCTGTTGATGACGCTTTGGTTGCCGCTTACAAAAAGAACACCGGCACAAACCAGAATGTCCGTGTTGAAATGAATAAAGAAACCGGTGAAATCCATGTATATGCTCAGCGCACTGTAGTTGATGGTGAGGCTGACGGCATTAACGAAATTACTTTGGAGGATGCTCAGGCAATCAACCCGCAGTATCTTGCAGGCGACATCGTAGAGGTTGAGGTTACACCGAAAAACTTTGGCCGTATTGCTGCCCAAAACGCTAAGCAGTTTGTTGTACAGCGTATCCGTGAGGCAGAGCGCGGACAGGTATATGAACGCTTCCAAAGCCGTGCCAACGATATCGTTACCGGTATTATCGAGCGCATGGAAAACCAAAACGTTTATATCGATTTGGGCAAGGTTGAAGCTGTGCTGACTCCGAACGAGCAGATTCCCGGCGAAATTTACCAATACCATGAGCGTATGAAAACCTATATTGTTGAGGTTAAGCGCACCAACAAGGGACCGCAGATTATGGTTTCCCGTACTCATCCCGGCCTGCTGAAGCGCCTGTTTGAGCTGGAGGTTCCGGAAATCCATGACGGCGTTGTTGAAATCAAATCCGTTGCCCGCGAGCCCGGTATGCGCTCCAAAATTTCCGTATATACCGCTGACAGCAATGTTGATCCGGTAGGTGCCTGCGTAGGCCACAAGGGCATGCGCGTGCAGACTATTGTCAACGAGCTGCGCGGTGAAAAAATTGATATTGTAAAATACAGTGAAGATCCGGCACAATATGTTGCCAATGCTCTGAGCCCGGCAAAGGTTGTCAAGACAACCGTTAACGAAGCAGACAAAATCTGCCGCGTTGTCGTACCGGATTACCAGCTGTCCCTGGCTATCGGCAAGGAAGGCCAAAATGCCCGCCTGGCTGCTAAGCTGACCGGCTGGAAGATTGATATTAAGAGCGAAACTCAGGCTGCCGAAGAGGCTGCTGCTGAGCCTGCTCCCGTGGAAGAAGCATGATGAAGGTAAAAAAAATTCCGCAGCGTAAATGCTTAGGCTGCAATGAAATGAAGGATAAAAAGGCTCTGCTGCGCGTTGTACGTTCACCTGAGGGCGAGGTCAGCCTTGACCTCACCGGCAAGAAGAACGGACGCGGCGCATATGTCTGCCCCGATAAGGAATGCATTACCAAGGCCGTAAAGGAGAAACGTCTGGAGCGCGCTTTGGAGAAGCCTATCGGTGAGGATGTACTCAAGCAGCTGCTGGAGGATTTTGAACATGGCAGGCAATAATGTTGCTTTTGCTTTAGGGTTGGCGCAAAAGGCAGGCAAAACCGCTTCCGGCGATGTAGCTGTGCGTGCTGCCTTAAAAAGCGGCAAGGTCAAGGTACTTGTTTTGGCACAAGATGCTGCCCCTAATTCAAAAAAGGAAATTTATTTCCTGGCAGAGATGGCAGGCGTGCAGGTCATCGAGCGTTTGACGAGCGATGAGCTGGGTTATGCAATCGGTAAAGGCCCGCGCATTGCGGTGGCAATTACTGATGCAAACTTTGCCAATATGCTGCTGAAAAAATAATAAGGTTAAATCACAGTTGTCTGCGCAGCTTGCGCGAGCTCTGCAGATGAATCTGCTTCTTATTATCTGGTCTGGAGGTGGATGAATGGGTAATAAAAGAATATATGAGGTTGCCAAGGATTATGGCAAACCGGTAAATGAGGTCATTGACCTGTTGAAGAAAAATAATATCGAAAAAACTAATTTTAGTGCAGCTGATGACAAGGCTATGTCTGTTATCCGTAAAGCTTATGATAAAAAACCAGAACCGCCCAAACCGGCGAAGACGGAAAAACGTGATGTCAGCAAACCAGCTGCTCCTGCGCGTCCGCAGGATACAGCTAAAAGAAACGATAACAATATGAATAGGAATAACGGACAGAGGAATATGCAACAAAATCAGCAAAATAATCAACGCAACAACAACGCTCAAGGGCGTAATGAAAATCGTCAGGGTGGCCGTAACGAAGGCCGTCCGCAAAATCGCAACGGCCAGCAGGGCGGTCAGGGCAACCGTCAGGGTAACCGTAACGGCCAACAACGCCAGGGCGGTATCTTTGTAGGTCCTAAGAGCCAGCAGGGCCCGAGCGTACATGGTGAAAGCCGTGCGCAGGTTAGCGGTGGCCGCAGCGAAGGCCGCAGCAGCGGTCGCAGCGAAGGCGGTCGCGATAACCGTCAGGGCGGTCGCAACGCAGGCAAGAGCCGTAAGGACAACAAGCCGCAGATTAAGGGCAGCTACGCTACTCGCGAAAGCCGTCCGAACCGCAGCGCCGGCCATCAGATGCCGGTAAACCGCGGCGGCAAGAAGCCCGCACCGAAGCAACAACAGGCTCCGGTAGAAATCGTTCGTCCGACCTACGTTGAAATCGGTGAATCCATTAATGTACAGGAATTTTCCAAGCTCATTAAGCGTGAGGTTAATGAAGTAATCAAGGCTCTGTTTATGCTGGGCGTAATGGTTACCATCAACCAGGATATCGATTTCGATACCGCACAGCTTATCGGCGACAACTTCGGCGTAGAGGTTGGCCAGAAGGCTCCGGAAGAGGATCCGACCGAGATTCCCGAGGTTGACGATCCGCCTGAAAAACGCGTTCCGCGTCCGCCGGTTATTACCGTTATGGGCCACGTTGACCATGGTAAAACCTCCCTGCTGGACGCTATCCGTAAAACCAATGTTACTTCCCGCGAGGCCGGCGGTATTACCCAGCACATCGGTGCTTATAAGGTAAACTACCAGGGCAAGCAGATTGTATTCCTGGATACCCCGGGCCATGAGGCTTTCACCGCTATGCGTGCCCGCGGCGCACAGGTAACCGACGTTGCAATTCTGGTTGTAGCAGCAGATGACGGTGTAATGCCGCAGACCATCGAGGCTATCAACCATGCTAAGGCTGCAAAGGTACCTATCATTGTAGCTATCAATAAAATCGACCGTCCGGGCGCAAATCCGGATCACGTTAAACAACAGCTGGCAGAGCATGAGCTCATTCCTGAGGATTGGGGCGGCGACACCATCATGGTTCCTGTTTCCGCACATCAGAAGACTGGTATCAGCGACCTGCTGGAAATGATTCTGCTGGTTGCTGAAATGCAGGAGCTGAAGGCTAACCCGAACCTGCCTGCTCACGGTACTATCATTGAGGCACAGCTGGACAAAGGCCGTGGCCCGGTTGCTACCGTACTGGTACAGCGCGGTACTCTGCATATCGGTGATACCATTATTGCCGGCACCTCCTATGGTAAGGTTCGTGCAATGATCAATGACCGTGGCGAAAAGGTTAAAAAAGCTCTGCCTTCTACCCCTGTAGAGGTACTGGGCTTGAACGATGTACCTGCTGCCGGCGATATCCTGGACAGCACCGACGAGAAGACTGCCCGTGGCGTTGCTGAAAAACGTATCGCCAAGAAGAAGGAAGAGGAAATCAAGCTGAACTCCAAGGTTTCCCTGGATGACCTGTTCCAACGTATTAAAGAAGGCGAAATCAAAGAGCTGAACATCGTAGTTAAGGCTGACGTTCAGGGTACTATCGAAGCATTGAAGGCATCCCTGGAAAAAATCAAAAACGATGAGGTTAAGGTTGCCGTTGTCCATGCAGGCGTAGGCGCTATCACCGAATCCGACGTAATGCTGGCGTCCGCTGCCAACGCGCTGATTATCGGCTTTAACGTTCGTCCTGACGCTAACGCGCGTAAGGCTGCCGAAACCGAGAAGGTTGACGTACGCACCTACCGTGTAATTTACGACGCAATCAACGACGTTGAGGCTGCTATCAAGGGTATGCTTGCTCCTAAATTCAAAGAGGTTATCCAAGGCCGCGTAGAAATCCGTCAGCTGATTACTATTTCCAAGCTGAAGATTGCTGGCTGCTATGTAGTTGAAGGCAAGGTTACCAACAGCTCCAAGGTTCGTGTTGTCCGTGACGGCATCGTAGTTCACGAGGGCGTTATCGAATCTCTGCGCCGCTTCAAGGACGATGTGAAGGAAGTTGCCCAAGGCTTTGAATGTGGTATTACTTTAGAGAAATTCAGCGACCTTAAAGAGGGCGATATCTTTGAAGTATACGACATGGAAGAAATCGCAGTAGAATAGTCTGCCGCATAAGGCACATTGCGCAGGAATGCCGGCCGTATACGCCGCATTCCCCGCAGCTACTGCCTGTACGTCAGTCTGTATCTATATTATAGAGGAAAAGAAAATGGCAAGACTTAGAGTAGAAAAAGTACAAGAGGCCATCAAGCACGAAATCAGCAAAATGCTGCTGCATGATGTCAAGGATCCGCGCATTCAGTTTGTTACTGTAACAGGCGTGGAGCTGACAGATGACATGAGCTATGCCAAGATTTTCATCAGCATGTATGGTCCCAAGGATAAACAGGATGAAACCTGGAAGGCTCTGAACAAGGCATTAGGCTTTATGCGTACGGAAATTGCCAAACGCATCTGTCTGCGCTTCGCGCCGACTCTGATTCTGCAGAAGGATACCTCCGCAGAATACAGTGCGCATATTCAGAGCATTTTAGATAAGATTAAGCAGGAAGAAAAGCCTGCAGCCGAGGAAGCAGAGCATGAGTAAGGAGCTTAGCCTGCAGGAAACAGGCGCTATGCTGCTGGCGGCAGAAAAAATTGTGCTGTGCACTCATGTAAGCCCGGATGGTGACACCCTGGGCTCCACTTTGGGACTGGCACGCTTTTTGCTGGCACAGGGCAAGCAGGTTACTGTTTTCTGTGATGATATTATCAACAAAAGCTTTAGCTTTATTCCCGGTATTGAATTGTGTGAACGCCCGGTAGAGGGCAGCAAGCTGCAGACGGATTTGCTGGTAGTTATTGATGCCAGCTCCTTTGACCGTATTGGTCTGGTGTCCGAGGTTGTGGAAGCCAAAACACTGCTGAACATCGACCACCACATTTCCAACGAACGCTTTGCCGAATATCTCTACTTGGATGCCAAGGCAGCAGCCGTGGGCGAGGTAATGTGTGATCTGTTCATGGCTATGCAATGGCTCTTTGATAAGGAAATTGCTACCTGCTTTTACACAGCAATCAGCACAGACTGCGGCTCGTTCCGCTATGCCAACACTACGCCGAAAACTATGCGTAACGCTGCCAAGCTGCTGGAATACGGCGTGCAGCCTAACGAAATCAGCGATGCACTGGACGTGCGCTCCCGTGATACGGTAGAGCTGCTGGCCAAGGTACTGCCTTCGCTGACCTTCGCTTATGAAGGCAAAATTGCTTATCTCACAATTACCAACGATTTATATGACAAGGATGTCCAGACCGACAGCTTTGTGTCCTACCCGCGCTATATTGAAGGCGTTGACGTAGCTATTATGTTCAAGGCCGTTGAGCCGGCGGTAACGCGCGTGAGCATGCGCTCCAAGAGCGTTGACGTATCCGCTGTGGCTGTAGCCTTTGGCGGCGGCGGTCATCTGCGGGCAGCAGGCTGTACGATTTATGTACCGGTAGAGGAGGCTCGCACTCAGCTGCTGGAGGCATTGGGCAAATTGGTTTAATATGGACGCAATTTTTAATGTATTAAAACCACCACAGATGACATCACATGATGTTATCGGCTTTTTGCGGCGCGTGCTTAACACAAAGAAAATCGGACATGGGGGAACTCTTGACCCTGACGCGGCAGGAGTTCTTCCTGTTTTTGCGGGCAGTGCAACTCGTCTGCTGGAATTTGCTGTAGAAGGCCGCAAGGAATATATTGCCGAATTTACGCTGGGAGCGCAGACAGTTACCGGCGATGACAGTGGTGAGGTTGTCAAAACGATGATTGTGCCTGCGTTCGGAAAGGCAGAGCTGGAAGCTGTACTTGCACGTTTTACGGGTAAGCAAATGCAGCTGCCGCCGATGTATTCGGCAATCAAAATCAACGGCAAAAAGCTGTATCAGCTGGCTCGTCAGGGCGTAGAGGTGGAGCGCACCGCACGTCCGATTGAGGTCTATAAGCTGGAGCTTCTGCATTATACGGCAAACAGCTTTACCGTGCGCGTGGCCTGCTCCAAGGGCACCTATATCCGCGTTCTTGGCGAAGATTTGGCAACGGCGCTGGGAACCTGCGGTACGATGAGCTTTTTGCTGCGTACACAGGTGGGAGCCTACACGATTGACAAGGCCTGCACGCTGCAGGAAATCGCGGAGAATCCCGAAGCCTGTGCCGCAGAGCCGCTGACTGCTGTTGCTGAGCTGCCCAAGCTCAAGGTGAACGCGCGTCAGGCGGCGCGTATCACTAACGGTGTACGCACCACGGTGGCGCAGACTGCCGACGGCAGATACGTACTGCTGGGGCCGGGGGATGAATTCTTAGGCATCGTCCGCTGTGAGCAGGAGCGCCTGCAGGCAGAAAAAATCTTAGAGCATTACCCGATGCCAGAGGAATAAGCATGGAGATTATTACTTCTTTAGAACAACTGCATAAATTTTCCGCTCCCTGTGTGGTAGCATTGGGTACCTTTGACGGTTTGCACCGCGGTCATCTTGATGTAATTGAAACCGCAAGGGATAAGGCGCATGAATGTAATTCGCAGCTGGCGGTATTTACCTTCAGCAACCATCCCTTTGAATGGATTCGTCCTGGTATGGTGCCGCCGGCGCTGATAACCGGCGCGCAAAAGCAGGAGCTTTTGCAGCAGCTTGGCGTGGATGTGCTGGTGGATATTCCCTTTAATCAGCAGGTAGCAGATCTTTCGCCGCAGGAATTCCTGCAGCGACTGCAGCAGCTTGATTACAGCTGTCTGGTAGTCGGTGCCAACTTCACCTACGGCTGCCGCGGACAGGGAACTGTCTATACGCTGGCTGCTTCAGCCAAGGCCATGGGCTTTGCGCTGGTTGTGCGCGAGCTGGTAAGCGAGGGTGCAACTGTTATCAGCAGCACTGCTATCCGTCAGCTGATTGCTGCCGGTGAGGTAGCAGAGGCAGCTGCTATGCTGGGGCGCAGCTACAGCATCAGCGGCACCGTAGCGCACGGCAACGAGCGTGGCAGACTGCTGGGTTATCCTACGGCCAATATTGAGCTGGAGGATGCTCATGTTGCGGTTCCTCTGGGGGGAGTGTATGCTGTGCGGGTAATTGCCGACGGCAAAAGCTATCACGGCATGGCCAATATTGGCTATAATCCTACCTTTGGCGATGTTGCCAAACCGCGTCTGGAAACTAACATCTTTGATTTTACCGGTGACCTTTACGGTCAGCAGCTCACGGTGCAGTTTGTGCAGCGCATCCGCGGTGAAGTAAAATTTGCCGGCATTGAGCAGCTCAAGCAGCAGCTGGCGCAGGATAAAAACGACTGCGAAGCGGTATTGCGGTAAATCAAAGCTGTTTTTATAAAAAACTTTACAAAATACTTGCTATCTAGTGGCAAGATATGGTATACTATCATAGTATTTGAACCAAGGCCTGGCAGTTCGATTCTCCAACGGCTGCTACGCTTATGGCAATTTGAAATTTTAGGAGGAAACAAACAATGTTAACTAGCGAAGCTAAACAGGCAGTAATTCTGGCAAACGCACGTCATGAAGGTGACACCGGTTCTTCTGAGGTACAAATCGCAGTTCTGACCGAACGCATCAAATATTTGACCGAGCATCTGAAAGAGCACAAAAAAGATCATCATTCCCGTCGTGGCCTGCTGAAACTGGTAGGTAAACGTCGTGGCCTGCTGAACTACCTGGCTGCTAAAGACATCGAGCGCTATCGTGCAATCATTGCTAAACTGGGTATCCGTAAATAATCCGGTTTATGCTGAAAAGTCCGTCCGTAAGGGCGGGCTTTTTTTGTGCCTGCGTTTGGGTTATAAAGAGCAATAGCTCATACAAAAGTATTAAAAATAATTAACAGTAACGTGAAAATCTCTTGTAGTGTTAAAATAAATTAATACTATCAACAAAATGTGCGATAGTGTTAAAAATAATTAACACTGTTGCGGAGGGGAGTGGGTTGGGCATTTGAAAAAAATAGAATCAAGGATGAGTATAAGTATGTTAATCAGTCAATTCTATTACGAGAAAAGTGCACTAGGTGAAAAATCTCGTAATAGAAAAATATCGTTATAATAAAAATAAGGATTCACTTCCGATTTACTTGCGAAGTGAATCCTTATTTTTTGTTTGTTAAGCCTAAAATGTAATCCGTGGATGTGTTATGAAATTTAGCCAAGGCAATGAGTATATCTGTCGGTATATCCCGTTCGCCTTTTTCATAGTTGCTGTAGACTCTTTGCGAGCAGTTAAGAATTTCAGCCATTTGTGTTTGCGTCATATCCTTGTCCTCACGTAAGTCGCGAATGCGCTGATACATTATTATCACCCAATAACATTATAGAAAGAGAAGGCACTTTAACTTGCTATTTAGCGCAAATTGCGCTAAAATCAAAGTAGAAAAGTATTAGCTTGCTAATACGTCAGGCAAAACACACTCGATGTGTGCTTTTGCTTGACTGGGGGGGACAACAGTGTATCATTATAATAAGTTATTGACAAATTATTGATACATGAACAATTAACGGAGCTGACTTGGGAAAATGAAATTTATTAATAATGTTAATGAAACATTAAGAGATGATATGGCTGCAGAAATGAAAAAGGGCAGTAAGCTGTCTATCGCTGCTGCCTATTTTTCTATCTATGCTTTTGAGGCTTTGCGCAAAGAGCTGAGTAATATTGACGAATTACGTTTTATTTTTACTGATCCTACATTTATCCAGAAGGAGAACAGCAAAAAAGAGAAGCGTGAGTTTTATATTCCAAAATTAAATAGAGAGCGTGGCATTTACGGTACGGATTTTGAGGTAAAGCTGCGTAACGAACTGAACCAGAAGGCTATAGCCAGGGAATGTGCCGCATGGGTTAAGAATAAGGTTATTTTTAAATCTAATGTAGGCAATAAGGATATTACGGATAAGTTTATTTTGCTGGATGATAAGGCTTATTTTCCCGTTAACGGCTTTACAACAGTTGATTTAGGCTGCGAGCAGGGCAACAACATGGGAACTAACATTGCAAAGGTTGCAAGCCCCATGTCGCTGACGCTGCTAGAGCAGTTTGAAAAGCTTTGGCAGAATAATGAAGAGTTACAGGACGTAACTGACAAGGTAATCAGCAGTATCAGCTCTGCCTATAACGAAAATGCTCCGGAGTTTATATATTTTGTGACGTTATATAATATTTTTCATGAATTTCTTGACGATATCAGCGAGGATGAGCTGCCAAACGAACGCACTGGTTTTAAAAACAGTAAAATCTGGAGTATGCTTTTTAATTTTCAACGTGACGCAGCGCTTGGCATCATCAACAAGCTGGAAAAATACAATGGCTGTATTTTGGCAGACAGTGTAGGCTTGGGTAAAACCTTTACGGCCTTGGCCGTTATTAAATATTACGAGGGACGCAATAAAAGTGTGCTCGTACTGTGTCCGAAAAAGCTGGCAGACAACTGGAATACCTACCGTGCCAACTATAAAAACAATCCCATTGCTGCAGACCGTTTAGGCTACGATGTTTTGTATCACACGGATTTGCTGCGTAAGCATGGCTTCAGCGGTTCTATTGATTTAAGCAAGATTAACTGGAGCAATTATGATTTGGTTGTTATAGATGAATCGCATAATTTCCGCAACGGCGGTGCTTTTAGTGATGATGAAAAAGAAAATCGCTATACGGTGCTTATGAACAAGGTTATTCGCGAGGGCGTGCAGACAAAGGTACTGATGCTTTCGGCTACACCGGTAAACAACCGCTTTAACGATTTGAAAAATCAGCTGCAATTAGCCTATGAAGGAGATAGCAGCAAAATCAACGATAAGCTGAATACGAAAAGCTCGATTGACGATATTTTCCGCAATGCGCAGGCTGCATATAACCATTGGTCAAAGCTGTTGCCGGAAGAGCGTACCTTGCAAAAGCTATTAGAGCATCTGAGCTATGACTTCTTTACGCTTTTGGATTCTGTAACGATTGCACGCTCGCGTAAGCATATTACCAAGTATTACGATACCAAGGATATCGGTAACTTCCCGGAGCGCAAAACGCCGTTGTCTTTCCGTCCTGCGTTGGTTACGGATGGCTCGGTAAATTACAGCGAGGTTTTTGCCAAGCTGGATGAGCTGGAGCTTTCGGTGTACACGCCTACGGAGTTTATCTTAAGCAGCCGTCAGCAAAAGTACGCAGCACTTTTTGATGATAACAAGGTTAATACCGGTTTTACGCAGACGAACCGTGAGCGCGGTATTCGCCGCTTAATGGCGATAAACATTTTGAAGCGCATGGAAAGCTCGGTGTATTCCTTCAGGCTGACAGTTGCAAGAGTGAGGGCAAGTATTGCAGCGGTTCTGGATAAAATCTATCGCTATACGCAGCATAGGCTGGCAAATGCACAGATTGAAACAGGTGCGGATATAGACAGCACTGATTTCGATATGGAAGAGGAAATTTTCAACGTAGGCAAAAAGGTGCCTATTTCGCTGGCTGATATGGATATTGTCAGCTGGGGAAACAGCCTGCAGCGTGACAAGGAGCGCTTAGATGAGCTGCTTGCACTGGTGCAGGGGATAACGCCTGAGCAGGATAATAAGCTGCATGAGCTTTTTGCGCTCATCGACAATAAAATTCAGCACCCTCTGAATGCAGGCAATAAGAAAATTATCATTTTTACAGCTTTCGCCGATACAGCGCAGTATCTTTATGAGCATGTCAGTGTTTATGCCAAAGAAAAATTTGGCTTAGACACTGCTATGATTACCGGTACGGTTGATGGCAGATCTACAATTCCTAAATTGAGATGCGATTTTAACACCGTGCTGACCTGTTTTGCACCATTAGCGAAGGATAAAGCGATGTTGTTCCCGGAAGATAACAATGAAATAGATATTCTGATTGCGACAGATTGTATTTCCGAAGGCCAGAACCTGCAGGACTGCGATTATCTGGTGAACTATGATATTCATTGGAATCCGGTGCGTATTATTCAGCGCTTCGGGCGTATTGACCGTATCGGCAGCAAGAACGCTTATATTCAACTGGTCAATTTTTGGCCTGATGTTGATTTAGATGAATACATAGATTTGAAAAGTCGTGTCGAAAGCCGTATGAAGGCGGTGGATTTGACAGCGACGGCAGATGATAACCTGCTGAGCAATAATGAAAAGCTGGATTTGCAGTATCGCAAGCAACAGCTGAAGCAACTGCAAAAAGAGGTTGTTGATATTGAAGATATGGGTACAGGTATTTCCATCATGGATTTGGGCTTGAATGAATTCCGCTTGGATTTATTGGAATATATCAAGACGCATGGCGAGCTGGATAAAACACCCTTCGGCTTGCATGCCGTTGTGCCTTCCAGCGAGGAATGCCCTCCTGGTGTAATTTACGTGCTGAAAAACTGCACGGATAACATAAATATAGACAGAAAAAATCTTCTGCATCCGTTTTACGCCGTATATATTGGCGAGGATGGCGAAATTATCTGCAACCATCTGGCGCCGAAAAAGCTGTTGGACAAGCTGCGCTTTACCTGCCGTGGCAAGGATAAGCCTTTAACAGACGTGTGCAGCGATTTCAACAAGGCGACGAATGACGGCAGAAGTATGGGTGTTTATTCCCAGCTTTTGGAGGATGCTATTGCTTCCATAATCAACGTGAAGGATGCCGACGATGTTGACAGCTTCCTGAGCGGCGAAGAAATCAGCTTCTTTGATAACAGTATTAAAGGACTGGATGATTTTGAACTGATTTGCTTCCTCGTTGTGCGAGGTGAGCAGTGATGTTAGGCTTACCGCAGACTACAGAAGTAAAAAAGATTATTCCCAAACGTGCCTTATACAGCAAGTTTGAGCTGAATACAGCGGAGCAGAAGGAGTTTGACGCAGCCATCAGGCAGATGACCATCGTCAACGAAATTTCCTTACGCACAATTCCTGCCTTGCAAAAGCAGGAGCAGGAAAAAGCAGTTTTTGTTTTGGCGGTACAGCTGAAGCAGGAGGGCTGTGCGGAAAAGCTTTTGCAAAAGCTGTGCAGGCTGATTGACCAACGCTTGCTGTTGGCGCTTTGCTATGAGGACAAGCTGCAGCTGGCACTGTATTTCGATAACAGAATATTACTCAATGAGTTTATGCCTGTGGCTGAGCAGAAGGTGAATTTGCAAGGCACAAGCTTAAACGATATTTGGGAGCACTTAGCTCTGCAGGTGGCGCAATTAACGCCATGTGCAGGGCTTACACCTGCTTCCATAATTGCCAACGCCGGCAGGCGGGCAGAAGCAGAAGCACAGATAGCAGCGCTGACGAAGAAAATGTTTGCGGAAAAGCAGGCACGCAAAAAACTGACCTTGCGTGAAGCAATAAACAAGCTGAAAAAAGAACTGGAGGATTTATAATGATGGAACATTTCAACATGCAATCTATGGATAAGGTTGCAGCAAATGTAGCGAAGATAAGGGAGCTATTCCCTAATTGCGTTACCGAAAGAATCAATAGTGAAGGCAAGCTGGAGCATGCCATTGATTTTGATATGCTGAAACAGGAGCTTAGTGACCATGTTGTGGATGGCTTGCAGGAACGCTACCAGTTTACATGGCCGGATAAGCGCAAAGCCATTCTGGCTGCAAATGCGCCAATTAACAAGACCTTGCGCCCATGCAGAGAAGAAAGCGTGGATTTCGATAATACGGAGAACCTTTATATTGAAGGTGATAATCTGGAAGTGTTGAAGCTGCTGCAGGAAACGTACTTAGGCAAGGTGAAGATGATTTATATTGACCCGCCGTATAATACGGGTAATGACTTTGTGTATGAGGATGATTTCAAGCAAAGCGCGGATGAATATATTGATAATAGCGGACAGCTTGACGAAGAGGGCAATCGTCTTGTAGCGAATACGGAAAGCAACGGTCGTTTTCATACCGATTGGCTGAATATGATATATCCGAGATTAAAGCTGGCAAAGGATTTGCTGAGTGATGATGGTGTTATTTTTATCAGTATTGACGATAATGAAGTAGAAAATTTGAGAAAGATATGTGATGAGATTTTTGCTGAATATAATTACAGAAATGCATTATTGGTAAGAAGGAGAATAAAAAGTCTGAATTCGCAATTTGCAAGTAATGGGCTTTGGAGTCTGAATGTAGGATTTGAATATATTCTTATTTATGCTAAATCTGATTTATTCTTGATGACGGCGTTAAGATATAAAAAAGAGAATTCTTCAAAAAAAGGGAGATGGGATGTGTTTTGGAGTAATGCGGATAGACCGACTATGCGTTATGATATACTGGGTTTTACTCCAGAAACTGGACAATGGAGAAATTCAAAAGAAAAAGCATATATTGCAATTTCAAATTATCAGACGTACGTAGAAGAGTATTCTGATAAGATGACTATTGAAGAGTATGCTGAAAAATATGGGATAACAGAGTTTGTTAGACGAATTCCTAATGGAACGGGTAAAAATGGAGGAGTGCAACATTGGGTTGCTCCATCTGATACCGCATTAAGAACGAATAATTGGACAGATATTGAAGTTTCACAAATAGGCAAAGAAATACAGTTGCCATTTGATAATCCAAAAAGTAAACAGTTAATTGCTGAATTAATAAGATTGTGTGGATGTAAAAATGATTTCATACTCGATTTCTTCTCCGGTTCTGCTACAACTGCTCACGCAGTTATGCAGCTTAACTCCGAAGATAGCGGTAAGCGTAAGTTCATCATGGTGCAGTTACCGGAAGTGTGCGCTGAAAACAGCGAAGCCTACAAAGCAGGCTACAAAAACATCTGCGAAATCGGCAAAGAGCGCATACGCCGTGCCGGTAAGAAAATCAAAGAAGAAAATCCGCTGACAACCCAGGATTTGGACATCGGCTTCCGTGTTTTGAAATGCGACAGCAGTAACATGGAGGATGTGTACTTCACGCCGAAGGAATACATGGATAAACAACAAAGCCTGTTCGTTGACAATATCAAAAAAGACCGCAACGATGAGGATTTGCTGTTTGATGCTATGCTGAAGTTAGACACGCCGCTTTCCAGCAAAATCGAAAAAATTACCATTGCCGGCAAAACTGTTTACAATGTGGCACAAGGTCATTTGATGGCATGCTTTGATAAGAATGTGACGGATGAGGTTATCACTGCCATTGCCAAAGAGATGCCAAGCTATTTTGTTATGCGTGACAGTTCGCAGGCTGATGACAGCGTAGCGATTAACTTTGAGCAGATTTTCAACACCTATAGTCCGCAAACAGTGAGGAGGGTGCTGTAATGAAGTTCAGTTTTAAAATTCAGCAGTACCAGACGGATGCTGTCAATGCAGTAGTAGATGTGTTCAAGGGACAGGTGCGTCCTGCGCAGGATACCAGCTACTTTTTTGATCCTGGCAGACTTGTGCCGGTGAAAACAAAAAAAGCAAAGAATAGCAATGGTTATAACTTGTTTCAGCAGGAGCTTGATGAACAGGAAGCTAAGCAGGATATAATACTTGGTTATGCTAATGCGCCAATAAAATTGGATAAGGTGCAGCTTCTGGAAAATATTAAGCTTATTCAAGGCAATAATAATATAAATCCGTCGAAGGAGCTTATAGAAGGTCAGGGAAAGTGCAGTCTTGATATCGAAATGGAAACAGGTACAGGCAAAACCTATGTCTATATCAAGACTATGTTTGAGCTGAATAAGCAGTATGGATGGAATAAGTTTATTATTATCGTGCCTTCCGTCGCAATCCGTGAAGGCGTCAAGAAAAGCTTGGAAACTATGGAAGAGCACTTCATGAGCCAGTATGGCAAGAAAGCGCGTTATTTCATTTATGACAGCAAAAATTTGACGAAGATTGATGATTTTGCCAAAAGCAATGAAATCAATGTAATGATTATTAATAATCAAGCCTTTGCTAAGTCTTTAAATGAGGAGAAGAATAAGGAAGGACGTGGCGGTGATAAGGGTGCGTTGATTATTTACAGTGAACGTGATGAATTCGGTTCACGCAAGCCTATTGATGTTATAGCCAAAACTAATCCTATTTTGATTCTTGATGAACCGCAGAAGCTGAATGGTCCTGCTACGCAAAAAGCAATGAAGCGCTTTAATCCGCTTTTCAGCGTCAATTATTCCGCTACGCATAAGGATAAACATAACATGGTTTATGTTCTTGATGCACTTGATGCCTATAATCAGAAGCTGGTTAAGAAAATCGAAGTCAAAGGCCTGGAAATGAAGAATCTGAAGGGCGTAGACAGCTATCTTTATTGCGAAGAAATTGAAACTTCTCCTACCAAACCGCCAAGAGTGCGTTTGGAATTTGAGGTGCAGCAGTCAAATAGCATTAAACGCGTAAGAAAACTTTTGGGTAAGCGTGACAGTCTGTATGAATTATCCAATGGCATGAAGCAGTATGAAGGCTATGTAATTAACGACATAGATCCTCGCGGTAAAGGTACGGTAACTTTTACAAACGGTGAAGTGTTGCATTGTGCGGATGTTGTCGGCGATGTAACGGAATTATACAAACGTCGTCTGCAGATACGCGAAACGCTGCTTTCACACTTTGAAAAGGAAAAAGAGCTTTACGCACAAGGTATTAAAACACTGAGCTTATTTTTCATTGATAAGGTAGAAAACTATCGTAAATATAATGAAGATGGTACACAAGAGCTTGGCGAGTACGGTAAAATTTTCGAAGAAGAATATATGCGTATTTTCAACAGCAAATCTACCGAGCTTTTTAAAGATAATCCTTATGTACAATACCTGAATAGAGTAGCTGCAGATGTGCATGATGTGCATACCGGTTATTTCAGTATTGATAAAAAAGGGCATAGCATTGACAGTAAGTGCGAATGTGGCAAGGATACCTCTAACGATGAATCCGCGTATGATTTGATTATGCGTAATAAGGAAGCTTTATTGAGCTTTGATAATCCGGTACGCTTTATTTTCTCTCACTCCGCATTGCGTGAAGGCTGGGACAATCCGAATATTTTTCAGATTTGTACACTGAAAGCGTCTAACAGTGATGTCAATAAACGTCAGGAAGTTGGCCGTGGCATGCGACTTTGCGTCAATCAGCAAGGTGAGCGTATGGATTTGCTGACCTGCGGAGAAGCCATGGTACATAAAATAAACCAACTGACAGTTATTGCCAGTGAAAGCTATGCTGATTTTGTCGGAAGTTTGCAGGATGATATGAAGGCAGCTTTGTATAAGCGTCCTACGCATGCATCTATTGACTATTTTGCTGACAGAACAGTAAAAGTCGATGGTAAGCAATATAAAATTGAAAGAGAACAAGCCGGTACTATTATGCTTTACTTAGGTGTAAACGGCTATGCTGATTATGATGGCAAAATCACTGATAAATATAAGGCTGATAAAGAAGCAAATGATTTTGCGCCTTTGCCACCGCAATTAGAAGAGCTTGAACCGGCAATACATAAACTGATACAGGGAATTTTTGATGAAGAAGTTCTTAAAATGATGGTTGCTGATGCTAAGGAAACAAAGGTTAAAGCTAATCCGTTAAATGCAAACTTTGATAAAGCAGAATTCCAGGATTTGTGGAATCGCATAAATCATAAATATGCTTATAAAGTTAATTTTAGCAGTGATGAGTTAATCAAGAAGGCTTCGGATGCCATCAATAATGAGCTGGTAGTAACTAAAATTCAGTATAGGCTTGTAGTAGGTTCACAGAACGAGAATTTACAAGAGCATGAAATTGATAGCAAAACAGGCTTTACTACAACTCGTACAAAAACCGATACTATGAAAAATACATATGATAGCGGGTTAAAGTACGATTTACTTCATGAAATTGCTTCGAGAACTACGCTTACACGTCGTACTGTAGCAAGAATACTGCAGAACATTTGGGAATCTAAGTACCGTATGTTTGCAGAGAATCCGCTTGACTTTATTAACAAGGTATCAAGTATTATCAATGTCCAAAAATCTGCTTTAATAGTAGACCATGTAACTTATAATACGACCAATGAAACATTTGATACTGATATTTTTACTGCTGAATATACTCGTGGCAATTTCGCTAAAGCATATCGTGCAAAACATGCTATTCAAGATTATGTTTTTACGGATGGCACTGCAGAAAAAAGTGTGGAACGTAAATTTGTAGAGGAACTTGATACAGCAGATGAGGTTGTT
>OGOX01000486.1_pt1 | contig 30630 bp, 44 predicted proteins | sample 1552761 | NCBI WGS metagenome assembly OGOX01 (sample SAMEA2580212, study PRJEB22360) | human gut metagenome | biome: human gut; feature: human-associated habitat; material: faeces | place: Denmark | collected 2008/2010
GAGTTTGAAATCCGCAAGGGGCGTTTCTCTTTCCGTCTGACCGCCCCATACAGCGAGGAACGGCGGGAAGCAGCGCGAAGGTATGCCAGAGAAAATAATGCCGCTGACAGGTTGAAATGAGGTAGACTGGTTCACAGTTTTGTGCTATACTTTAGCCAAGCAACGGAGCGACAAATCGGAATTTGTAAGGAACAGAAACTTTGAATTTGGTGGTGCGATTGATGAGAATTATTGAAGTCAAAGAAGATAAAAAACAATATCTTGATTTGCTGTTATTGGCAGATGAGCAGGAAAATATGATAGACCGATACCTTGATAAAGGCAAAATGTATGTGCTTGATGATAATGGGATTAAATGCGAGTGCATCGTTACCGATGAAGGAAATGATGTGCTTGAAATCAAGAACATTGCAACTGTTCCAGACTATCAAGGCAAAGGTTATGCAAAATCCTTAATTGATTTTATCGTAGAGAAATATAGAAAGCAATATGCTATTCTACAAGTAGGAACAGGTGATAGCCCATTGACAATACCATTTTATGAAAAGTGTGGGTTTGTCCGTTCGCATATCATACCAAATTTCTTTACAGATAATTACGACCATCCAATATATGAGGATGGAGTACAGTTGGTGGATATGGTGTATCTGCAAAGGCAGTTATAAAGAAACTTCCAGTTTATCGGGCAGATAACGCCTACTCAATAACAGAATACACCAACTGAGAGCAGCTATTTTCGTACAGAAAACGGCTGCTCTTTTCTTTTAGCCATGAGCAGAAAGGAGCGACCAACCATGACAAAACCGAGAGAGAAAACCCGCGAAGAACTGCAAGCCGAGATCGAGGACGGGAAGAAGAAAATCCGGCAGTTTGAGAACCGGGAAAAGATGTTGCGTCAGAAGTTATCCAAAGAGGAACGCAGAACGCGCAGCCACCGCCTTATCGTCCGGGGCGCAGTCTTTGAAAGCATTGTGCCGGAAGCAAAGAACATGACCGACGAGGAAGCCACAGCGCTTCTCCGGCTTGCCTTGACGAGTGAACCAGCGCGAGAATATCTGAAAAAACGAGCCGAGGGAGCGACAAGCTGAAAATCCCTTAGGAAATAAGGGCGCACTTATACACCCTTGCGGGCGTGTGCGCTCTGCCGAGGGATTATCTCCGTCAGCCGAAGGTGCGGGCACGATTATGCGGTTTTTCGGGGTGAGAATCGCCGTTTTTTTCTTTGCTGTGGGCGACTTTCAGATTTATACTGCCTTGCTTGTTTTCTGAAAATGCCGCCGTTCGGGAACAAAAAAGCACCTGCTTTCAGTCACGAAAACAGGTGCGTGGAGCGGTGTTCGGCTTTGGACGTGAGAAGTTACCATTTCCCCTTTTTAATCCTACCGCCAATCAGGATGACAGAAAACACAGCGACCACAATCACAGCGGAAATCCATATGGGCGAAAGCACCCATATCCAACTCCACTTAATAACACCCAACAGCTTCAGCACAATAAAGATAATTGTCAGAACGGATACGATGCCAAGCCCGCCTTGTTTTGCTTTATTATCCATATTGTTTCTTAAAAACCTCTTTCATAATTTTTGTAAGCTTCGGTGGCGTGCCGTAGAGAAGAACGCCTACACGGTAAATTTTAGCCGACAGAACGCCGATACCGACGGTAGAGCCGATTAAGATGATAATAGAAATAAAAATTTCATACCAGGCAACCGTACTCATACAGATTCTCGTAAACATAGCCATCGGCGAAGTGAACGGAATATACGAGAATACCTTCATCAACACGGAGTTTACGTTGCCGCCGATCATCGAGAACAAAACAACCATAAAAGCAATAATGAAAAGGAAGGTGACAGGCAGCACCATAGTGCTTATATCTTCAAGCTTTGACGCGGTTGAGCCGATTGCGCCGTAAAGGAAAGCGTAAATCAAAAAGCCGAGAACAAAGAACACGAGCATATAAACAAACAGGCTTACGGGCATATCGAATATCGAAGCGATTACCGGATTCTGCAGCTGCGCTTTATTGATATTATAAAACAGCAATGCCGAGCCGAACACAAGCACAAGCTGAATAAAGCCTGCGATACAGGACGCAAAAACCTTTCCGAACATCATACTCGTCGGCTTTGCGCTCGTAATCAGAACCTCCATGGCGCGTGAGCTCTTTTCACTTGCCACGTTGGTCGCAACAAGCTGCCCGTAAAGCATAATCACCATATATAATGCAAATATCATTATGTAGGTGTAGAAATAATTTTTTATCTGGTCAACACCGAGTGTCATCGTGTTGCTTTCGATAACCACCGACATAATATCCTTCGCCTGTTCGGGGCTTAGTCCGTTTTGTATCATCGCGTTCACTCTGTAAACCTCTTGCAATACCGTGTTCGCAACAGCCTGATTGGAATCCCTCATATTGAGATTGTTTACATAATAAGTGTAAGACGACGGACTGTTCAGAACAAAAGCGCACTCGACGCTGCCGCTTGTAATCTGCGATTTTATATCGTCAGGCGTTCCGTCCGCAACCTTTACGTTATACCCCGTAAAGGCTTGCGCAAAATATTCCTTTACGGTTTTAGAAAGGGTTTCGTCTTCGGCATATACAAGCATTACGGGAAGCTCCTTTGACGGGGTTGTCCCGGACTTGAACGCCGATATAATATTCGGAATAAACATGGCAACAGCGATTGCGACTACAAGAAATACCGTAACGCCTACAAAGGCCTTGTTTTTAAAATAGCCTTTAAGCTCGAATTTAAGTATTTTTCCAAACTGTTTCATCGCTCTGCCTCCTTACACATGCGCACCTGCGTACTCTACGAATATATCATTGAGAGAAGGCTCAAATACTTTCACTTCGTCGATATCATAGGATTCCACAAGACGTTTCATCATAGACTGCTTTTCGGCGGGGCTTGTAAGCTGAATAAGCAGCGTGCCGTCCTCGCATTCGGCGCAAGCCGTACCCAAATCGGATTTTATCCGTTCGGGCTTTGTTGTGCTTACCACTAACTTATCGCGCACGTAATTCCTCTTTATTTCAATCAAATCTCCGCTGATTGCAACTCTGCCCGCGCTTAAGATTGCGATACTGTCGCAAAATTCCTCTATGTACGCCATCTGGTGGCTTGAAAACAAAACGATTTTCCCTTGCGAAATCTGTTCCTTTACCACGTCTTTAAGAAGCATGGCATTTACGGGATCAAGCCCCGAAAAAGGCTCGTCAAGAATGACAATGTGCGGATTGTGCGCAAGAGCCGTTATCAGCTGAATTTTCTGCTGGTTTCCTTTTGAAAGGGTATCAAGCCGTTTATTGCGGTATTCCGTCATACCGAGCCTATTAAGCCAGTAATCCACCGCCCTGACCGCTTCTTTTGCGCTCAACCCTTTCAGTTCCGCAAAATATGCAAGCTGGTCAATAATAAGTTTTTTGGGGTACAGTCCTCTTTCTTCGGGAAGATAGCCAAGCCCGATTTTGTTATAATCAATCGGCTTTCCGTCCAAAAGCACCTCTCCGCCGTTTGCGGGAAACACATTCATAATAATACGGATAGATGTCGTTTTGCCTGCGCCGTTTCTGCCCAGAAGTCCGAACGCTTTGCCGCCCTCTGCCGTGAAAGAAACGCCCTTAAGAACTTCCTTCTCGCCGAAAGATTTATCGATATTTTTTAATTCAAGTATCATCTTTCCCGTCCTTGCTGATTGTATTTTTTCTTACAGACTAAACTGATTCAACAAATGTCATTGTGTTTTTATGACGTCTGTTTATAATCAATCACGCGGCTTTTAACCTTGCGACACATTATGGGTTAAGTCCGTTGTTCTTTTGTGATTCATTTTCTCGTCGTTAATTTATTCAAAAATAACAAAAAAGCGCAAGGGAAAAGTCATTTCTCTGCGCTTGTAATCTTATTGTGTTTCATTGGCGGTTACCTCCCGTCGAGAGTTTTGGTTTTAATAATTTGTCGGTTTTTTGTTCTGCTTCTTTATCTTGTTCTTGATGTTTCAGTATCTATCTCTATACGGATATTATCAAGTATATTATAGCACAAAATTTTTATTTTTTCAAGCCTTAATGCGCTATTCTACGGCTGTATCGGCTATATTACCTCGATTCTCTATCTGCTGCTGCAAGGAGTGGGCGACGGCAGCCAACCGCTGATCAGTCAGTATTACGGAGAGAAAGACCAATCTTCCGTTCGGGCTACCCGAAAGCTGGCATATTTGACCGCTGCTGTGATTACGGTAGTCTGTATGGTCGGCGTCTATCTTGCAAGAGCAAAAATCGGCATTCTGTTTGGTGCTTTGGCGGAGACAAATGCCGGGGTCATTCAATATCTTCCGTTTTTCCTCGCAACGCTGCTGTTTCTGGCGTTTGTCCGCATTACGACTTCCTATTTCTACGCAACGGAAAAGAATGCTCTGTCCTATCTTCTTGTATATGCCGAGCCGCTCGATACGCTTCTGATGCTTCTGATTCTTCCGCCAATGCTGAAGCTGACCGGCGTATGGCTTGCCGTACCGATTGCGCAGGTTATCACCTTTGTGATTGCCTGCGTTGCCAAGCGGCGTGTGGATGCTAAAATTTGGAGTAGCACTATGGCAGGGTAGAAAAGCGGCACTTATCTTTTGCATGACCTGTGCCTGCAAGAAGATAAAAACCATACATCCCCATTTTTGACACCGCTTACAGGCGAGAAAATCCCCAATATCCAACCCTAAACTCCGCACAAATCTACCCTATCCATCTGTCCTATATTTTTGCCTCGACATGCCAGCAAACCGCTCGCCCTTTGATTGATAGATTTATACTTCATCAGGATAGTATTTGATTCTTTCGTAATTATTTAGGTAGTATTTATTTGCGTTGACTTATCTGCCGTCTATGCATATGGATTGCACTATTCCGTGATACACAACACAGAGTAGCCGGTGCTCGGCTTTGCGTGTTCTTTTTCGGTTTGATTAGTTATCGTTCAATTCCGTGAAGCACAAAGATGCGTCCTGCGTGCAAGGCTTCGAATGCAACTCTCAAAATCGCCAGAAATGAAAAAACTCTGTGCATGTTTGATATGCAGCACAGAAACTTCCTATGTTGTAGAAGGTAATGGACAGCGGACTTGTCCTTCGCCAGATGCCCAATATAGGCTTTGCGGTGGATTTCTGATTGCATCCGCACCGCTATTTTTCTTGTCATGCTTTATATAAGGTTGTCGTTCAAGTTCTTTTTGGTAAAGACAGATGAGGGTTTTTACTTGCCGAACTGTTCCTTGTCTATCAGATTGCAGATACCCAATTATAATAGACAAAGGAGCAGTTTATCTATGGAAAAAGAAATTTCAAAAGGCACTCAAAAGTTCTTATGGCATATGGTCTCATTTGTTGCGGTATTTATTATCGCATTGGTTGTTCTATGCCGCTTTTTGCCCGAACCGAACCGTACAGCTACCACAGATCCGAATTTGCAGGTAAGCACATCACAAACAGACAGTACATCTACGGATTTTGATTCGGTAAAAGAGCGTGTGGACCGGGCAAATAACACTACAGGAAAAGAAGTGAAAAGCCTTTATATGGGCGAGGGCAAATCATCCATGCAGAAACAGCTTGAAACAAGGCTGTTTTTCAATACCGTAAAGAACATACTGATTTGCGTTTTGCTTGCCGTGGTGATTATCGCACTTCTGAAAAAGGGTTTCAGTCTCAAAAAGATCAAGAAGATTCTGGACGAGGATGACAAACTTACGGACAGTACGCAGCCCGCCAAAACTCCGGAAAAAGCCGAGACAAAGGATGAGCCGACAAAGGACGATGCAGACGATACAGTTGCTTCGGAGGAGAGCGATAATTCCGACGAAGAAGAACCGCCGATTGTTGAGCCAAAGGAGCCTGACGAACAGGAAGTTGCCGAAAAGTGTAAGCTGTAACAGACGAAGAGAGAGGATGTGGGTGATCCTCTCTCTTTTTTACTTGCCAACATAGTGATCTGATAACAGAATGTCAGAGCAACTTTAAAATAGAGTAAGGAGGAATAGTTTATGCTGATGCCGGAAAACTTTGAAATTCGGGATAACGGTGTGCTCGTGATTTTCGTAAATGAGGTTGAGTATGAGTTTGTTGAAAAGGACGACTTTATTTACAGCGACAAAAAGAAAATCATTCTCAAGCATCATGCTGTTATCAACCTGGCAAACAACGCGAAAATCAAGGTGGGGCCGCCGGTGCTGCTAAGCAGTCACGACTCAGGCAGTTTTGTTTTCTGCCGTGAAGCGGTGATGAACGACGGGACAAAGTATTGTGCTGTCGGGGAAGCAAACGGTGTCAAGGATAATCTGTGGAGCGAATATCTGCAGCAGTATCCTGCGGAAACAGCAGATAACCGCGCTTATGAGCGCGCAGTACTCGGAATCGTCGGACTGTATGGTAAGGTGTATGGCGGAAGTGAAATTCCGTTCGCTGACGAAAACCTACATGCGGCGGCTGCGGAAAAGGCGCCCGAAAAGCAGCCGGAAGAACATCATACGGAACAATCGGCAGAAAAAACCGATGAAACTCAAACCGCTTCTCCGGAGGCACCGACCGGGAATCTGCCGAAATGGTGGAATGATATCGGTGTCGGGCTGTATACGGACAAGCAGCTTGATCCGGATACATTTATCGTTACGCAGGGACAGTGCAAGGGGAAAAACTGGACGGTCAAATATCTGTATGACTATAACTACAAAAGCTGCTGGTATTTTGCCACCAGGGATCTTGAAAACGCACCGAGCGAAGACTTCACCAAGCAGGTATATGCCTGCCGGCGCGCCGTCAAAAAATATGGCATCAAACCGGAGGAAAAGGCTGCGTAAGCAGTCTTTCCTACATAGCCCGATTGAATAGGCAAAAATAATTATATTTGGAGGTGATAGCTGCAATTTCTGCGAAGTACAAAGTTATTTATGCAGATCCGCCGTGGCAGTTCAAAACATATTCCGAGAAAGGACTTGGAAAATCGGCAGGCCAACATTATCCGACAATGTCGCTGAGCGACATCAAAGCATTGCCGGTATCGGAAATTGCAGACAAAGACTGCGCTTTGTTTTTGTGGACGACCATACCGTTTTTAAGGCAAAGCTTCGATGTAATGAAATCCTGGGGATTCGAGTATAAGGCAGTGGCATTTGTGTGGATCAAGCGTAACCGAAAGTCGGATGGTCTGTTTTGGGGAACAGGATATTGGACGCGGGCTAACAGCGAGATCTGTATGCTGGCGACAAGGGGTAACCCCAAGCGCGTATCCGCAAGTGTGCACCAGGTCATAATCTCACGCATAGAGGAGCACAGTAAAAAGCCGCAGGAAGCGAGAGAACGTATCGTAAAGCTGATGGGAGATGTTCCGAAAATCGAATTGTTTGCGAGGCAGAAAGTCGATGGGTGGGATGTCTGGGGTAACGATGTGGACTGTGATGTCGAGCTGAACGGGGTGGGCGTATGAAAAAGTATCAAATTATTTATGCAGATCCGCCATGGCGATATGACAGAAGCGGAGTGCAGGGGTCGGCGGAAAAAATCTACCCAACCATGACGCTGGAGGATATTTGCAATCTTCCGGTTGCCGACATTACGGATGCGGTGCTGTTCCTGTGGGCGACATTCCCTAAGCTACGGGAGGCTCTGCAAACAATAAAATCGTGGGGCTTTCAGTATAAAAGCGTCGCATTTGTCTGGCTCAAAAGAAATAAGAACGGACAGGGCTGGTTTTACGGTCTCGGCTTCTGGACGCGGGGAAACGCTGAAATTTGCCTGCTTGCAACAAAGGGGCATCCGAAACGAAGATCGCGCAAGGTGCATCAATTTATCATCAGTCCGCTGCGCAGTCACAGCCAAAAGCCGGACGAAGCCAGAGATAAGATACTTGAGCTTATGGGTGACTTGCCGCGAATTGAACTGTTTGCGAGGAGAAAAACAGACGGTTGGGATGTGTGGGGGAACGAAGTGGAAAGCGATATATCATTGACGCAGGAAAAATAAAAAATACCGAAAGGGGCTTGCCAAATCAAAAAGTATGTATTATATTCTCTCAGCAATTTATGAAAACGGCGATTTGTTAAGGAGGAAGCGTAAATGAATCATAACCGCGATATCGGGATATCCGACGGAATGCTGCGCAAAAACATTTATCCCGGACTTCGTGTCCGTATCGTCCTGAAGGCTGATCAGAGAAGCGGCAAGCTGACCGAAGGTGTCGTTCGAGATATTCTGACGAATACCGAATATCATTCAAGAGGGATCAAGGTCAGGCTTGCAGACGGAAAAATCGGTCGCGTACAGCAGATTATAGATTAGGCGGTGACGGCGTGGGAAAATCGGGAGAAGGTATTTATAAACCGATAGACAAAATCACGGGAGTATCGTGGAACTTTGTCAGGCTCGTATGCGGAAGGCATACCGATAAGCGGCCCGGATTGATTTTGGAGAACGGAACCGGCGGACCGTATTATCGGTGTGAAACGGATGATTGCGCATTTACATTCCCGGCCGCAGTGCACGAAAGATTACTTGATGAAATCATAAAAATACTGAATGCGAGGGGCAGTGTAATCGGCTATACTTGGAGAAAGCAGATATTGGGGCATGTTTACTCGTTTGAAATATTTGAATATGACTATGAAACCGGAGTGACAGTCGGCGTCAATCGCCTGCACTGAGGTAAAGCCGTTGCGTAAATGCAGCGGCTTTTGCTTTTAGATCCGTCATACACTGCAAAATTAAGATTGGAGGTAATAGTTTTGCTTGAAAAATACAGTTATCAAACACAGATCGTATTTCAACAGCTTGAGTGCCCGATAACCGAAACGCTTCTTTGCGGAATAGACATCGGGTACTCCGGCATTAAAATTCAAAGCCCGTATAACGCCTCGACAATTCCGAGCATCGTGGTAAAGGAACGGCACGATGCGCCGCTGCTTGTCGGCTCTGAGGATATACGGTATAGGGATGAAAAGGGGAGAGTTTGGTATGTCGGCTCTCTTGCGAAAAAGACATTATTACACGGCAGTACGGCGGTCAAGCCGACGATGCTGCTCAGACGCCAGCGGGTACAGTCGGAGGATTTTCTTGTGCAGCTGCGCGTGGGGCTGTTCTTTGCAAAATTGAAAGACTTGCCGGAGGGCGGATATGATATCGACGACAGGCCGGTAAAGGTGCAAACCGGATTGCCGCCTGAGTTTATTGTGCAGGATTCGGAGGGACTGCGGAATAAGTTTGTCGGGGAGCATAAGTATTCGATCAAGGTTGGGAAAAGGCCTTGGGTTAATATCCGAATCAAGCTTGACACAAAGGATGTATTCATCTGCAAGCAGCCGTTCGGAACGCTTATGGCAAGTGTTATCAATTTCGACGGGGTGATGACCAATCCGGCGTTGCTGAAAAAGAATGTGCTGATTCTTGATGCCGGCTTTCACACTACGGACACATTCCACTGTATACAGGGAACGCGGGAGGGCATTGCGCTCACCTGGGAAAATTATGCGATGCAGGAGGTCTATCAGCGAACCTGCGATAACATCCTTGAAGCCAGCGGAAACCGTGCGGATATATCCGTTTACAGCCTTGAAAAGGCTTTTGATACAGGAGTGATTCATTACGGCCCCAAGAAGATCCCATACGATTTCACGAAGGATTTTTACCGAAATCTCAAAACGGTGTGCGTAGAGCTTCTTGACGAGCTGAATACAGCTTATAACAGTATGATGAATGTTGATGTTATTCTTCTGACAGGCGGGACCGGTGTTGCGTGGGAAAAGTATATCCGGGAGTATTATAAGGACACGCAGGCACTTGAAATCACTTTGGCGGGAGATTCCAAAACGGCATCAAGGGCAAATGTGACAGGATACTATAATCTGCTTGTTTCCCGGAGCAGATAATGGAGAAGGAATTCAGGCTGCATCTTCGTCTGACCGAAAAAGATCGGGATTTGTGCCGATGGAGGCACTCCGTTAAAAACAAAATGCTAACATATTATATTTGTCAGATACTCACGGCGGAGATGCGTGGTGAGATTGCCTTTTTGCACGGATTTAAGGGAATGTCGGCAAATGATGAGCCCTGCGATATTTTTATGCGTGTGAAGGATCCGGATATTATCGGATTTATTGCCGCTATGCCGGAGAACAGACAGAACGCAACTATTAAAAACATCATCCGCAAACATCTGTACTCTCAAACGGCGGCAAGCGGTAATCTGTTTTTCAGCCCTGTGCCATCTCCGGTTTCCGCAAAGCCGAAAGCTGTCACGAAAAAAGAATTCCCTGAGTCTGCTTTTCGGGAAGAACGCGACGGGACGGTTGCCGAAGAAGTGCACTGCGAAACAGACGAAGATCGCGAGGCGCTGCTTGCTTTGATTGCGCTCGGCGGAGAATAGGAGGCAAAATGAAAATCGAAAAAATACTCGGAATCGCACTGTCGGCATTGGTCGTGATTTGTGCTGTCGTTTATCTGACACTTCCGAAACGGGGAGAACAGGTCTATATTCCACCTGCGGAGCATACCGTGCCGGACGGCGTGGAGATACCGGAGGGGTATAAGCTTGTAGACAATTATACGGATGTGTATTATTCGGAGCAAGAGGACGGTATCCATTATTATTGGCTTGTAAAGTTCAGCGACGGATCATACGGCTGGCAAGAGGTAGATAAAGATGGGAATATCATATTTCCGAATCATGGAAGTGAAGCGGAACAATCGGAAAGCACCGGCGACGAAACAACAAATAACGAATCGGCGGAAAGTACGCCCGAAAACACCGAAAGCAGTACCGTGACAGAGACCGGCGAATAAATTACTTGCGTTTTTTGCTGCCGGAGCAAATAATTCTTCCGCAATTATTTGACGAAGTAAGGGGGAATTTATTATGGTTACGGAAGAAAAAGAGTTGAGAAAAGTGGCAAACAACCTGATTCTTGTGTTGACTATGAGTGAACAATGGAAACAAGGGCTTGACAGTTTTGAAGCTTTGCTGTTCATGACCGATTACGAGCAACGCATTTTTGAGAACCCGGCGGCAATGTCGCCGTTTTCCGCCGCAAAGGAACACTTGAAATCATCTTTTGAAGAATTCAAGAAAACCTACGGCTCATCCGTGATTTCAAATGCGTATGAGGCTTTTAAGTCAGCATTGTCAACGGAGACATTTTGTGCAGATGCCGGTATTGAAAACGAACTGACAAAATCCGAGGCAGCCACACTGTTCAATAAGGTTTTTGAGCAATTGTCCGGTTCTGTCGGTGAGCTTCCGGAAGAAGCGGACGGCTATGCCGTATTTCTTGAGGCTGTGCGCAGTTCATTTGCTCCGGCGGATACGGAAACCGCAAACGGAGATATCTGTCCGTATTGCGGCGGAACACCGACAAAAATTTCACGGGCTGAGTTTTTCGGAACAGGCGTTGACGACAATAACGGCTGCGTCTGGGCCTGCGAATGCGGCGCTTATGCGGATATCTCTACCGACGGAGCTATTATCGGTACGATGGCTGACAGAGAACTTCATGCAAAGCGAAAAGCGATAAAGGGAATTCTTTTTGAAACGGTCAGAACAGTAGGCGTTACCGTTTTTGAAGCGTGCAGTTGGATCTCCCGCCTGACCGGACGCAGAATTCGGAATGTGCAGGATATTGAATTCCTGAATGCCGAGAACTGCCATGCCATAGAGCAGGAATTTGAAAAGCTCAAAGAACGCTTAAAAAACCTAAAGGTGCAATATCCGAGCAATCACAAAGAACTAATGGAATTCTTTGAGGAGGGCGGTCGGCTTGCGGCGGTAAATGCTTACGGATATAAAACGGGACGGCTGTTTGTTCCTATTGATGTCGGGAAAGAATCAGTGCGTGTGCGTTTTAAGAAAACCGTGCAGGACATTATGTTTCCGAGTGAGCTTGACTATCGCTTTTCCGGTGCGTTGCTTTCCATAACACATCCGACCGGTAAATGCGAAAAGTTTCGGTTGTATACAAAAGCGCAGAGAATGATTCTTTTGGGGTAACTCACGGTGGCGGCACAGTGCTGCCGCCTATACATAGAAAGGCAGAACGGTGGTGCAAAGGTGAAAAATAAGATTTATAAAATGATGATAAATAAATGGGATGTGGAACTGTGTGCAAAGACGCTGAATGTATCACGCAGAAGAGTGGAAAAGTATCTGAATGCGCTTATGAAGACTGCACTGCGGGATCACCATTCACTGAGGATGTTTTGGGGCGATGTGATCATGCTGAACCTGATAACCAATAAACTGCTGAAACAGGCAGATCCGAAAACGATAGAGCAAATTCTGTCGCCTATCGAAGAACAGAACGGAGGGAATGAGGATGAACTTTAAAATGCTGAATGTCGGTAACGGCACTTTTGCCAGAGCCGATGAAGTGAATGTGATCACAAGGTTTGACTATGTGAAAATTAAAAAAGAAATTGCACGGCTTAGAGACGGAGAAAACAGCGATAAACTGATTGATGCAACCAAGCGTAAGCCGGTGAAATCTGTGCTGATTTTAATGAACGGTACGCATGTGCTCAGTATGCTTTCGGCGGAAACATTGGCGAAAAGAATGTCTGAGTTAAACGGAGGAAACGATGAATAAAGAACAAGTGTGTAAACTGCTGCGCGGTTTTGATAGCGACGGCATTATCTGTTATGCATACAGGGAAACCGCTTTTGCGCTTCTTGCCGACGGAAAGTGCGACGGAACGCTGCATCTGATTACCGACGCTCCGGCAGGCAATGTGAGCGATGTGCTGACAAAAAACGATTGCAGGGATATAACGCAGCTCGGAGACGTCATTGATGCAAAGCTTGCACAGCAAAGCGTAAAAGTAAAACTGATTGACGGCGATATGGATAAACTGACAAAAACGATATGCCGCCCTTTAACCGTTTGTTCGCTGATGCTGCGGGCAAACGGCGATGTCTATGATGAGTTCGGCGGTATGGACGATTTGAACGCAAAAATACTGCGAAAAACGGATGCGCCGATTCGGGACAAAAACTATTTTTGCACCTTTTGCTTTGACCTTACATTGAAACGGGGATTTGTTCCCGACGCAAGCATTCGGGATGAAATGAAGCGAATGGTAACGCTTCCGCTCAGCAAGAAGATCCAACTGCTTTTGACGGTAAGAAGCGTTTTGAAGAGCAAGCAGTTCAAAATAGAATATGTTTTGAACGCTTTGACTTATGACGGGTTGTTCCCCAATTCCGGCGATGTATCCGATTGTAAAAAAGACAGCCTTGAAAGGCTGCTCAAAAGTGCAGACGCAGATAAAATCACTTTGCTTTTATGTTATCTTGCCGGGATTCGGGGGGACCAGCTGAAATCGGTTCCGAGCTTCGGATATGAAAAAGTGTTTTATGAAAATGTGTGCCGCTTTATAAAGGAGAATAAATCGGTAGGTGATACCGAAGTAATAAAGCATTTTACGGGTAAAAACGGTGAAGCGGCGGAATTCATTGCCGAGGCACTTTCACTGCTTGCCGGAACAGAACCATGCACAAAAAAACAGACAAGTGATCTGCTCCGAAATCTGAATAAAAGTGAGTATTGGAAGCACGAAGACCCAACTGTGGGACAACTTGAAATTGAGCCTGAGCGCGATTGCAGTGATGATGAAACTATTGCCGCGCAACAGGATGACATAGAGAATATGGAAGATCTGCTCGGCGGAATGGAAGATGACGGATACGAGGTCGAGTACACGGAAAATCCCATTCCGATTCCGGAAAATTCAAGGTTCGGTCTGCGTAATCCGGCAGATAATCACTATATAAAGAAATAATTTTTTCAGCGCTTCGATTTTTCGGGGCGCTTTTTACTTGCCAAATCGTATCGCCTTAATCAATATCCCACTGCAACCTTTAAAATATTAAGGAGGAATACGAAATGCAAATTCAAGACAAGGTGCAAAATTGGAATCAGGGTATGACGCGTGAGGCGCTTATCTTGGCAAAGGCAAACGGAACTTTACGAAGTCTCGGCGCATCGGACGAGGAGATCAGCGCTATTATCGAAAAGTTCAAAGACCCGGAGGCGGATTCTATGGGATATCTTATGGATACACTCATAGGTTACCGTAGGCGTTATGAAACCGGAAGTGCTGCATATGCAGCCATTGACCGCCTGATTGCCGATTGTAGGTCGGCACTCAGTAAGAAATATGCAGAATGAAATATTGAAAAGGAGAACAACGCTATGAACAACAAAGAATTTATGACGAAGGTTACCGAAATGGTGATGCAGGACCCATCTATGAAGGAATCTCTGAAAAAACTTTATGATGAGCTGTCTCAACTCGAACCTTCGACGGAACAAAAGCCGGACATGATGTATGTTCTTACCCAAAGGGTCAAGGTTGCAACCGAAAACGGTGAAGAACTGTATCATTATCATCCTTTGGTCGGTGAATGCTTGCTTATCCCGAGCGCGAAAAAGAATCAGATGGTTTGCTCGGGGAACCTTCTGGAACTGCAGACAATGCAGAAAAACGAAAGGCTTTCCCAAATGTGCGGCATGTGCGAAGATTTCCAGATCCTCGCTCTCAAACCGGACGAATTTGAACTGCTGCAGCTTTTGCTTGATGAAACGATAACCGCTATCATTGACAATACGCATAAGGCAGTTGAAGCACTGTTGCTCAACGAGGCGTATATGGGTATCGAATCGATCTCGTTTGAAAAAATCTATCAAAATGTGATGTTTGATCTGATGACAAAGGCCCATGGGACTTTCGGTTCGGCACTCGGCGCCAACGGTGAAATCATCGAGAAAATCGATAATGTCCGATATGAGTATCCACAGCCGAATTGTTGCGGCTGCTGCGATGATGACGAATATGACGAGGAGGACGAAGACGAATACGACGATGATGAGGATGAAGACGACGATGACGATTACTCCGGTGAGGTTTATATCGTGCACAGAGCAAAATAAGCGGCGATGAAGTGATGTTTCGCTTTCGCTGTGCTTTGATTCCATGGCGGTGTCTTGAAAAATCTTTTTATGTCGAGAAAGGAAAAACAACTATGGCATTACTCAGCACAAACATCAACTCAGGGCATTGTCAGGGAATCATTGCAGGGGAAGTGTATTCACCAAAACCGGGCGTTGCATTGGTCACCCTGAAAGTAAAAGGCGGAAAATCCGATCCCGAAACGAAAAAGAGACCTCTGTATTTTATCCAGTTTATCGCTTATGACGAATTGGCAGAGGAGCTTATCGAAAAGGGTGAGGAAGGGCGAATCTTATATCTGCACTTTTATCTTTCGACGAATAACCGAAAGGATGAAAACGGCGTTTCGGCGTTCTATTATAACCGCATTGCCGACCGTGCCGTATTTGGTAAGGTGATCGGCGATGAACCGGTGAATGTGCCGTATTTGAATTCCGGTGTGCTGCAGGGTGAGTTTGCCGGCATCAGACGCGTATATGACGGACGAAAGCAGTGGAGCCTTTTGGTCCGCGATACCGTTCGTCATGAAAGCGGCAGGGAACTGAAAAGAGTGCATCGATTTGTGATTGACAGCGATGAACTCAAATTCCGTGCCGGTCGCAGAAAGAACGGCGACCCCGTATTGGTGGAATATCGTATGGAAAGCCGCAAGGAGGTAAAGGACGGAAAAACGGAGCACTTTGTTGATTATGTGCTCACTTCTATCGTCTGAGTTAAGCAATGAGAAAAACTGTGCAGGTGTTGCTACTGCTTGTTATGCTGGCGGCGGCAATATGGATCATCATTGACTCCCGTCAAATTGCAGACACCGGCACAGGAAACGGCGCGGCAATTCTGTGGGACAATGAGTTTGAGGCTTTTGTTTCTTCGTTGTCCGCAAACTGTGAAAACGATATGGAAAAGGTGACTGTTTATCGGGAATGGGTCATTGAAAACATATCGTATGATTATGCTTGCGAGACGCTGTTTTATCAGACCTTTGATGTAAAAACGGTTCTGCAAAAACGAAAAGGAGTATGCTTCGATTACGCTTGCCTTTTTGCGGCTATGTGCCGTTCACAAGGCATTCCGTGCTATGTGCTTGACGGCACATATCGCACAGATAACACATTTCGGCATGCGTGGAACCGTGTTTATGCAGAGGGTCAGTGGTGGAGCATTGACGCAACAAGAGATTGTATCGCAAGAGACGAAGGCAGCGAAGAAATGGGATTTGTTCCGATTGGAGCGGACCCGAAAGCGGAAGACAAATATTTCATAGTTCATCAGACATTTTAGCTGTCGGACGAACAAACGGCAGACGAGAAAGGATTGAATAAGAATGATTAACCCGTATGATTTAACAGATTCAAGGCAGCTGGCTCTGATTCAGGGCTATGTGGTCGATGTAAAGGACAAGGGCGATGTGAATATGCTCCTGTTCCGCAAGGATACAACCAAAGGGGACGGCGGACTGGTTTCCGTTGCAGCGTGGGCTGTCGGAGAAGGTCAGGACACCCCGGATATGAAAAAGATGACTGATGATTTGAAGGGAACCTTTGTTGCCTGTATCGTCATTGTTCGTAAAAAAGAGAAGGACGGAAAGCTGTATACCAACTACGACTTGAAGTACCTGATCCGACCGCCGAAGGAAAAGGCGTCGTAAGAAAACCGGAGGCAGACTGTCACGCAGTCTGCCTCTGTCAGTTAAAGGAGAAGAATTATGGTTCAGACGAAAAGCTTATATCAGTGTTTTTTGGACGGTGGAATTCCTCCCGAAGAAATAGACCACCATTACAGCGACCTGTATGTAAAGGTTTCCTGCAGGTCTAAAAGAATATTGGAAGAATATCAAAAACAAAGTACCACACGCTGCTTTGTCAAAATGTTCAAGGCAAATAACGGAAGCGGATATTGGTATGACTTTGCTTTTGCATATGATCCGTATTGGGAAGAGATGGTGAAGAAAGGCAGGGCGTTATATGGCAAACATGCTTCTTAAAGCATACGGCGCATATGTACAGGAACTGCGTGATGCTTTGGACTTGGAATGCAGTAGGAAAAACGCAAAAGCATACGGCACTTTGAAAGAATGGAAGTCTATTGACGGAAAAATCAGAAAAACAGAGTGCAATTTTGCAAAATTTCGGAAGAGCAATGACAGGGCCGCAAAAACAAAAGAGGATATCAAGGATACGGGCAAGGTCTTATTTGTTCCTTTTCTTTTGCTTTTATTGAAGATTGCCTTTGATCTGGCAATTATCGTTCTTGCGGTTTTTGCGGTTTCACGACTGTGTGGCAAGCCTGTTTCTCTCTTGATTGTAATTGCGGCTTGGCTTTCCATCAAAGTTCTGCTTATCTTTCTGCGGAGAAAAAGCAGGTCCTGATGGCAAAAACAAACTAAAAAACGAAATAAGAATGGAGACGACAAATGAAAGATTTAAAGACGCTGGCAGCAGAGTGCGAGGCAGAATTGCGCTCACTTAATATACAACCGGGGGAGATTAACAGTTGGACCGTCAACACCCGTGCAAAGAATCGGTGGGGGCAATGCAAGCGCTACTTACCCGAACTTTTCGATATAAGCATATCCGCAAGGCTGTTGCAGGATAATGTCAGTGATCAGGCAGCAAAGAACACGATCATGCACGAGCTTCTTCATACGGTGAAAGGGTGCTACGGACATAAAGGAAAGTGGAAAACCTTTGCAATGACGGTAAACCGTCTTTTGCCGCAGTATACCATCAAGCGGACAACGAGTGCCGAAGAAAAGGGACTGGAATCTATCCGAAGGGAACGCACTAACCGATATGCAGTCAAATGTGAGCGTTGCGGAAAGGAATATTACCGTGAAAAAGTAAGCAAGCTCATACAGCATCCCGACAAATTCAGGTGTGGTGTTTGCGGCAATTCTTTGACAAGAGTCCGATAAATGCCCCTCGGCGATTGAATTGCTCGACAGTTTATGCTATAATGCACTATAAAAGGGGAGATAAATGTGGATCAAATGCAGCTTGACACTGCCATAAAAATGGTCATATCGGCAGATCATATCGGCACTGCAAACTGCGGGATATGATCCGTATATGCAGTTGTTAGGATATGTGAAAACCGGAGAACCGGCGTATATCACACGACAAGGCGGAGCCAGAGAGTTGGTTGAACATCTTGGCGTGAACCGAATTAAGGATTTTCTCAAGGAACATAACAGAGTATAAAACAGAGATAAAATCAGTTTGGGTACGAAGGCTTCGGCTTTCGTACCTTTTTTTATTTTTGAGTCGCAACACTGCGGCTCTTTTTTACTTGCCTTTTTTATCTCTGTATTCCAAATTTCATACGCATTCATTTAATACAAATAAGGAGGAGTTTGAATGAGAACCAAAATCAAAAATGAAGGCAAAAAGATACTCATTTACAGAGCAATACTGAGTACGGACGAGTATCGAAAACTGTCGGGATTATCACCCGGCGAAGAAAACACACTTGCTTCTCTGAAACAACAGCTTGAAGACCCACCGGGACCCGGCAAGGACTTTTGGTGGTCGCCCGTAACGGATCTGGAATTTCTCAAGGTGAAAGCCGTGAACAATCCCGTCAGAACGGCACTTGTTACAGATGGGAATGCCGCAATAATCTGTGAGCTTCCGGGCAGTATTCAGAGAAAAATGTTTATTGAAGTTGATTAAGGAGGGCAGTGATGATTGAAAGAGAACAATGGAAGGGTGACTTTACCGATTGCTGTAAACCGGGAGAAGAGATTAGTAAGGAACTGTATTGGAATTTTCTCAACACATCCGATCCAATCGGGTTAAACCCGCAGTCCAAAATGTGTGGATTTCAGATCAGAGAGCCGCACGATCATGTGCTGTGCAAGGACGGAACAATGCGTGCACGGTATGCAACATTCGGAACGAACAACGGAAAGTATTATTATCTCGGGATTTTTACAGCAGGAAGGACGGACGATGAAGATGTGTTGCCTTGAAAAAACAATAAGGGAATTCGAAGACGAAAAATCCGGTTCAGATAGTGAAAACAGGCTTGCCGAAATCATTACCGATATTATATTTCAGCACACTTCCTGTGATTACCACAAGGATGGCGGTTTCTTTACCTGTGAGATCTATGCTGACTACCGCGACTATGCCGACAACAGCACTGTTATTAAGTGGTGTGAGGCGGACAATCCCCGTGAAGCTTTCAATGAGGAGTTGTTTTGCTGGTATCAGGATTGCATTTTCGAATGTGAAGATGATGTGATTGATACCGTGAAGAAGCATTGGACTGATGCGGAGCTTTCATTTGACGATACTGGATCACCGAGGGGGTGTTGCGCAACCGTGGCATCCTGTATGGCCCGTGGCTACCCATATACGGTGTTGGAGCGTTGGGCATATATGCCATGAAGCCTGTGAAGAAGCATCCGATTTTGCTCTTCGTCCTCTGTGCCATGGTGACGGGAATTGTAGAGTACATTATCGGCTACATCGGTATCCGTTACTTTGATATGCGGCTCTGGGACTACCGAGGATTGCTTTGGAACATCGACGGGATCATCTCTTTTCGCAGCGTGGTAAGCTTCGCTATCATGGGACTGGTATTCCACTACTGGATGGAACCGGCAGGGTCGCGGATTGTCCAAAAGCTGAAGCCCGTAACTCTTCGAACTGTATGCCTGGTATTAATGGTGGCATTTTTGGTCGACTGTATTCTGAGTACACTGTTCCGGACGCCGATTACCTATTAGGAGAAAACAGGCTCCCTTTTCCAAGCGGAACAGTAGGCGTATTTGGCAATTACATATAAAGGAGGACAATATGGACGCGGTATTTGATTTTCTTCGGGCGGCGCTGCCGTGGATTGCGGTTGGTTTGCTTCTGGCAGTATTTTTTGCAAGAAGCGCAGGAAAGAAAAAGAAAGAAAAACAGAACGATGATTATGGAACAGAGGGTATGTGTCTGGGGATGTGTTTTGGTACAGCCATCGGTGTCGCCCTTGGAAATAATACCGGTATCGGCATAACCTTGGGTATGCTGCTCGGGCTTGCTGTCGGCAGCAGTATCAAAAAAGAGGAACAGAACGATGACAACAAGAACTAAAGCGGTTTTAATTGTGCTTCCCCTGCTGCTCCTTGCAGGACTTGCCGTGTTTCTGCTCTGTACCAATCAGGAGAACTTCACCGGCAGCCGAGTTAAAAATCCGGATGCCTATCTGCTGGACATTGAGAAGATGAACGGAACCGATATTCATACGCTTGAGTTGCAGGAGGGTGACATCCTTCAAATCCAATTTGAAACAGAGAAAGGTTCTTTTTACATGGAGATCCAAGCGCCAGACGGGACAGCCGTTTATCGTGGGAACGGGAAAGAAACTACGGATTTTACAGTAAACATCCGTGAAAGCGGCGTCTACACGGTAGTTGTGGAAGCCCGTCACGCAAAAGGAACCATTCATATTAGGCTTGAAGAGGAACAACATGAAAGATCGTTTTAAAGTGATTCATAATATGAATACATTACGTTGTAGGAAATACCGTCAAACAGTGAAATGACAATATCATTTGTATTTTTAGGAGGAGTATTATGAATAACAAAGCTTTGGTCGTGATCGACCTTCAGAATGATATTACAAAAAACTACAAGGAGATCATTGAGACTACCAATCAAGCAATTGATTGGGCTGCAGCAAACAACATGAATGTTGTTTACATTCGGCATCACAATCTGTCCGCCGGAACGAGGACATTCAAACCGGACACTCGCGGAGCAGAGTTTGTTCCGGAACTGAAAATCGTATCAGATCACATTTTCACCAAAACAAAGAGTAATGCTTTAACAAGTGAAGAATTTGCCGCCTTTGTAACCGCACACAACATCACCGAGTTTTTTATTGCCGGAGCAGATGCTACGGCTTGCATTAAATCCACCTGCTACAATATGATCAAAGACGGATATGCCGTTCATGTTTTGTCTGACTGCATTACCAGCTATGACAAAAAGAAACTCCCTGAGATGCTTGAATACTATGCAAGCAAGGGATGCACAGTTGATAAACTCAGTGAAATCATGTGAGAGTTTCACACGGTCAGATTTTTTTTGCCGGAATAACCACAATGCCTGCAATTTATGGAATGCTGATTGTCAGGAAGAAAACAGGCGCAGTTGCCTTCGATATGGAACCACTATGCGACTACTTTATTGATGGAGAACTGGGTGGTTATCATTACAAGGGAAATGGACAGGTGTATTTTGCAGTCGTGCATACATTGGGGGAAATACCGCCTGACAGTGAAATGAGAAAGATCGGGCTGTTCGAGTCACTGCCGGATGCATTAACATATCCCATTTTGCGTGACTATTTTGAAATTGCGGTTCAAAAGAAACAGTTCCTTCATGACAGTCCCGGAAATATCACAAAGGAAGCGGTAGATATGAAGTTGGTTCAGGCAACAAAACAGGATTTTCAAAGAATCACCCGTTTCTATCGGGATGTCATCGCCCGCACAGAGCATATGGATACCTATTCCCGGTGGATATACGGACAGCATCCCACGGATGAAATGATCCGCAGGTACATTCAGGCAAATGCCATATACTACTGTGAAAAAGACGGCTCCATCCTTTCTGCGGTGGCAGTCACACAGCAGGGGGAGGAGTATCACGGTGCAGAGTGGTCGGCTTCTCTGGAGGATGACGAGGTTTCCGTAGTGCACATTCTCTGTGTCGCGCCTGAATGGCAAGGCAAAGGAATTGCCCGGGATACCATGGGACGGATCATCGAGCTGAGCCGGGAGATGGGGAAAAGGGCGGTGTGGCTGGATGCTCTGGCCTGTAACACCCCCGCGCATCGGCTTTATGCATCCCTTGGTTTTCAGAAACGGGATCAGCGACGGTGGTATGCAGACAATGTGGGCTGGACTGACTTTTTCCTATATGAGTTTATCTTATAGGAACACAGATACTCTCCCGAAAGCATGAAGAAAGGAAAACAAAACGATGAAGATTCCGCTGGAAGAATACATACCCTACCGCATATCGGTGTTGATTGTCATGGCGTTGTTTTACAGCATTTATCTTGTGAAGCAGTGGCGGCAGAAGCGCCGTGGAATCCGTACAATACAGATCGGGCGCAGAAAGGAAGCGCAGACCCACACAGTTGAAACACTGATGGGCATTGCTACCGTAGGTATCATCCCCGCACAGCTGCTGTCTATCGGATTTGGGTGGAGTTATCTGCCCGCAAACGCCAGATTTACCGGATTCTGCGTCGGTATGTTGGGTGATCTAATCTTTTTGATTTCCGTTCTGTGTATGAAAGACAGCTGGCGGGCAGGCGTTCCGGACAGGGACAGGACGGAGCTTGTTACAGACGGTATATACGCTTTCAGCCGTAATCCGGCTTTTCTTGGCTTTGATTTGCAGTATGTCGGCGTGCTGCTGATGTTCTGCAATTTACTGACTGCGTCGTTTACAGTCTTTGCCGTCACCATGCTGCATTTGCAGATTTTGCAGGAGGAGCGTTATCTGACCGCCACATTCGGCAGGGCATATTTGGATTACCGTCACCGGGTTTTCCGCTACCTGGGGCGGCGCAAAGGATAAAATGAAATATGATGAGATACAAATCTATGAGAAAAATGATACAGTTACAGAAAAGTCTAATTTATCTGCTGCCGTCCTTTGCGGTGACCGGCTTGTGGATCTCGGCTCTGTGGATAAGAGTTTACAAGGCTTGCCTGTAAAATCAAAGGGAACAACTACTAAATTTCTGATTATTCAGGTCGGGACGGAAGCCTAAAACCACAATGTTAATATGTGTTGCTTGAAGCAACGGGCAAATTTTCATATAATAGCGGCAACAACTGAAAGGAGGTTGCTTAAATGCTAAATGAAAATATAAAAGCAATCAGAAAATCAAAAGGTCTATCGCAAGAAGAACTTGCCGTTAAACTAAATGTGGTACGGCAAACAGTTTCAAAGTGGGAACAGGGATTGTCAGTGCCCGACTCTGATATGTTGATTTTAATATCGGAAATTCTTGAAACGCCTGTAAGCACTTTGCTCGGGGAAATGGTTATTGAGTCAAAAGCTGATGACCTGAAGGTTATTTCCGAAAAGCTGGAAGTGATAAACTATCAGCTTGCACAAAGGAAGGCAACAAAAAGAAAAGTGCTTCATTGGATGCTTATCTCATGTTGTGCGGTTATTGTTGCAGTTTTTGCGGTCTTGATTATTATAAACAGTCCTTACTTGGGATGGGATTTCAGCGACCCTGAAACCGCTGTTTTCGGGGCGGCTTTTCACGCCTTTGAATGGCTGTATGTCAGGATAGCGCCGATTATCCTTATAGGGGGAATTGTTGGAGCTTTTCTGACACGGAAAAAAGAATAAAAGCAATCCGCTTTTTTGATACATTTCATACTTCAAGATATTAAATTGGAAAGGATCGTTGGAGGGCATACAGGGTTACATCGTTTATGACATGTACTTTAATGCATAAAACTGAAATCATATCTGTGCAAAGAAATCGACAACTTCCGGTTTGTAGGTTTTGAAAAAATGTGTGAAGCTTTATGCAAAAAGTAGATTTAAAAATATGAAACCATCTGCCATTGTATACATATCAAACACGGGTCACACCCGGCAATACGCACTTTTATTAGCAAAAGAGAGCGGTCTGCCTGTTTTTTCTTACGATGAGGCTATATCCGGTCTGCCCGGTGGAAGCCGGATAATATATATGGGATGGATTCATGCGAGTCATGGTAAAGGCTATTCCGGTGCTGCAAAGCGTTTTTCTGTTTGTGCCGTTTGTGGTGTTGGATTATGTGATACCGGAACATTGATTACCGAAGTTCGAAAGGCCACTTCTATTCCGGAGGATATACCATTATTTACACTTCAGGGTGGATTTAACAGAAGCAAGTTGAAGGGTGTGGATAAACTGATGATTACCCTGCTTACCAAAGGGCTTGCTTCCCAAAAACAGCGTTCTGATCAGGATGAAAGAATGCTGGAACTGCTGAGCAAAGATGCAAACTATGTCAGCACAGAAAATCTTGCCGGAATCCTGCAATGGTACATAAGTGTTTTCAAAATGGGTGATTCAGATGCACTATAATGCTAACAGTAAAAATGGTGATTGGGAAAAGAGCATTGATTCTCCTTTGCCATTAAACTAGAAATTGAGGGGAAATATGGCATCAAGCAAGGAATACCTAGAGTTTATTTTAGGACAGTTATCTGAGTTAGAAGATATTACATATAGAACTATGATGGGAGAATTTATTATCTACTACCGAGGGAAGGTGGTTGGTGGTATATATGATGATAGATTGCTTGTCAAACCTGTAAAATCAGCAATTAGATATATGCCGACATCGACCTATGAATTGCCCTATGAGGGAGCAAAAGAGATGTTGTTAGTAGATGAAGTGGATGATAAAGAATTTATGACAGGTCTGTTTAATGCCGTGTACGAAGAATTACCGGCTCCAAAACCGAAAAAGAAGAAATAACTTCCCATTTGCCAAACTAAGTCTTAATAATCAAATACCGCTTACAAAAGTGTAGGCGGTCTTTCATTCTAAATCTCTTGTAGAAGAAACATTCAGACTGTCGAAAAAGCCCGGACTATTTCCATTACAATATTGTAATGGAAATAGTTATTGTTTTATGTTAAACTGTCTATGGGGTGAAGTAATGAATATATTTCTTTTAGAAGATGATGAAGCAATCGGCATCGGTCTTACATATTCCCTTGAAAACGAGGGGTATAGTATAACGCTTGCTAAAACAGTTAGTGAAGGAATCAAAACGATTTCAGAAAACGATTTTTCCCTTTATATTCTTGATTTAACCTTGCCGGACGGAAACGGTTACAATGTGTGTAAAAAGATTAAAGAAAAGGGCGATTTACCGGTCATATTTCTGACTGCCTATGACGATGAAGTGAATGTCGTTATGGGCTTTGACCTTGGAGCAGACGACTATATCACAAAGCCGTTTCGTGTAAAAGAGTTGCTTTTAAGAATTAAAAGCGTGCTTAGAAGATATAACAAAGACTTTTCGGACGGTATTTTGAAATTTAGGGATTTATCTGTAAACACAAACGAGGCAAAGGTATATAAAGGTGATAATGAAGTCATATTGACGGCGATGGAGTACAGGCTTTTGCTGATACTTCTGAATAACCGCGGCAATGTGCTTTCGCGAAATCGTCTTTTGGAGAATATATGGGATGTTGACGGCGATTTTGTGGAGGACAATACCCTAACGGTTTATATTAAAAGGCTTAGAGATAAAATTGAGGAGGATCCCGCAAACCCCGAATATATTAAAACGGTAAGAGGTTTGGGATATATAATCGAAAATGATAAATAAAGATATTAAAATTATTGCCGCCCTGGGCTGCTTCTTAACTATTCTCTTGGCTGCAATATGTCTATTTTTTAACCCGATTTGCGCCCTTGTTTGTTTGAGTTTGGGATTGGCGCTTACGGGTATTTTTCTGTTTGTTACAAAAAAGAGGTATGATAAGCTTTCGGAACTCAATAATTATTTATCCCTTGTCTGTTCGGGACAATATGCCCTTGATATTTCTGACAATACAGAGGGCGAGCTGTCAATTCTTAAAAACAATTTGTATAAGGTCATTATTCTTCTTCGTTCACAAAATGATATGCTGAAAAAAGATAAGACATATCTTGCAGACGCTCTTGCGGATATTTCCCACCAGCTTAAAACACCCCTTACCTCTATGATGGTAATGTCGGATCTACTGAGGGATAATACGGTTCCCGAAAAGCAACAGGAGTTTATCGGCATTATGGAAAATCAGCTTGATAAAATGAAGTGGCTGATTACAAACCTACTGAAGCTGTCCAAGCTTGACGCAGGGACAGCCGATTATAAAAAAGAGGACTTTTCTTTTTGTTCGGCGTTAAATCAGAGCTTAAAACCCTTTCTTATCACTATGGATTTAAAGGAAATCACATTCATAAACGAGGCAAAGGATTTTACTGTGTGCGGAGATGAAGGCTGGACGGCAGAAGCCTTCGGCAACATTATTAAAAATTGCATTGAGCATACGCAAAAGGGCGGCAGACTTGAAATTTACACGCAAGCCACATCAATATATAACAGCGTTATTATAAGAGATAACGGCTGCGGAATTGCAAAAGAGGATTTGCCCCATATCTTTGAACGCTTTTACCACGGAAAGAACGCTTCAAGTGACAGTGTGGGTATTGGTTTGGCTTTATCTCGGGCAATTTTTGAAAAAGAAAGCGCTACGATAGAAGTCAAAAGCGAGGAAGCGAAAGGTACACAGTTTGAAATCAGGTTTTACAAAACAATTGTTTGACTGTGACAATATTGTAATATTCAATTCACCGAACTGTAAGGTTGCTTTGGTAAGATGTTGTCATGAAAGGAGATAAAACTTATGAAAATTCTTGAAGTTAATCATTTATCAAAAACTTACGGTAAGGGTGACACGATGGTAAAGGCGCTTGACGATGTGTCTTTCACGGTGGAGCAGGGTGAATTTGTTGCAATTATCGGTCCCTCCGGCTCGGGTAAATCCACACTTTTACATATACTCGGAGGAGTAGACACCCCGACAAGCGGAAGTGTTATTATAGGAGACGAAGACATTTCAAAATTAAATGAAACGGCACTTGCCGTTTTTAGGCGCAGACAGATAGGTCTTGTATACCAGTTCTATAATTTAATACCAATACTCACCGTAGAAGAAAATCTGACCCTCCCATTGCTTCTTGACGGCAGAAAACCGGATAAAAGGCAGATTGATTCCCTTGTAAACCGTCTCGGTCTTTCAAAAAGGCTTAATCATCTGCCGAATCAGCTTTCGGGCGGTCAGCAGCAGAGGGTTTCAATAGGCAGAGCGCTTATAAATAACCCGGCGCTTATGCTTGCGGACGAACCCACGGGCAATCTTGACAGCGAAAACAGTAAGGAAATCGTTTCTCTTTTAAGACAATTCAATAAAGAATTAAATCAAACGGTTATCATAATCACACACGATGAAAAAATTGCCCTTTCAGCCGACAGAATCATCTCTATTGAGGACGGAAAAATCACAAGAGATGAGGTGAGGAATAGATGAAGATTGTAAATAAACTAACACTTCGTCATCTGAAGGAAAACAAGGGCAGAACGGTTGTTACAACCCTCGGCATTTGTGTTTCGGTTGCAATGATTACGGCGGTTTTTGTTGCGGTGGCATCGCTTATGAATCTGTTCGGTGAAATTCAGCTTTTAACAAAAGGTCATCAGCACGCTGTTTTAACGGTAAATGAATCCCAGCTTGAAAAGCTAAAGGCGGACGACCGCATTGAAAGAGTCGGATTGAGAGAAGTAGAAAACCAACTGCAATTCCAGCTTGAAAATAGGGTTTCCGACCGAACGGGAACGGGTGACATTTATGTGGGAGACAATGTAAACCTACAGCAGATGTTCACAGGAGATTTTGACGGCAAAATTCCTCAAAACGAAAATGAAATTGCAGTTGAGCAGAGCCTTATTGAAAAGAACAATCTTAACTGGAAAATAGGCGATACTGTTAAGATTCCAATAGGATACCGCTATTATACCGACCCTGAAACCGGCGAAAAGGTGAGGATTATTTCGGGTAGTTATACTCCCAATGAGAAGTTTGAACTCACTGGAGAAAAAGAGTATAAAATCACCGCCGTTTTGCATAACAATCCTGTCACATCGGGAATTTGCAGTATTATCGGAGGCTTTAATTCGAGTAAATTAACCCTTGAAGCAGACCAAACGGTGCAGGCATATATCGAGCTTAAAGAAGTAAATTATAAATCCCTTGAAACGATAAACCGTATCATTAAGGACTATGGAATCAAGGAATTTTCTATTAACGATAAATATCTTCAAACTGCGTTTTCCTTTGACCAAAACGGAATACTTATGGATTTGCTCCCTATGATGATAATAGTTCTTGTAATCATTATTATCGCCTCGGTTACGCTGATTTTTAATGCTTTTGCAATGTCTCTTTCGGAACGCATAAGGTATTTGGGAATGTTAGCGTCGGTGGGGGCTACCAAGGCGCAGAAAAAGCTTTCGGTCTATTTTGAGGGAGCGATTTTAGGTGCTGTCGGTATTCCCGTAGGTATTCTTACAGGCATTTTGGGAATCGGTGTTACCCTCAAAGCAGTAGGCGACAAAATAATACATACCGGTATGATAAACGGCATTTCGGATTCTAATATACAAATGGATGTTGTAGTTCCCGTTTGGGCGATTATCGGTATTGTTGTTTTCAGCGTAATTACTATTTTTGTTTCTCTGTTAATACCGTCCCGCAAAGCCTCAAAAGTTACACCTATAGACGCTATCAGGCAGAAGGATGAAATTAAGCTTAAAGCCAAAAAGCTGAAATCTTCAAAGCTTATCAGAAAGGTGTTCGGCTATGAAGGCGAATTGGCAAACAAGAATTTGAAACGTAACGGCAGAAAATCAAAGGTTATTACCGTTTCTATTGCACTTTCGGTTATCTTGTTTTTAAGCTGCAATTATTTTTGCTCCCTCTTTTCCATGAGTATTGAAATGGAAAGCCAAATGCCATATCAAGTTCAGGCGTCGGTAGATTATGAACGGAAGGACGATTTCAAGAAAGACCTTGAAAATATATCGGAGATAGATGACAGTTATTCTGTTTTATTTTTCTATGAAAAACTAAATGAATACGAAAGGGGCAAAGAAAATCACCCTATTGTTAACACAAATAACCTTACATCTACATATAAAAATCTTTTCTCTTCAAAAACACAGCTGTATGTAAATATTATTGATGACGAGGATTTTAATACACTTTGCAAAAATAACGGCATCGACAGTTCGAAATACTACGGTGACGGTGCAAAGGCATTACTTATGAATAATATAGCTCATAAAGAAAATTCATCAAAGGTGTTTAATGAAAAAATACTCGGCACAGAATTTTCAATCGATGACATAGAGAGTTCTAAAATCAAAATAGAGGATTTTGTAAAGTACGATCCCGATTTTTACGTCTGCTCCTTAAATCCCGAAAAATCAATATCCCTGTATATTCCCGTAACACAGTATTACGGTATAGTGCAGAATAATGCCGAATACTATGATAAAACGTATATTTTCGGAATTGAGACAGAGCAACACGCCAAGGTTGCGGAAAAAATACAAAGTCTTATTGATGAAAACGACTTCGGAAGATCCTACGTCAGCGATTACGTGGATAATATGCAGACTATGAACGCTTTTACCTTTGTTATGCAGGTCTTTATTTATGGGTTTATCGTACTCATTACTCTGATTACAACGGCGAACATCATAAACACAATTTCAACCGGAATTGCCATGCGTAAAAAAGAATTTGCAATGCTTAAGTCGGTTGGAGTAACACCCAAGGGATTTCGGAAGATTATTAGTCTTGAAAGCGCGTTCTACGGTTTAAAGGCTCTGCCCGTCAGCCTGCTTTTAAGTATAGGCGTCAGTTACGGTATGAATCTATCGGTTGGTCAAAGTGCCATTCCCTTTGAAATTAACATACCGCTTTATATCGGCGTTATACTGGTGGTGTACGCCATTATCGGAGCGACAATGCTCTATGCCGTATCAAAGCTAAAGCATGATTCTATCGTAGAAACACTTAAAGAGGAAATTAATTAACATACGGCATAAACACCTTTCCCTTTATTTTTGTTTTAATATAATGAATAGTAAATAATATTTTTCAAGAAAAGATTAACGGTATGCACCCGGTTGGGAGCATACCGTAGTTGTCATATGAAAGTAAGGACGGTAACACATTGTAGTGCTACCGTCCTTTAACAATATAGGTGTCAATATATCCTAGTAATAATATATTCTTCGTCTTGCGAGTAGGCATTTTCTATTCTTCGAAAACCGTAAAGTTGTCCTTGTTCCTTAATTTGTATTGAATCAAATGTAGTATCAACTTGCCACCAAGAGCCGCCCAAATAAACTCGGTTCCAAGTATGACGATATTGGATATTATTCCTCTTATCACCATCAACCACATAACAAGGAATATTCTGACTTCGGCAGTAGGCGGCGAAAAGGCAAGAATAATCAAAGCAGATTCCCATTTTGGTGTCTAAAGTTTTCTCAATGTTGAAGTATTGATAATTACAGAAGTAAGTACAAGAATAATTGTACTTGATATTATCAATAATCCATTCATATCCCTTGCGGACAACCTCTTCTTGCGTTGTGCAATCCTTTGCAAGCAGGTCAAAGAAATTTTCGTCCACAGTACTCCAAACGGCAGTTTGTCCGTTAGCCAATCCGGTCTGCTTTGAAACTGTAAATTCCCACACAGTAAATCCCATTGATACAAGCAACGAGGCCAAAGTGATTAGTGATACGATTCTCGTCACAAAACGGTTGGGTTGCTTTTTTCGTTCACAAAGAATATTTTTGATAATAAGTATTGCTGACGAGAATAGTGTAATAAAACCCACCGGCTGGCGGCAATGTATTATATAGCAAATAGAAATCAGCGTTAGGAACGTCATAACTACATTTTCAACTATCCGCATTGCTTTGGATAAAAATTCTATACAGAACAAAATACTGCAACAAACCGATATAATAATCTGCACTAC
>OGOX01000491.1_pt1 | contig 30524 bp, 19 predicted proteins | sample 1552761 | NCBI WGS metagenome assembly OGOX01 (sample SAMEA2580212, study PRJEB22360) | human gut metagenome | biome: human gut; feature: human-associated habitat; material: faeces | place: Denmark | collected 2008/2010
AGGAATTCGGTATCTCTATTCCGGATGACCAAGCTGAAAAGATTGGTACTGTAGGCGACGCCGTTTCTTACATCGAAGAACACGCTAAGTAATCCTATCCATCAATTTAATATGGAATTAAAAAGAGTTGTAGTAACAGGTCTCGGCGCCATTACCCCTATTGGCAACAATGTTTCCGATTTTTGGGAAAACCTTGTGAATGGGGTTAGTGGAGCAGGACCTATTACTCATTTCGATGCTTCCCTTTTCAAGACCCAATTTGCCTGCGAAGTGAAAAACTTCGAAGCTACCAAATATATCGACCGCAAAGAAGCCCGTAAGATGGACTTGTATACACAATATGCCATCGCCGTCGCAAAAGAAGCGGTCACCGATTCCGGTCTTGACATCGAAAATGAGGATTTAAACAGAATTGGTGTCATCTTTGGCGCCGGTATCGGTGGTATCCGTACATTCGAGGAAGAGGTAGGTAACTATGCCTTGACCGGCAAAGAAAACGGTCCTAAGTTCAATCCGTTCTTCATCCCCAAGATGATCTCGGATATTGCTGCCGGACAGATTTCTATTATGTATGGTTTTCACGGTCCCAACTATGCAACTTGTTCTGCATGCGCTACTTCCACGAACGCTATTGCTGACGCCTTCAACCTGATCCGTCTGGGTAAGGCTAACGTTATTGTGAGTGGTGGTTCGGAAGCTGCAATCACCGTTGGCGGTGTAGGCGGTTTCAATGCTATGCACGCATTATCAACACGCAATGAATCTCCTACAACTGCATCTCGTCCGTTCAGCGCAAGCCGTGACGGTTTCGTGATGGGTGAAGGTGGCGGTTGTCTGGTTCTTGAAGAGCTGGAACACGCCAAAGCACGTGGTGCTAAGATTTATGCAGAAGTTGCCGGTGTAGGAATGTCTGCCGACGCTCACCATCTGACCGCTTCTCATCCGGAAGGACTTGGAGCCAAGTTAGTGATGAGAAATGCGTTGGAAGATGCCGAGATGAGCCCCGAGGAAGTAGATTATATCAATGTACACGGTACTTCTACTCCTGTAGGTGATATATCGGAAGCTAAAGCTATTAAAGAAGTATTTGGTCAACATGCATTTGAATTGAACATCAGTTCAACAAAATCCATGACTGGTCACTTGCTGGGCGCCGCCGGTGCGGTAGAGGCCATCGCAAGTATTCTTGCGATCAAGAATGGCATCGTACCTCCGACTATCAACCACGAAGAGGGTGATAACGACGAAAACATCGACTATGACCTTAACCTTACGTTCAACAAAGCTCAAAAACGCGAAGTGAACGTAGCTCTGTCCAATACATTTGGATTTGGCGGTCATAATGCATGTGTTATTTTCAAGAAATACGCAGAATAATCAGTCGTGTTACGTAATCAAATAGACAAAATAAGGCTCTTATTCCGTAAGGACAAAGAGTCTTATTTTTGTTTTTATAAGATTCTGGGGTTCTATCCCCGCAACATTCAGCTCTACCAGCAGGCTTTGTTGCACAAATCCACCTCCATCCGCTCTGAAAAGGGACGCCCTTTGAATAATGAACGACTGGAGTTCCTGGGTGACGCCATTCTTGACGCCATCGTGGGAGATATTGTCTATAAGCATTTCGAAGGCCGTCGCGAAGGTTTTCTCACAAATACACGTTCCAAAATCGTGCAACGGGAAACTCTGAATAAGTTGGCAGTAGAAATAGGCCTGGACAAGCTGGTAAAATATTCCACCCGTTCTTCCTCGCACAATAGTTATATGTACGGAAATGCTTTCGAAGCATTTATCGGTGCCATCTATCTGGATCAGGGCTACGAGCGCTGCAAGCGGTTCATGGAAGAAAAGATATTCAAGAATTACATTGACCTCGACAAGATGTCGCGCAAAGAGGTCAACTTCAAATCAAAGCTGATTGAATGGAGCCAAAAAAGCAAAGTTGAGGTTTCATTTGAACTTATCGAGCAATTCCTTGATGAAGATTATAACCCCATGTTTCATACCGAAATCCGCATAGAAGGTATTTCGGCCGGGAAAGGAACCGGATACTCTAAAAAGGAGTCTCAGCAGAATGCCGCACAAGCTGCCCTGAAGAAAATAAAGAATGATGCTTCATTCAAAGAACAAATAGAAGCCACAAAAGCGCAGAATCATTTGCCTGAGAATACAGAAGAAACAGATGAACTCACAGAGGAGACTCTGATTGAAGAAAATCTTGAAACGATTCTGCCTGTAGAAAATCCTGAAACGGACGAATGTAAGGGCGAATAGCCTTCGCCCACATCATTATCAGCCGAAACAAATTCCCATCCGGCGCCCTTGAACAACCAGATCATTATCTTCTGTCACCAGTTTCAACTTTCCGGCTATTTCCTCCAGTGGTGCAGAAGAAATCTCATCCCCTTTCAACGTAATCATCCGGCCAAACTGTTCTGTTGCAATCAGTTCCGTAGCATGCCCACCCATGCGGGTAGACAGGTTCCGGTCGAAAGGTGTGGGCGAACCTCCCCGCTGGATATAGCCAAGCACAGTTTCGCGGGTTTCAATGCCAGTCTCATACTCTATCTCCTGAGCAATGTATTCAGCGGCACGTTTCCGGCCATCCGTCTGTATGCCTTCGGCAACCACCACGATGGAATAAGGTTTTCCTTTCTTCAGTCGGTTCAGAATAGTCTCACCAATATTATGGATATTATAAGGAATTTCGGGTATCAAGATAACATCACCGCCACCTGCCATACCTGAATACAGTGCAATCCAGCCGGCCTTATGCCCCATTACCTCAATCACCATCACCCGTTTGTGCGAACTGGCAGTAGAGTGCAGGCGGTCAATGGCATCCGTAGCAATACTTACAGCCGAATCAAATCCGAAAGAGAAATCCGTTCCCCAGATATCATTGTCGATAGTCTTAGGCACAGACACGATGTTCAATCCCATAGCAGCCAGTTTGGCAGCAGTCTTCTGCGTACCGTTACCACCGATACAAACCACACAATCCAATCCTAATTCCTTGATATTCTGTTCTATCAATGCCGGTTTATTGACATCGGATATCACACCGTTCTTCTTGAAAGGTTTCTCGCGGGAAGTGCCGAGCATTGTGCCACCCTGATTCAACAAACCGGACAAAGATTTATCAGTAAACGACTCCACATCCTTGGTAAGCAACCCCTGAAAGCCACTATGAATGCCCACAACTTCCATCCCGTAATGATTGATTGCAGTTTTGCACACTCCACGAATGGTGGCATTGATGCCGGGACAATCGCCCCCCGAAGTCAAAATACCGATTCTCATGACACTTTTGTTTGAATTATTGTTCTTTAGGTCCGTAAAGATAGAAAAAAAAGAGAAAAAAGATAGAGAAGCCGATAAATAAGATTATTTTTGCGCAACAAAATAGTTTTAACTAAGAGAGATGAATATCACAACATTGCTGGATAAGGTGTATTTTGCCCCTCGCCTGAAAAAAATCGACTTCTATGCTAACCGCGCAGGAGAACTTCAACACCGAGTTCTTGACCGCTTAGTGCGCATGGCAGAAAATACAGAATGGGGAAAGAAATATGATTATAAAAGCATTCATACTTATGAAGACTTTAGAAACAGACTACCCATACAGACTTACGAAGAGGTAAAGCCGTATGTGGAACGCCTGCGTGCAGGAGAACAAAACCTGCTTTGGCCTTCGGAGATACGCTGGTTTGCCAAGTCCTCGGGCACAACGAACGATAAAAGTAAATTCCTGCCCGTCAGCAAAGAAGCATTGAATGACACACATTATCAAGGCGGTAAAGATGCAGTCGCCCTCTATCTGGGTCAGAATCCTGACAGCCGCTTTTTCTCCGGACAAGGTTTGATTTTAGGTGGAAGCCACAGCCCCAACCTCAACTCCAGGCACGGGCTTGTAGGCGATCTTTCTGCTATCCTGATACAAAATATACATCCGTTAGTGAACTGCGTCCGTGTTCCGAGCAAGAAAATTGCTCTTATGAGCGACTTTGAAAAAAAGATAGAAGCAATCGCCAACAGTGCCGTATCAAAAGATGTAACGAGCCTTTCGGGCGTTCCTTCATGGATGTTAGTACTCATTAAGCGTATCCTTGAAAAGACCGGTAAACAATCGCTGGAAGAAATATGGCCCAATCTGGAAGTCTTCTTCCATGGTGGTGTTGCTTTCACCCCTTATCGTGAACAATATAAAGAAGTGATCCGATCACCCAAAATGCATTATGTAGAAACATACAATGCCTCCGAAGGGTATTTCGGTACGCAAAACGATCCGAATGATCCGTCCATGCTGTTGATGATCGACTACGGTATATTCTATGAGTTCATCCCATTGGAAGATGTAGGTAAAGAGAATCCCCGCATCTACTGCCTGGAAGAAGTGGAAGTGGACAAGAATTATGCATTGGTTATCTCTACTTCTGCGGGTTTGTGGCGCTATATGATTGGAGACACCGTGAAGTTCACGCAAAAGGATCCATATAAATTCGTCATCACCGGACGTACCAAGCATTTCATCAATGCTTTCGGTGAAGAATTGATTGTGGATAACGCGGAAAAAGGTTTGGCAAGGGCTTGCGAGGCTACCGGAGCATTGATTTCCGATTATTCGGCTGCTCCTGTATTTATGGATGCCAATGCTAAATGCCGTCACCAATGGTTGATTGAGTTTGTACAGGCACCGGACAGTATAGAGAATTTTGCCAAAATACTGGATGATACACTGAAAGAAGTGAATTCCGATTATGAAGCAAAACGACAGAAGAACATTGCCCTGCAACCTCTGGAGGTGATTGTTGCCCGCAAAGACCTATTCCATGACTGGCTGGCACAAAAAGGAAAGTTGGGTGGACAACACAAAGTTCCGCGTCTCAGCAATACAAGGGAATATATCGAGGAAATGCTGGAACTGAACAACTGATTCCTGCAATAGCATAGGACAATACGATAATAAATAAGAAAGGCCGCATCAGACAAAACCGATGCGGCCTTTTCCATTTTTGTTCCATGCCTTGAAACTCACAGTTTCATTACTTGAAACCAACAGTTTCATGCCTTGAAACTGCGAGTTTCACGCCGAGAAACCAGTAGTTTCACACCGAGAAACTAACAGTCATCCCAGACTATCAGAAATTATAAGCCAATCCGATGCCCAGTATCTCCTTGAACTGTACCTTCGGCCCTCTTTCAACGCCCTCATCATTAAAGGTTTTCACATCATTATCATACTTCAGTGTCATATTCAGGGTTGCTGATAGCACTTTATTGATCTTCATACTGATGAGCACATCCCAGTTGACATCCACATTACCAAAGTCTTTATTATAAGGAGTGAAGAAATCGGCTGTAGTAATCAGATTCACATTTTCCATGACAGGTAGCTCTGCACGGGCTTTCAGGAAAGCTCCGGCTTCGATCTTAAAGTGATCCCCCGGATCAACACCAAAAGAACCTAAATCAGAAAGATAATCATCGCTCACAAAGGTCATCTTTGTGGAGACAGGTGAAAGGAATATAGAATAATTACTCTTCGGACGATATTCCATACCCAATGCCACATTAGAATAGGCGGGAGCAAAGAAGTTAGATATATAGTGACTCTTGTCCGGATAATTATATCCTTTGGCAAACTGAGTATTCAAATCAGCCATAAGCGTATAATACCAAACTTTAGTGGCTGCATAGCCCAACTGGGTAGATAATCCTATTTTATCGGAACTCTTTCTCATCCCTTGCGATTTGGTTTTCGAAAGACCATAATCCAGCACCAGGTTCGTCACCCATAGCCAGTTTCCGCTCTTATGTGTCAGTGACCCATTCAGGTAAGCATTCCCGGCAATAGAATTCTCACCACCGGCCGACCAGTTTGTCATTGCAGTTTGCGACATATTTATACCTGTCACACCCTTCAGTACCCAAGCTCCTTCTTTATATCCCTTATCGTCCGTTTGGGCAGAGACGATTGTTGCCAAAGTGGCAAATAGTATCATTAAATATATACGTTTCATACTGTTATTCGTTTTAATTGTTCCGCAAAACAAAGACGTCTTTGTATTTCAAACAGAGTAAACTATTTTTTTGTTCAGAAACAAATAAAAGAATGATTGTACGGAAATTACAGGATGATACCTCCTCCCAGCAACAGACCTGCCTCATCGTAAAATGCCGCAGCCTGTCCGGAAGCAATGGATTCCAGTGGTTCGAGCAATAGCACATGCAAGAGATTCTCATCCGTTATACTGACAGTGCAGTGATTAGCTTGCTTCCGATAGCGAATCCTGACAATGACATCCTCGGAATTCAGTAAACGGGAAGTATCCACAATATTCCAGTCTTTCAACAGCATTTCCTCTTTGTAAAGAGAAGCCAGAGGCGCAAGTATCACTTCGTTCCTCTCTTTATGTATCTCTTTTACGAAAACAGGACGGTTCAGATGAATACCCAATCCTCTGCGCTGACCAATCGTATAGAAAGGATATCCTTCGTGCCAACCTAAAAAAGTCCCGCTTTCATCGAGAAATTGTCCTTTTCCCGGCAAAGCATTCTGCGGAACTTCACGCTGCAAGAAAGAGCGGTAATCCATCGGGCAGAAGCATACACCAAGACTATCCTTTTTGGTTGCTGTCCGTTCAAAGCCCCGCTTAGCAGCATAGGCACGCACTTCATTTTTAGTCCAGTCACCCATTGGAAGGAGCATACGTTCTAAAATGTTCTGTTGCAGTCCCCAGAGGAAGAAAGTCTGATCCTTATCACGGTCGGCAGCCGGGGCTATAAAGTAATAGCCATCCCGGAAAACTTTACGTACGTAGTGTCCGGTAGAAATCCAATAAATGCCCATTTCATCGGCAATCTTTGCCAGCAACGGCCATTTCAGTTCATTGTTGCAGAGAGTACAGGGAACAGGGGTACGGGCGGAAAGATATTCATCTACGAAATAGCGGATAATGCGTTCACGGAATAATTCGCGGGCATCATAGATGATGTGCGGGATATTCAGACGGGAAGCGAGATTACGGGCATCATCCAAAGATTCTTCAAAGCCTTCCGAATCATAGAAACGAAACGTCACACCGGTTACTTCATAACCGGCCTCTTGCAACAGCATGGCGGCAACAGAACTATCTGTGCCTCCGCTCATACCTAATAATACACGCTTAGCAGACTTCATGAGTACAAAAATAAGAATTATTTCTCTGGCAAAGAATAAACATATATATGAATCTGTGGTGAACTTACACCCATCAGTAATATGAAATAAGTTCAGCCGCTGTCGCACTTATTATACAATAAAGAAGCGGGAGAATGTTCTTTCCAGTCTTTCAACCTTCCAGTACATCTCCCGCTTATGATGAAGAGAATCTCTATCTTATTCTTCTTTTTCCAGTTTTCCGGCTTTCACTTCTTCAAAAGTAGGATTGAAAGCATTGCCAATTACTTCCCACGCTTCAGCATCGTTCAGCCCCGCAATAACTTTTGCCAATCCCTTATAAGAAATCAGTCCCATCTGTTTTTCAATATACACCGACTCGGCAGATTCCAGGTTTTCAAAGCAATCCAGATTGGTAATCACTGTATTAGGATTGCTTCCGGTAGCACCACCTATCGTTAGTTTCAGAGTACCCACACGCTTCAAAGCAGGCAGATTAATACTTTCCAGCATAGCAGGAACTCCATTTGTAAAACAAGTACCGATGCTGCACACGCCTGTTACTTCCTGCAAAGCAGGCAAACTCAGAGTTTTAAGTACTCCCCCATAAGTAAAGCTACCTACTTTGGCCAGCTTCGGAAACTGAACAGGTTGCACTACATTGTTCACATAAGAACCTTCCTGAAGACTCATAGCCCCCGTTACCTCTTCCAGATCTTCAAAACTGATTATGGCAAGGTTGGCATTATAACCTTGAGTAACCGTCAATTTTTTAGCCTTCTTCAGACCTGGGAAGGTAAAGTTCGCCTCCTCTTTCACAATTGCAAATTCCAATGAGATCTCTGCATTCTCAAGTCCTTCGAAACGCATTCCTTTACTACCTGACACCGACACTTTTCCCGTGAAAGTATCATCACCTTTCAATAGCAGACCTTCAGGAACAGAGCTCAATTTCAGTTCGTCAATGGTCAAGCCTGTAACATCCATTTCTTTCAGAGCAGCCACATTTCCCAAAGATAAATAAGAGAAATGCGCTCCTTTCAGATTCTTCAGGAAAGATATTTTCTCCAGCTTAGGCAACTGTTCCATTGAAACCCGACTGACAGAAGTCAATGAGCCCAAACCTGTTATATCAGTAACCCCTGGCATGGATGACAAAGAGAATGTCCCTCCGATAGTCTTCAGTGCATTGAATCCGGATAAAACAGTAGCCTCTTCACTATAACCCCCCAAAGAGAATCCGCCACCTACGGTCTCCAATTCGGGACAGGCATTGTCCAGTTGTTTCACATTCGACAATGTGGTCAATTTCAGATCTCCTCCTACACTCTTCAACTTTTTCAACGGCTCCATATCAGGAATGGCAAGATAAGATATAGTAGCGGCACCGTCTACAGTAGTCAATGAAGAAAGATTAAGTTCTCCAAGGCTTTGACAGTGTTCTATGGTCAGTCCGTTTTTACCTACATAAGCAAGCGAGCCTAAATCCAGTTTTTTGACACCATTATTATAAATGCGCATACTGTTGGCTTTCGTCAGTTTAGGGAGACTCACTTCATTCAGATTGTTCATTGGATATTGCAATGAGAAGCTGTATGATATTTCTTCCAACGAACTAAAGAACACGTCCTCCAAATCCGAAAGCGATTCAAGCGAGATAGTAGCCGCGGAAACCAAGGCAGGGAAGTTTATTTTCTTCACCTTCTTGTAGCTTTTCAGAGTCAGCTGATTACCCAGCGTTTTCAGAGCCGGGAAGCTAACTTCTTCCGTCAGTTCAAGCGTTCCGTTCTGTCGTCCGGTAAAGGTGATATCCTTTCCTATAATCTCCAAAGCCGGGAATTCCAATTGTTTGAAGTGGATTGCCTGTAAGGTCAACGTACCGCCCACACTTTCCAGTTTTGGCAGATTCAGTGTGCGAAGCGTATCAGCCGAAAGATACAGATCGCCACCTACCATCTTCAGTTGAGACAGTTCGATGTGTTCCAGTTCCTTGTTACCAAATGCTCCGTTCGTACCGATACGGCCTGCAATCTTCAGTGCTCCTGCCCTTTCCAGATTCTCCAGTCCTGCAACTGAAGTACCTTTGTAAGTAGGATTGATAAGCACCGTTCCGGATACTTCTTTCACACCACTCAGCGCAGCGAAAGAAAGTAACGAATCTTCCTTTACGCTTCCCGTTTCCTTACCGATAATCAGATTTCCTTCTATGCGGCTGATACCACGTGCTGCAAAAGCTTCTACGTCTTCAGCCGTTTCCAGCAGCACATCCCCCTCACCGACAATCAATGTGCGGCTCAGAGAGTAATGATACGTACGTTCCTTACCATTATAAGAGGTTACAGTCAACGTCTGATTTCCTTCCCAATCTGTTATATTCGACGGATCCGGGGTAATCGTGGCAAGCTCACTACACAAAACCTCAGCTTTGGCTCCCTGCACCGAAACACCTTCGGGCACAGACAGAGTCAGTTCATCTTCAGTAATAGTGGCCGCATAGGTCTTTCCATCCTGTAATTTCAGGCTGAATGAAGTGATATAGTTTTCGCTTCCGGAGAAAGCAGAGTCTTCGTCATCGCAACCGGCCAGCAGCGAAATGAAGCCTATCATCAATATGTATGCTAAACTTTTTAGTTTCATATTTTCTTTATTTTATACTTGATTATTCTTCTTCGGCAGGCAGGGTCCATAGTCCATCCTCTGCCAGCTGCTTGTACGTCGGATTATACAGGTTATCCTCAACAATCCAGTTCGTTTCAGGACAACTCTTGATGGCTTTCTTCAATCCCTCATAAGAGGCCAGAGCCTTGTGGTTCACTATTTTGAAGCCACCAATACTCTCCAGAGATACAAGGAAGTTCAAGTCCGTCAGTTTAGTGTTCTGCATATTCTGGGTTTCATTATAACCATAAGGGCGAAGATACAACGTCCCGCCCACCGTTTTCAGTAGCGGATAGTAAAGAACCGGTTCATAAACATTGCCATATTGCTCATAACCTGTCTGAATAAGCAGATTTCCACCTACCTTTTCCAGCTTGGGGAACGAACGTTCATCAGTGGTATTGACACATATCCGAGTATCTCCACCAATTGTTTTCAGTTCGGGGAAATGGAACTCTTTGATATTAGAGTAAAGGTCGAATATACCACCCACTTCTTGCAAGTCGGGCATAATGATCTCCTGAATATTCGAATTATTCCAATAAGAGAAGTCACCAGTGATTTTGTTGATACCAGCTATATTCGTTGTTCCACCATTATTGCTAAGATAGTTGAGCTTTAGAGAACCGATTTCCTTAAAACCCTGGAATTGGGGAGAGAGACCGGACATGACTATGCTTCCGGCAAACACATCATCACCCTTCACGACAGTTGTACTCATGTCCGAACCCTGCAACAGTAATTCTTCCATTTCTACACCGCGCAAATCAATCTCACTCATACCTGAACCTAAAGAGATCTTTCCCACCTTCTTCAATTTAGCCGGCATCTTCACGCTACCGGTAGCTGTCAGACTCAGAGTTCCGCCAATACTTTCCAGCGAAGCCAACTGCTCGGGATTGAATCCGGCAATGGAAATACTGGCATTACCGTCTATCGCCTTCAACAGAGGCATATTCATCTGATTCACTTTCGGGCAACTAAGCGATAATTCACCTAAATGAGTCAGCGCCGGGAAAGAAACTTCATACAGCGGGTTATCTGCAATGCTGAGTTTCCCCGAAATATCCTGTAACTTCGGGCAATAGAGCAACAGAAGAGTTTTTCCGGTCACATTCAAGTCCTTGCAGGACAACAGTTCGCTGAAGTCCAGACGAATGGCTGACATACTCACTTCAATACTTCCTCCTACATGCTTCAAAGACTGGAAAGACATTTTCTCTACCGATGATTTACCTTTCAGCGAAAGGTTACCGCTCACCTGTTGTAATGCGGAAAATTCCGTAGAGACAAAAGGAGCTTCCATCGAGAGGTTACCGCCCACACTCTTCAGTGAAGAACAGGAAATATCACCCACAGCCGCGCTCTTTATGTCCAGATCACCCCCTATACGAGTCAGCTTATTCAAATCCACGGTCCACAAACTGTCAGCCGAAATAATCTGGAAAGAACCACCTATCTCTTCCAGATTCTCCAGCCCGGCAAATTCATGCCCACGGTAACGGGTATTAATGGTGATACTACCGGACACCTGCTTCAAGGTTGACAATGCTGCCAGAGACTTAATGGAATCTGTACCCAACTGCTGTCCGATAATCAAACTACCATCCAGATACGAAATACCTTTTGCACCGAAAGCATCCAATTCTTCCTGCGTATTCAGCAAGATGATACCGGTTTCGGGTACACTGCTTCTGCGAGGCGTATAGAGGTATTTGCGTGACTGGCCTGAAAGGGAAGTCACGGTAAAGAACATTTCCTCCTCCCAGTTATACACTGTAGCAGGGTCCGGCTTGATTGTAGCGTTCTCGCTGCACACCACTTGAGCCTTAACATCACTGAGTATCACTTCTTCCGGAATGTTCATCACAATGGTGTCTCCCCGGAAAGAGGCTACAAGAGATTGGTCTCCCTGTTTCAGGGTAAAGGAAGTGATAAAGTTATCAGTTCCCTCAAAAGGATCATTGCTGTCATCGCAGCCCGTGAGACAGGCCAATACGAACAAAATGCTCCCAAGGATATATTTATTCATGATTCTATTTGTTTTAAATTACTAAATCAAGGTTTCAATCGCAAGTCCATAGCAGCAGAAGATTCGGTAGAAATCTCACCTACAGCTGCTCCTTGTCCCATTTGTGCCGTATGAACTTTCACAAAGTCGATGTATTTCAGATTAGCCGGGCTGCCGTCCTGCTGAATGGCGTTCTCAATACGGAATCCGGTCGGATCATTTATATTGTCCACATATCCCCAGTCAAAGCCCCAATTAGTTTCAATACCTTCCGTTTTAAACTGATCGCCCAAGCAAGTTCCTGTCAGGATATAGTATTCCTCTTTCATGAACCAAGGGAAATAACCGCTATTCGGATGGTAAGCATTTCGTCTCAGGAAAGTCAGGTTACCATCATTGTCAATCGAAAGCACATCCTGCTTATCCTGCGTAGGACGATAATACTTCAGAGCATAACGTTGAGTGATTCCGGGCTTTCCTGTTTCACTGCCTTTAAGTTCATACCAAGTATCATCAGCAATACCGTTTCCGTTTTCATCCTGGCTTACCCATACGACACCACACTCACACCAATATTTACCAAGCGGATTACCAACAATATCAAAGTCTGCTTCACCCTTACCGTCATCCTCTACACTGTGGTCAAAGCCCAAAATAAAATAACCGCCCCATGCGCCAAGAGAAGCGATCCAACCGGTGCCACCACCATTATTCAGTGTATTCTGTATCGTCATTCGTGCATCTTCGGCAGTCTTGTCCTGAGAGAAATTAACGAACTGCCCCGGAGCAGGCGTGAACTCAAAGCAATGATTGGATATCCAATAACTCTTTGCGGTCGGTGCCCTGAAATAGGTACCTTCCTTGGGAGTACACTCCACCTTAACCGTAGCCTCAGCTGTTTTACCACCGTCGATAGCCTTCACTTTTATTTCATAAATCTGGCCTTCAGCAGAAGGCGTAAACTTGAAATGAATGGAAGTTTCGCTCTGTACACTCCCGTCCACGCTCCATTCGTACACCGCATCATCGCTGATTGAGAATCTTACAGGTGCCAACACAAGGCTTCTGCCAATAGGACAAGTCATAGTTCGCACATCATGTATGGTGGAAGGTTCCACATAGCGGCCGTTATCAAAGAACAACACCGGCTCTTCTTCCGGTATCACCGAGATATTAATGTTCTTCACATCCACACCATCGGCATTGGTTACTTTCAGAGCAAGCGTATAAACATCTATCTCCTTCTCTTTAAATTGATAGATGGAGTCGTGGCTTACCACACGTCCGCCATAGCTCCACTCAAAAGTGGTACTCTCGTCCGTGTATTTGGTTTCGGCAGCCACCTTCAGAGCTACATCGCAATAGCCCACAGCCGAACTACTCACCGTAATTTCAGGCGGCAGACGGTCTACGACTGTTATTTTGGCTTGCTTTTCCACACTTCCGTTATCAGCATCCAGGCGGAAGTTCACAAAGAATTCTCCTAACTGATCACCTTTAAACTGATAGGTTTCCTGCTCAGACACAATCTTACCTGCACGTTTCCAAGCATACACAGGATTGATGGCATTCTCCGCAGTCACCTGCAATGTCACCTCATGTCCTATCTTTACTTTATACTCTCCGGTATCGGAGTTTAGCGAACACTCGGGAGCTCCAACCAGCCCCGCTTCGTCATCATCATCCGAACAGGCACCCAATGCAAACAGGCACAGTCCGACAAACGATAGTTTTAAATACAGATTTTTAAACATACTAGTTATTGATTAGAAAATGTTACTTGCAATCGTTTCGTTGTAAATACAAAGTGCGCAGGGATGTCCCCTGTCGTAACGCTCCACTTCTTTTTTCCCTCGGGCGTGAAGCAATAGAGTGTTCCGGGGGTAACATAATTTTTGGCATCGGTCACGAAGATCTCTTTGGTATCGGGATTCACAGCCAATCCATAAGGTACCTCGATACTCTTTTCCGTACCGTCCGTAATGAAGTTCGTAGTCACTACACGTTTCTTCCGCGTGTCATAAATGCCATAACTGATGGTATTCTGCCCGGTGTACTTACTATACTCCGTACTGTAATAGAAGAGCGAGTCCCCACTCAGACAAAACTCACTGGCCGGAAAGTTCAGCACATCAGTCACCATATCATTATGAGAGTTTATGACATATACCTTGGAGTGTATGTCGTAATAATCACCACGTGATGAAACATAAATATTTCCACGCGCATCAATTGCCATCCGATGAAGGTTGATGCCTACCGTTATTTTTTTGATTTCGGTAAAGGTGTTCAGGTCTATCACAGATACGGTATTATCGTAATTGGGTACACGATAACCTCCGGAATTGGCTACATAGAGTTTATTCCCTACCACTACCATCTCTTCCGGCTGATAGCCGACATCACAAGTGTCCACCACCTGCAAGGAATTCAGATCCACTTTAGCCACATACCCCAGTCTGGCATTGGGATCAATCACCACTTTACCCGCATAAGAACTGACGTAAGCATAGCGACCGTTGAAAACGATATAGCGACAGTTAGGAATAGGGATGGCAGCCAAATGCCTTGCTGTATTGACATCCATCACCTCCACCAGGTGGGATACGTTAATGACAGCAAACAGTTTATCACCATTTATCTGAATATCATTTCCCACATCACCCAGCGCTTTTTGTACGGTAGGATTCAATTCCGGATAAATGTTCTTACAGTAATTACCCGAAGCGTAATCGAAATAGTCCAGAGAAGCCTTGTTACTTCCCATATTCCCCTCATTCAACAGGAAAAATCCCTTGACCGGACCTGTCACCTGTACGCCCGGTGTCACATTCGTCACACTGGAAAGTACCAGTTCTTCGTCGTCGCTACGGCACGAGGATACCAACAGTATCAGCATGCCCGCAAGCCACATCAGTAATAATTTACTTCTTTTCATAAGCCGTGTATTTGGTTTTAAAGTTCTACATTTATCACAAAGCGGAAATTTATTCCCGGCATGGGATACCATTGTACCACCTCGTACTGCTGATTGAAGACATTATTGACTTCAGCGGTCAGTTTCCACAACATCTTTTTCCAATGCAGACGGCGGGAAAGGGAAAGGTCGTTCGTATACCATTCCTTGGCATAATTCTCCGGAATGTTGGCACTCGATTCATAACGCTCGCCGGTATAGATAAAACTGTAATTCATGTCCCAATCCCTATAACTCAAATTAAGGACAGCCGAACCGCTGTGCCAGGGAATATAAGGTATCTGTCCACCGTAATAGTCACTTTTTGCATCGGTGAAATCCTGCGCTTTCTCATACGTATAGTTCACCCGCAGGTTGGCCTTCAGGTCTTTCAATAAATGCCATTCGGTTTGCAGAGCCACATCCACCCCGCGCATCTCCACATAGCCCAGATTTACCATTGTCCAACGGAACTGGTTAGAAGTAGGCATGGCTACAATCTTGTCGGTGACCTCGTTATAGTAAGCATCTGCCTGAAACTCCAGCCGGACAGGATAACCTCCACGGAATTTGCGGGAATAAGTTACACCTATATCATATTGTGTGGTATATTCTGGATTCAGGTCAATGTTTCCTATGAAGGTATAGTAAAGGTCATTCAGCGTCGGCATGCGGAATATCTTTTTGTAAAAAGCACGCAGATTCAGATCTTCGTTCTTGAAAGGTTGCCAAGATGCCACGACGGTAGGCGTATATTTGTGTTTATCACCCGCTGCGGCGTTGGGAACCTTCGTAGTCTCGTGTACAAATGTCCCCAGCAGATTGGCTTGTAGTTTGAATCGCTCAAAATGCAGTGCCGTAGCTGCCGCCACAAGTGCCGTGTAACGGCAGGGATAGACGAAGTTCACCAGGTCGGCATTTAATTTATTCCACTGAAAATCCACCGAAACGTCCGCACTCCAAAAAGGAAGAATATTCAGCATATTCGCTGCCGAAAAATAGAGCTCATGCTGGCGGTAATGATTGTTCACATACATTGTAGTAACATCCAAGCGCGGATCGGACAGATAATGAAGATAATCGTAAGCATACTTACCATTCGTCTGTAAACTGTAGTTTCCCCAATGTTTCCGGAAAGAGCCCTGCAAAAAGAAGTTCGTATCCCATTGGCGGTCTTCATGCACAAAGTCACCCGTCTCACGCACAGCGGCACCGGGCAATCCCCGTTCGGAATTATATAAATAAGCTTTGGCTTTCCATTCTCCCCCTTGCATATCTCCGAATAAGCCATACTCTGCACGAATGGCCTCCACATCACCGTTCTTACGGGTTTCTGTTATATCATATCCGTTTTTCTGCCGGTAACGGAATTTATATTTTCCGCTGGTGTACATATACTCAGCACTCAGTGAACCGCTCACCTGCTTGCTCAGCCTATGCTCCAGCAGGACGGAAGGATTGACCAAACCGAAAGAACCGGTTTTGAAAGTTCCTTTCAGGCGATAGTTCTGTCCTTCGCCAAAAGAAGGATGACGAGCTGTCATGTAGATGGAACCGGCTGAAGCAAAATCCTTTGCCGATTGAAAGATAGCGCTCTTCTGGCCATTGTAGAGTGAAACGGCCTCCATGTTATCCAACGAGAAACGTCCCAGATCGATTTGTCCGTTCTGAGCATTTCCCAACTGAACGCCGTCATAGAATACGCCCACATGTTGAGTGCCAAGTCCACGTATGTTGACGGTTTTCAAACCACCGATTCCTCCATAATCCTTTATCTGGATTCCGGAAAAATAGCGGATTGCATCAGCCACAGAATGGACACTCAATTTCTGAAGTTCTTCTCCGGCAAGCATTTGTACCGGAATCACTTCTTTACGGATGCGTTGCGCTGATACAGAGACTTCTTCTATATGATAAGTCTTTGTAGAGTCTACCGTTTGAGCATACAAATCCACGCAACAGCATACTAATGGCATTACCACTGCCAATAAAATGCGATGATACATTCGATTTCATGTATTAAAGAGAGTATCAAACCTCTGCCAAGAGTAATTAATGATAACCCTATAAAAAATAAGTACGACCGGATTTCTAATCCCAGAGAACTCCTGATTCCAGATCATGGCAGGTCTTCTGACTTGCTTCATCTGATGACTCCCTTCCCGTTCATGCAGAAAACAGTGGCGTGAGTATCGTCTTCAGACTTTGTTTGAAGCTTACAGCAGCGGGTCTGTTCAGGATTTACACCTGATTCCCTTTTCACCACCCGCCACGAAAGTGACGGGTGACACCATAATCAATGGCAAAGATACATATTATTATTAAAGTTAACCTTTTTACAGATACTTTTTTATCCGATCCATATCCGATACGTATCTGGGCCGTACCTGCTCCGTACGTTCTCCATGCAGAGGTACCTCTGACCGAAGAAAGTACGGCTTTGATACGGAGCAAGTCATATATCCACGCACGTTCACAGGCCACTATCAGCGAAACAATATATATACCCAAGAAATCATAAAGCAATATGAAGTAAAGGAGAGACCGGGAAACTATCTGAACCTGAAGTTCGGACTCAGTATCCGGCTTGGAAAGAAATAAGAAAAGAACCTCTTCATTACTGTACTAAAAGCCATTAAATCCGACAACAGAACCGTTTAATAAATTATTTGTTGTAACTTTGTGCTCTTTAAAAAACTAAAACTCAAACGTTATGGAACATCAACTGACAATTTACAACACCTTAGATAGGAAAAAGGAGCTATTCGTGCCACTGCACGCTCCACATGTAGGTATGTATGTCTGCGGTCCTACCGTTTACGGTGACGCGCACTTGGGACATGCACGTCCTGCCATTACTTTCGACTTGCTTTTCCGCTACCTTACCCACTTGGGATATAAGGTACGTTATGTCCGCAACATCACCGATGTAGGCCATCTGGAACATGACGCTGACGACGGAGAAGACAAAATAGCCAAGAAAGCACGACTGGAACAATTGGAGCCGATGGAAGTAGCGCAATACTACATCAACCGTTACCACAAGGCAATGGAAGCGCTGAACGTACTTTCACCCAGCATCGAACCGCACGCTTCGGGACACATCATCGAGCAGATAGAGCTGGTGAAAGAGATCCTGAAGAATGGCTATGCTTATGTCAGTGAAGGCTCTGTCTACTTCGACGTAGAGAAATACAATAAGGATTACCATTACGGAAAACTATCCGGCCGCAATCTGGATGACGTGCTGAACACCACCCGCGAACTGGACGGACAAGCTGAAAAGCATAACCCCGCCGACTTCGCCTTATGGAAATGCGCCCAACCGGAGCATATCATGCGCTGGCCTTCTCCATGGAGCGACGGTTTCCCGGGATGGCATGCCGAATGTACGGCCATGGGTAAGAAATACCTCGGCGAACATTTCGATATTCACGGTGGTGGTATGGACCTTATCTTCCCTCACCACGAATGTGAGATTGCTCAATCGGTTGCATCACAGGGCAATGACATGGTACATTACTGGATGCACAACAATATGATTACCATCAACGGACAGAAGATGGGTAAGTCTTACGGTAACTTCATCAATCTGGACGAGTTCTTCAACGGCACACATAAGTTGCTGACACAAGCATACAGTCCGATGACCATCCGCTTCTTCATCCTGCAAGCTCACTATCGCAGTACGGTAGACTTCAGCAACGAAGCCTTGCAAGCAGCGGAAAAGGGATTAACCCGAATGATGGATGCCGTGAACGGACTGGAAAAGATCACTCCGTCCGCCACTTCCAGCGTAGATGTGAAAGCAGTGCGTGAAAAGTGCTATGAAGCCATGAATGATGACTTGAATACCCCGATAGTCATTGCTCATCTTTTCGACGGAGCCAGAATGATTAACAACATCATTGCAGGCAACGACACCATCACTGCCGATGATCTGAAAGAGCTGAAAGAAACTTTCCATCTTTTCTGCTTCGACATTCTGGGACTGAAAGAAGAAAACAATTCCAATGAAGAGCGTGAAGTTGCTTTCGGTAAAGTAGTAGATATGTTACTGGAAGAACGCATGAAGGCCAAAGCCAATAAAGACTGGGTTACCAGTGATAAGATTCGCAATGAACTTACAGCACTCGGTTTTGAGATAAAAGACGGTAAAGACGGTTGCGAGTGGAAGCTGAATAAATAAGCTCCACCACCCTATAAAAAAGCTGCCTCCCTCTGATCCAAGCGAATCGAGAGAGGCAGTTTCATTTAGAAAAGAGAGTTTTAGTAAGGTATCATGTCGGAAAGAATACGTTCCTTATACCAGGGATCATCTATCGCCTTCAACTCCTTGCCCATCTCACGGCAAAGTTCTGCAACGATTTCTTTATTTTCTTCCAACGGAAGATTATTCATCTGATAAGGGTCCTTTTCATCATCAAACAACAAGCTTTTCTTCAGCTTATGGTCTTTCTTATCAATATAGAAAGCCAAAGTATAGCGTGCCGTCTTATATCCTCTTGAAGAAGGGAAATAAGTCTGCACTTTACCATCCGCATCCTTTTCTCCGTCCAGATTCTGGATATACAAAGCACCACCGGGACGTTCAATTTCCGCCTTTTCATCGAAGAAAAGAGGTGCCCAGTTGCGTCCCTGCACATTAGACGGAATGGAATCGCCCAAACCACACAGCCCCAGGACAGTCGGCATAATATCCGGCGCGGACATCAGAAGATTGTCCACCCGTGGCTGGATATGACCGGGATAACGTACCAGGAACGGTATATTCATAGATTCGGAATAAGGAGAATTCTTCGGATCATCCGTGAACTGGCTACACATTGTTTCACCATGGTCGGAAGCAAAGATCACAATCGTATTCTTATCCAAACCCTGCTCTTTCAGTGTTTCAAGGATCTGTCCGAAAGCACGGTCTACACCGGTAACAGAGGCAAAGTAGTAGCGAACGCTCTCTGCTTTTTCACGCTTCTTATCTGCATTGGGACGGATAAGAAGGCTGTCCAGAGGTTGATCTTTGTACAGATTGAAATCTTCTTCCATACAATCATCCAATGAACGGTACGGACTGTGGGGCGGATTCATACCCACCATTATAAAGAAAGGTTTCTTCGGATCACGTACATTCCCTTCGTTCTTCAGATAAGAAACCACCATCTTGGATTCATGCAACGGTGACCATTCTTTTGGATCGTGACGATTTCCGTCCGTATCCCAGTAACGGGGATTCTTATGTTCATCAAAAGTACCGTAGGAGTACCAGTAATTAAAGCCGTGACGGCGTTCTTTCGGCGTATAGGCATCCCAGGCAGGTATTCGATCTTCTACATAGTGACCGGGACGTTGCGGATCGTTCGGTGTAGGGAAGTCAGCGTGTAACTTACCAAAATAAGCGCAGTCATATCCGGATTTATTAAATACGTCACCTATGCAATCCACGTCGGCACGCAGGGAACTGATAGGCCGGTTTGAATTACAGTTCAAAGGTATTCCGCTTTTATTGGGATACATCCCCGTCAACAGCATACCCCGATGAGGGCTACTCAACGGACAGTTACTTTGGGCAGAACTTAACACCAACGCTTCACGGGCAAAGCTATTCAAGTTAGGAGTATGCACCGGATCATTGCGGAAGTTCACCTTGTCGCGAAACCCATCCTGTCCCCAGAACTCCATAGCCTGATTACGGTACTGGTCGGGGAAGACATAAATTACATTCGGAAGTTGTGCCTGCTCTCCCTGCTGAGTTTTGCAGCCTTGCAGGGCAAACAGGCCCAAGCCTCCCAAAAACAAACTAAACCGATTTATCATTTTATTCTTATTAAATTACGTTGAAATTATAAATGGGAATTTATCGGTGAGATACTGTTGCTATCACACCGAATGGAAACTTTGCCGGGGTGCTACGCCCCTAAATTATCATTTATAGTTTCAGCATGTGAATTAAAACAGCTTCTTGTTTGATTCCAAGTCTCTTTTGCGCATAATTCCTTCCAGGAAGTAATAGTCCGCATAATTCAACGGAACATCAATCTCAGCACCATGAGGGATACTGCCTACAGAGTGCATCAGAATGAAATTACCGTTTGTGCCCACTTCTGCACGATAAGCCGGAGAAGCGAGATTTTCCATAATCTTATCTGCTGTTTCCTTATAATTTTTGCCGGGAATGTATGTACTCAACTCGTACAAAGCAGATGCCGTACATGCAGCAGCCGAAACGTCACGGGGTTCGTTCGGAATATTGGGAGCATCAAAGTCCCAATACGGTACAAGGTCCTCCGGCAAGTTCGGATTATTGAAGATAAAGTTATAAATCTTTTCAGCCATATCAAGATACTTCTGATCGTGGGTATAACGGTAACACATGGTGTATCCGTAAATAGCCCATGCCTGTCCGCGTGCCCAGGCAGATTCGTCAGCATACCCCTGTGCGGTTTGTTTCTTACGTACCTCACCGGTTACGGGATCATAATCCACTACGTGATAACAGCTGTTATTGGCACGGAAATGGTTCTTCATGGTGGTATCGGCATGCTTCACGGCAACATTATAATAAGTGGAATCGCCTGAAAGCTTGGAAGCTTCGAACAATAGTTCCAGGTTCATCATATTATCTATAATAACCGGGCATTTCCAACCGCGTTCTGCCTGCCAACCTTTATCGGCATCCCAAGACTGAAGTACGCCTGCCGCCGGACGGAAACGGGTAGAAAGAGACTTAGCCGTCTGAATAATCACAGGCTTGTATTCTTCTTTACCGGCAAAACGATATCCGTTCAGATAGCTGCAACCAATCATAAAGCCCACATCATGATGCCAGGTCAGGTATTGCACGGAATCCAGCGCTTCTGTATACTTCTCAGCCAGCGGCAACCATTTCTTATCACCGGTCAACTCATACATATGCCAGATATTACCGGGGAAAAAGCCGGAACACCAGTCATCAATGGGTACATAAACAATGCTACCGTCTTTGTTGATAGTTCTTGGATTCAGAATTTTCCCTGACTTTTCGATAATGTCGGTCTGAATGGTCTCCTGCGCCACCGCATTATCAATATTCTCTTGGATAAAGTTGCTCTCGGTCTGCTTCTGACTTGTGCAACCCGCCAAAACTAGGAGGGATATTCCCAATGTCGTGAGGATTGTTTTCATAATAATGATTTGTTTATTAAAGTTTCGTATTCTTTCGTCAGCAAAAGTAGCGCAGGTTTACAGAAAAGACCCTCCTAAATTATACAGGAAAAGAGCAAAATTGTTACATTTGCACATAAATCATACAGATTGAACTTTTTAATCATATTGAAAACATGACTCCACAAGAATTTTTCAAGAAAGATCTCTTTGCAGAACAAACCGGCGTAGAACTACTGGAAGTACGCGAAGGATATAGTAAAGCACGCCTCGTTATCACGGAGAATCACCTTAACGCAGGACATCGCACCCAGGGCGGAGCCATCTTCACTCTTGCAGACCTGGCACTGGCCGCCGCTGCTAATTCACATGGTACATTGGCTTTCTCCCTGTCTTCCAATATCACCTTTTTGCGCGCCAGCGGACCGGGCGACACGCTGTATGCCGAAGCACGCGAACGGTACATCGGACGTACTACCGGATATTACCAGATAGATATCACGAACCAGGACGGAAAATTGATTGCTACATTCGAGTCCAGCGTATTCAGAAAAGGGGATCCGCTGCCGTTCAGCTTATAACTATCTCATTTCTTCTTTACTACCGACGTCATCGGATAACGATTTCCTTGTACGCTCTTCAGGAAAGCCTTTGCCGACCCGAAGTTAAGATACATATCCAGACGAATCGGGAGATGATTCTTATCATCTGAGATAAAGAAAGTAATCACTTCTTTTTCTTTTCCTTTCTTATATTCTACAAAAGAGAATACGAGGCAACGATAAATCGTATCATTATTGGCTTTTACATCTTCTTTGCCCCGGTAAATCAGCGTCTGTTCTTCTACCTTACGTCCGGTGGCCATAGGGAAAAGAATCCGGTCGCCTATTTTATAATCTGCCGGATCGTAAGAACGCGCCTGCGCCAGGATACTCAACATATCGAAGATGCAACGGCTGTCACTGTATTCCATCTCTTGCGGATCGCGGACCGGATTGTGCCAGATACGCCTCTGTTTCACGTTGGATACGCCATCCTTATATGAAAACCAAGCTTCATCCACCGTATAGCGGTCACCCTCTTCGGCCGCTTTACGGAAGTAGAGCGGCTCCAGCTTTTCACTGACGTAGCAAGTCAGCGTATCACGCATCTTAAAGAAGAAATCGGTCTTTTTACTTCCTACTGAAAGCAGGTTGAAGCGGTAGGCAGGTTGTGACTGATAAGTAGTGGAGAAGGTGGTCAGACTTGCCAGCCCTACCTTCTTCCAGATAAACTTCCAGTTAAAATATAAATCGTACATCACGTGCTCGCCGGACTGAAATGCGGTGTTTTGAGCCGTACATTGTGCCTTGGCAGGCGTGGACATCATTGTAAGTAATAGTGCTCCCAACAGGCAGAACACCCATCCGCGCTTACCGGTTATTGCCGGAGCTGCGGTTATTCTGGTTTCTCTTTTTCTTGTCTTCATCTGGTTTTTGTTTTTTGAGTTCATCCGGTTTCTGTTTATCCAGTGGCTTTTCATGTATGTTCCAATCCTGGGTCAAGTCGAAATTAGCTTTCAGTTCTATCACCTGAGGATAGTAATACACTTTCTCCGGTTGCCGTTTGTCTTCGTATTTTCCGGTGTCCCACACACCGTTTCCATTCGTATCATTTATAAGGCGCGCACTATATTTGCCGGGATTCAGGAAGTAGAAATCTGCCTTACCATCGACAACCGGCACTGTACGTACCACTTTATCCTGTGCGTCCAGCAATTCTACAAAAGCAATCGAATCCGCTCCCGTCACATTATAGAATATTTGCCCATACTCTTCAGGTTTCTTCACCTTAAATTCTTTCTTTATCTTATCGGTGAAAAGGCCATATATTCCATGAAAAGCCGTCGAGTCGACTTCAAAAGCATAGCTTTCACCGGGCACCCAATCTGCATAAACATTATAGCGCATCAGGTTCAGAGAGTCCGGAACAAAATCGTAAGGGACATCATTCCACAAGCTGTCTACTTTCTGTTTCAGATGAATAGCACCATCAGCAGCAGTTGCCAACGGTTCAGTAAACGTAAGAGAGATGTAGTCGTAGATATCCATCGTACCCGGTGCATATACATCTACAGATAAGAATACCGTCGGTTCTACATACTCCTTCCCCTCTTTCTCCGCTTTCTTTTTGGCTTTTTCCAGTTCCTTTTCTTTCTTCTCACGTTCCTTTTCAAGTTCTTTCTCGGACTTAGGCCGAATTTTCGATACAAGTCTCAGAGTATCCGTACGCGGTACCAACTGGTTGAGCGTATCCGTATAGAGGTAAGTGAGACTCATCTTCAAAGTATCCATCTTATAGATCAAAGAGTCTCTTATCCAATAATGAAGCGTATCAATGCGTCCGGTAGGCTTCTCCACGATGAAAGCGTTGGTTTCATCGAAATTCAGTCCCTTCAACAACGGCAGGCTGTCAGCCTGAGTAGAGAAATAGAAAGAGAATTTCCGGGATTCGGGACGTTCGCTCCTGATGAGACGTTGCGACAAAACCCGTTCTTTGAAACAGCGCAATATAACGTCATCCGGAGAAAAATGAGTATAAGCTCTCTCCATGATCGTATCTATCGTCAGAGAATCTTTCCAGAGTGTATCAAGACGTGTCCGTTCATCCATGGCAGGAATAATCAGAGAGTCTTCGAAAGCAATCATTTCAGTGGGCTGACTATAATAGAAGTTTTGGTCAGCATCTTGCAATCCATAGATGCGGTATTCACCCGGAGCAACACCCCGAATTGTGAAACGTCCGCGACTGTCGGTACGACCTACACGTTCAAAAGGTATCGTAGTAAAGGCCGAGTCAGCTAAATTGGAATGCATACCTACCAGCATACCTTTCACCGGTTCCAGATTGGCTGCATTCAGCACGGTACCAGAAACCACCATCGAGTCGATAACGGAACCCGTGGAGAAAGTAAACCCGAAATCGGGCAACGGATTACCTTCATTATTGTCCTGAATAGCATCAGAGAAGTCTATCGAATAAGTAGTATTCGGTTTGAGAGTATCCTTTAAGGTGATTACCACCTTCTTCCCATTCGCCTTTATCTCCGGTTGTTGCACCTGAGGTGGAGAAATCACGATCTTCTCCCCGGGTTTCTCAAGCTTGATGAATTCATCGAATTCAATCGTAACTTTCTTCCGGTTATTATTAAGCGCGCCCGGCGCAGGCGTACTACCTACGAAGCGTGGAGGGGTTTCATCAATAGCACCACCTTCCGGACGACCGATGCTGGCGCAAGAATAAAGCACGACACCAACAACGGCAACACCTGCCAGACGATTGAAAAGAGACTTCATATCTAAATATTTATTACGTAATATGCTGCAAAAATAAAGGTTATCCCTTAATAAACAGAATGCTTTACAGTATTTTAATCAAAAAAGAGCAAGAAGACAGTAAAAACAGATAAAACAAAGGAAAGGTTCAATCGGGAGGATGAAAGAGAAGATACTTCAGCAAGACCCTGAGAAAGCGGGCAACTATCTGTGTGACAACCCACTGGGTGTTCCACAACAATCAGTCGCAATGAAACACGAGTTCAGTCGTAGTGGGAAGTACCTTCAGTCGTAGTGGGAGCTAGCTTCAGTCGTAATGGGAAATAGCTTCACTCGTAATGAGAATATTATTCCTTTCTGTAATATAGAAACCGGAAAGGTAAAAGCTGATTAGAATGGCATATTGGAGACTTATATATAAAATATGTATGAAACATAGTTAAAAATAGACGCAAATAGAACTAATCTGTTCAAAAATAGATAATTTTGCAGCCGGAAAACCCGAAGAGTGCTTTTAGTTTTCCCCTTTGTCCTCCGTATTATCCAACTATGACAAAACATAAAAAGCCTTTTTTACCAAGATGAAAAAATAAACCAAAAGACAGAGAATAATTACAAGTATGAAGAGTAGATTGATTTTATTGGCATGTTGCCTGTCACTGTTCAGTTGCGGACAAAGTGACAAAACTACGGGTAAAGCACCCGAATTTGCAGTGATTACAGTGGAAACAACCACTGCCAACTTAACGAACAGCTATCCGGCTACGATCAGAGGTAAACAAGATGTAGAAATCCGCCCCATGGTAAGCGGTTTCATCACCAAGCTGCATGTAGACGAAGGTTCAGTAGTACGCAAGGGACAAGTGTTGTTCAGCATTGACCCCGTACAGTATCAAGCTGCCGTGAACTCAGCCAAAGCTGCTGTTGAAACGGCCAAAGCTGCCGTAAACACGCAGGAACTTACCGTAAACAACAAGCGTGAGTTGAACAAAAAGAATATCATCAGCAACTATGATTTGCAGATGGCAGAGAATCAACTGGCACAAACAAAAGCACAATTAGCACAAGCTGAAGCACAATTAGTAAACGCCAAGAACAATCTGTCGTACACCAGTGTAACCAGCCCCAGTGATGGCGTAGTAGGTAGCATCCCCTACCGTGTAGGTAGTTTGGTTAGCCCTTCCGTTGCCAACCCGCTGACTACTGTAGCCGATATTTCTGAAATGTATGCTTACTTCTCCATGACCGAAAGACAACTGCTGTCTCAGATCCGCGAGGGTGGTAGCATCAAGGAAATTCTGGAAAGAATGCCCGATGTACAATTACAACTCATCGACGGAACCATGTATGCCGACAGTGGCCGCGTAGAAACCATCAGCGGCGTTATCGATCAGACTACCGGTTCGGTAACTATGCGTGCCCTCTTCCCCAACAAGCACAATGTGCTGCGTAGCGGAAGTACCGGTAATGTAGTATTCCCCAATCCGATGACGGATGTTATTATGATACCTCAATCGGCCACTACAGAAATACAGGACAAGAAGTTCGTATTCGTACTACAGCCTGACAACACCCTGAAGAATACGGAAATTAAGGTGTTTAAGCTGAACGACGGCAAGTATTACTACGTAACCGAAGGCTTGAAAGCCGGTGACAAAGTAGTAATGGAAGGTGTGCAGAACCTGAGAGATGGAGCAGCTATCACTCCTATCACTCCTGCCGAGAAAGAAGCTGAATATCAAAAAGCACTGAAAGACCAGAAAGAAGGCAATATCCAAACTGCGTTCAATTAACGTTTAACGGTTAATGATTAGTGATCAGCGGCTGCGCTATTATACCGCAGGTACTTATCACTAATCACCAACCCCTAATCACTAAATAACATGAAATTAGATAGATTTATTAATCGTCCGGTACTATCTACGGTAATCTCCGTGCTGATAGTGATCCTGGGTCTTATTGGTCTGGCAACCTTGCCTATCACCCAATACCCGGACATTGCACCGCCAACCGTATCGGTGCGTGCCACCTACACGGGTGCCAACGCCCAAACGGTGTTGAACTCCGTTATTGCACCGCTGGAAGACCAGATCAACGGTGTAGAGAACATGATGTACATGACTTCGTCGGCTTCGAATAACGGATCGGCCGAAATCTCCATTTATTTTAAACAGGGTACCGATCCTGACATGGCTGCCGTCAATGTGCAGAATCGTGTTTCGATGGCACAAGGTTTGCTGCCGGCCGAAGTAACTCAGATCGGTGTGACGACTCAGAAACGTCAGAACTCCATGTTGATCGTGTTCTCTGTTTATGATGCCGAGGACCGTTACGACCAGCGATTTATCGAGAACTATGCCAAGATCAACCTGATTCCGGAAGTACAGCGTGTACCAGGTGTGGGGGATGCGAATGTGTTAGGAACCGACTACTCCATGCGTATTTGGTTGAAGCCGGATGTGATGGCACAGTATAAACTGGTTCCGAATGATGTTGCAGGTGTCTTGGCTGAGCAGAACGTGGAAGCCGCTCCTGGTTCGTTTGGTGAACGGGGTAACCAGAGTTTCCAGTATACGATCCGTTATAAGGGACGTTTGCAGGAAGTAAGCGAATTTGAGAACATGGTCGTGAAAGCTTTGCCGGATGGTGAAGTGCTCCGTTTGAAAGATATCGCCGATATCGAATTGGGACGTCTGACTTATAACTTTGTCAATAAAGTAAACGGTCATAGTGCCGTAACCTGTATCGTTTATCAGATGGCAGGAACCAATGCGACGGAAACCATCAATAACATCCAGAACCTGCTGGAAGAAACAGAAAAGATATTGCCTCCGGGCTTGAAGATCGACGTCGGTATGAATGCCAACGACTTCTTGTACGCTTCTATTCACGAGGTGCTCAAGACATTGATTGAAGCTTTCATCCTGGTATTCATCGTTGTGTATATCTTCTTGCAGGATTTACGTTCGACTTTGATTCCGGCTATCGCGATCCCGGTAGCATTGATCGGTACGTTCTTTATGCTATCGCTGATCGGCTTTAGCTTGAACTTGCTGACTCTTTGTGCTATGGTGCTCGCCATTGCGATCGTGGTCGATGATGCGATCGTGGTCGTCGAGGGTGTCCATGCCAAGTTGGACCAGGGATACAAATCAGCGAAACTGGCTTCTATCGATGCCATGAACGAGCTGGGCGGTGCTATCGTCTCCATTACGTTGGTCATGATGTCCGTGTTTATTCCGGTAAGTTTCATGAGCGGTACGGCCGGTACATTCTATCGCCAGTTCGGTTTGACGATGGCTATCTCGATCGGTTTGTCTGCATTGAACGCCTTGACGCTGAGTCCGGCTCTGTGTGCGATGTTCTTGAAGCCGCACGAAGAAGGGCATGAGAAGAAATCGACTTTCGTCTCCCGTTTCCACTCTTCTTTCAATGCCGCATACGACTCTTTGCTGAACAGCTATAAAAAACGTGTTGTATTCTTTATCCAAAAGAAATGGCTTTCGTTTGGTATCGTTGCCGGATGTATCGTCCTGCTTGTTGTTTTGATGAATGTGACCCCGACAGGTATGGTTCCGAATGAAGATACCGGTACGATCATGGGAGCGGTGACGCTGCCTCCGGGAACATCCCAGGAACGTACGATAGAGGTGATGAACAAGGTGGACAGCCTGATCGCTGCCGACCCGGCAGTCAAATCGCGTACGGCCATTATTGGTTTCAGCTTTATCGGTGGCCAGGGGCCTTCATACGGTTCGTTCATTATCAAGTTGAAAGATTGGGAAGAACGTTCCATGATGCAGAGTTCGGATATTGTGTATGGCAGTTTGTTCATGCGTGCGCAAAAGATTGTGAAGGATGCACAGGTGCTGTTCTTTACTCCGCCTATGATCCCAGGGTATTCCGCATCCAGTGATATCGAGTTGAACATGCAGGATAAGACTGGTGGTGATCTGGAAAAATTCTTCGATGTGACGAAGCAATATATGGCTGCTTTGACAGCGCGTCCTGAAATCAAGTCGGCACAGAGTACCTTCAACCCTAACTTCCCGCAGTATATGATCGATATCGATGCGGCTGCCTGTAAGAAAGTAGGGATCAGTCCGAGTGATATTCTGGCAACCATGCAGGGATATTACGGTGGTTTGTATGCCTCCAACTTCAACCGTTTCGGTAAGATGTACCGTGTGATGGTCCAGGCTGATCCGGCTTTGCGTACCAATTTGGAATCGTTGAAGAATATCAAAGTCCGCAATGGAAACGAAATGGCTCCAATCTCGCAGTTCGTGTCTATCAAGAAAGTGTATGGACCGGATATCATCAGCCGTTTCAATATGTATACATCTATTAAAGTGATGGTTGCGCCGGCGGATGGATACACCAGTGGCCAGGCATTGAAAGCGATCGAGGAGGTTGCCGGTACGACGCTTCCGACCGGTTTCGGATACGAGTTGGGTGGTATGGCACGTGAAGAGGCTGAAACCAGCGGCAGCACGACCGGTTTGATCTTCCTGCTCTGTTTCGTCTTCGTTTATTTGCTGCTGAGCGCCCAGTATGAAAGTTATATTCTGCCGTTGGCAGTATTGCTTTCCATTCCGTTCGGTTTGATGGGTAGCTTCCTGTTCGTGCAGGGGTGGGCTGCTTTGGGTAATATCCCGGCTTTGAAGATGATCTTAGGTACGATGTCCAACAATATCTATATGCAGATCGCCTTGATCATGTTGGTCGGTTTGTTGGCGAAGAACGCCATCCTGATCGTAGAGTTCGCCCTCGACCGCCGCAAAATGGGTATGAGCATTACATGGGCGGCAGTACTTGGTGCCGGCGCCCGTCTACGACCGATTATGATGACATCTCTGGCTATGATTGTGGGCTTGCTGCCTCTATTATTCGCCATGGGTGCCGGTGCTAACGGCAACCGTTCACTCGGTGCTACTGCTGTCGGCGGTATGCTCATAGGTGTAATTTGCCAAATATTTGTTGTACCATCCTTGTTCGTAATATTCCAATATCTCCAAGAAAAGATCAGACCAATGGTATGGGAAGACATTGACAATACGGACGCTAAGGAAGACATCGAACAATATTCAAAATAAAAGTTGAGAACAATGAATATGAAAAATAAAATAAACTTGTCCGGCACGTTACTTACACGCTTGGCGCTATTTTCAATAGCACTATTGGCGTTCAACAGTTGCCGCATATACAAAAGTTACGAGCGTCCTGAAAACATGCCTACTTCAGGCCTGTTCCGCGACACGCTAACCACGACCGGCGTGCTTA
>OGOX01000495.1_pt1 | contig 30408 bp, 24 predicted proteins | sample 1552761 | NCBI WGS metagenome assembly OGOX01 (sample SAMEA2580212, study PRJEB22360) | human gut metagenome | biome: human gut; feature: human-associated habitat; material: faeces | place: Denmark | collected 2008/2010
CTCTTTTCCCCGCTTCAATAAAATCACAGTATAGAGGCTCATGAAGTTGAATATGCCGATTAACAACACAAGGATAGCAACTAAAGACAACCGCTGTAACTGTTTAGGACTTCCATGTAGTAACATATCATTGTATGTAACGACAGAAGAATCAAAATAGCTGTCATTTATAGATAGCAACTGATTTCGTATTTCTTTTTCAGTCCGGAGTTCTGTTTCATATGCCGCATGACGTTGATTTATTGTGTTCAGATTTGCCCCCTGACGGATAAGTACTACATTGACTGGAAAAGTAGCGACCCAGTCTTCTTGCAGTTTATCTGAAACCAAAAGATCAAAATGTATCGAACTTTTTCTATTTTGCATACTGATAACACCTGTCACGGTCAACGGATCACCTGTTGAATAAGTAATTTTCTCTCCGATAGGATTCCTGTCACCAAAAAGCTTATTGGCCAATACTTGCGTAATTATGACGTTTTGTGGATTATCATTTAAAGAAGCAACATTACCATAACGTACCGGAAATTTCATCACTTTCACAAAGTTGCTATCAGCAACAATAGTTTCTACATCGAAGCGTTCTTTGTCCAAGATAATCACATCCTTATTATACCATAAGATAGTAGAACTGCATTCTATATCCGGATCAGAGAAACCAGTTCCAGTAACAAAACGACTTCCGGGAGAACTTTTGTCCTCTTGTATCTGAAAAGCTATTCTATCTCTATCCGGAATATAGCTGTTTACAGTAAGCTCCTGTTCCGCATAACGGAATATAATAATGACACAAGCCAAGCTCAGTGCCAGTCCGATAATATTGATTACCGTATATACTTTAAACCTACTTAATGTTCGGATATATAATAGTATGAGTTTCATATTCGTGTCTTTTATTCGTTTTTCATAATGCTTGCCGGATTGATGTTGGCAGCCTTGCTGATTTGCCCAATAATAGTCAACAAGGAGATGGCAGTTGTTATGGCTACTGCTACGGCAAACAAGTCGAATGTCAAAGGGGCTTTGTGGGCAAAATCCTGCAAATAGAGGGTAATGGCAATCCATGACAAGGGTATGGATAGCAAAGTGGCGACTCCCATGACCGAGAGATACTTTTTAATGAGTAAGGGGTAAATATCCTTTGCTTGCGCACCGTTCACTTTGCGTAAACCTATCTCACGGTAACGTTGCCGAATATCGAACAAGGATATTGACAATAATCCCAATGAAGAGATGAAAATGGCTATTCCGGCAAAGAGCGTATAAATGTTCACCACTTGACGGTCTTCACGATACATCTTTTGGAGTTCATCTTCTATCAGCGTATATTCAAAGTCGGTTCTTCCCGTAGATTCTTCGTATAAGCGGCGCAGGAAATCAATGACTTTGGCTTTATTCTCGTGCTTATACGAGGCTGTAACAGTATAAATTCCGCCTATGCTTGCATCGTGATAATAGATGACAACCGGTTGGATGGATTGTGAAAGGTGCCGAACATTGAAATCCTTTATGACCCCTACTATCTCGCAAGGTGGATTGTAGAAATCCGGTAAGCTGCTTGAGGCGTAGTGTGGTTCTTCAGGTTGCAGCTTGTCTTTGGTGATGTCTTTTATTCCATAGACTCTTTTAGCGGTTTCGTTGATAATTACCTTGAAACTGTTTTTGGTGAACGCTTCATCTATGGAGTCGTTCCATAGGCGCCCCTCTACAAGTTGAAAATCGTATATTGCCATGGAGTGGGTCGTTAAATGTGCAGATAATGCCGGATGGAAACCGTTTTCGGCTCTGTTGAGCGCAAAACTGTCAAAACGGAAGTCGGTGAACAGCAAGTCGTTTCCTCTGCTCCAATGCTCAAACAGAGTGCTTTCACTCATTCGTTTATTGACCAAAGCATTACTTATATATTGTCTTTTTCCTTCATCCAATCCCTCCTCTTTAGTTGTTTTATATAAGCCCAATTTATCGACATACATCCGGCAAGTTATCACATCGTGCGAGCGGAAACCGAGGTCGGCGCAGAGCATATACTCCAACTGCCGTACAAAGAATAGAGAAACGGTTATTATAAAGATGGTTACGACATATTGAAAACACAGTAATATCATGCGTGACCGTGTGGAAAAGCGTGAAGATGCCAGCTCGCGTATGGAGTTGACGGGTCTGCTACATGTGTATTTCAAGAACGGATAAACAGTAGTCAGCAATGGCAATCCTAAAAGTACGATGGCAGAGACCTTCCGGTCAAAGCCGGAGTCTGTTGTGGTAGGTATATAAAGTTCATGGAAAAAGAAAAACCTGGTTATTTCTATTAAAGCCCAGCAAAGGAGTAATGCCAGTCCCGTCAATAAGATGTTCTCGGCATATATTTGCAGGAAAATGTCTGTCCTGCCTGCACCGAACACTTTTTTCACCCCAAACTCTCTTGACCGCTTGGACATGATGACAGTGTAGATGTTGATGAAGTTCAGCAGCCCTATGATACCTACCAGGAAGGCTACTACCATCAATACCCGGACATAGCTTTGGTTGCCATATTGATAGTTCTTGTTTTCTTTTCCGTGGTCTTTATCGTAATATAAATCTTTCAAAGGCAAATACTGATAGCGTACTGTCTCATAAGTGCTCCATTTGCTGCGGGGGTGTTCTTTTGAATACTTTTTATTCAGCAGTGCAATGTCTGTATCCGGTGCCATCAGCATGGCGTATATAGGGTCGAAAAAAAGGAATTCATCCAGTTCATCCGACATAAATATATCCGGCATCCATGATGTCTTGGTATCGGGGTCGTCCACCACTCCTATAATAGTGAATTTATTCCCTTTTGTGTTTTTGAAAGTAGCGCCTATGGCATTCTTCCCTCCCAGCTTCTTCTTCCAAAAAGAACGGGTGATGACAACATCCCTCGAGCGGACTATTCTTCCGCTTCCGGCAATCACCCTATATGGAAAGATTTTGAAGAAGGTGCTGTCTACAGAAAAAGCGTTCGCTGCAATTTCTTGTTCACCGAACAGAACGGGCATATCCGATATTTGATAAATCACCGTAAATTGTTCTACGTCAGGATTCTTTTCCAATCCCGACCGGTAGCCTCCCAAGAAGTTCTCACCACTGCTGGTAGAGGTTTTTATCAGGCAAATGCGTTTATATTCGGGAAAGCATTGGTTCACTGTATTTTCTTGGTGGATATATCGGGCTACGGTGAGTACGCAAGCCAAACTGCACGCCAGTCCCAATACATTGATAAGGGTGTATGCTTTGAATTTCAGCAATGCATTGATGGCTAAGATTATTTGTCTCATAGTGCGTAGTTTTATTTCATTATCAATTCTTCCGCCTCGCCAAAGGTATCATATCCCGTTGTAATTACCCAATCTCCGGGCTGCAAACCTTCCGTAATCTCGTATTGTTGCGGATTTTGGCGACCGATGCCAAGCGGCACGCGCACGGCTTTTGTCTTTGCGGCGTTCAGTTTGTAAATCCATTGTCCTCCGGTACTCTGGTAGAAGTTGCCGCGCGGAATGACGAGCGCCTCCTCCGGCTGGCCGAGTTCTATCTGTACCCGGAAGCTTTTGCCTACACGTACGTTGTCGGGCATGTCACCGGTGAAGACGAGGTCTACGTCGAACGTGCGGTCTTTGACTTCGGGAACCACTTTCGTGATGCGCAACGGGTATTTTCTTCCCTGATAATTGATGGTGGCAGGCAATCCGGTGATAATGCGGTCGATGTAGTATTCGCTCAGGGAAGTATGCACTTTATATTGGTCCAGCACCTTGATTTCCGCAATGCTTTCACCGGAAGCGACCTGCTGTCCCGGAGTCACCTTGACAAAACTGAGCTGGCCGGCGACGGGAGCTTTCACCACCAGGTTGCCGAGCCGTTCGCAGGCGCGTTCATACTTCTTCCGTTCCCGTTCGCGGTCGTTCCTGATGAGGTCTTTGCGGATGACGGTGACGGCAGAGTCATGACGGAGGCTTTCCCTTTGAAGATGGGCATTTTTCACTTTATAGTTGTATTCGTCCTCGGAAACTTCGAGCTGCGCCTTGCTCTTGATGCCCATGCGGTACTCCTCCTTGTCAAGGGCAAAACTCTTGCGCAGGCGGTTGAGGTCATAATCGGTCTGCAGGGCTTGTTGTTGCAGGTTCAGGCTTTTCTGCTCCATTTCAATTTCTTTTTCGCGGTAGGTGATAAGCTGCTTTTCCCAGTCGTCGCGCTGGTCTTCGATACTGCGCAGCAGGTCGGGGTTTTCCATGACGAGGATGGTATCTCCTTGCCGGAGCAGGCTCCCCTCCTCTCCTATGATGCGTTCCACGCTTCCGGCTTCACGTGCATTGACCTTGATGGTAAGGATGGGCTGAATCACTCCCTCCACATCTACATATTCCATAAATTTGCCGTTCTTGACTTCGGCTATCTGTATGTTGTCCTGCTCGATACGCAGTTTGCTGGGACCCAGCGAAAGGGTGACTACATAAATCAGGAAGGCAAGGAAGGCAACGCCTCCCGCCAGATAGTAGCGGTAACGGATGTACCAGGGTTTCTTTTCAAGTTTTATATCCATAATGCAATATTTTATATACTCTTTTTTTACTTTTCAGATCCCCCCTTCAGAAGTACTTCTGAATAAGGGTTCCGAGTTTTACTAAAACTTTACCGGAGATTTAGTAAATCGTCACCGGAGTTTTAGTAAATCTCCGGCCAGCTTTTACTAAAACTATTCCACGATTCTATTACTGTATAGATTCTTCATTAGTAACCCTTTCCAAGTCTTCTGCCAGTGGCCTCTCTTTTTCAAAGTCATATAGCGTGATGCTTCTCAGTGCATAGTACAAACTCCAATAGTTGTACAAAGCCGTTATATAGCTTCTCCGGGCCGTATCTTTTTCCGTGATGGATGCATTGAGGTCGAGTACCGAGGACTTGCCGAGCAGATAGAGTTTTCGGGCTACTTCGGCGCGTCGTTGGGCTGTATGGTCCGTGCGGGCGGCTATGTTTACCCGTTGCGCCTGCAGGTTGAATTGCTTTACGAGTTTCCGTACGTTCAAGTCGAAATCCGTCTTGTCTTGCTCTACCTGCGTGTAGACAAGGTCTCGGTTGGAACGGGCCACGCGTACTTGTCCCCTTCCGCGCCCCCAGTCCAGGATTGGGAGGGTAATGCCCAAGCTGACGTACTGCTGGTCCAGTGGATTCCGGTAGGCATCTTTCAGCTTGTCGGCAGTTTGTGTCAAGCCGAAGCGCAGGTAGATGTCTGCCTTCAGTCCGGCATTGGCCTTGGCGCGCGACACGGCACTCTCGCTTTCCACCTTGCGGCGTAGCATGTTCTGTATCTCCGGACTGTTTTCGTTGGCAAGCATCAGCGCGGCATCCAGGTCGATGTGCAGGTCGGGCACGCGGTTGTCTATTCTCACCTTTATAAGGAGGTCTTCTTGGATGCCGAGGTAGGAACGGAGTTCCTGCATGCAGTTTTCCACTTCGATGCGGGCATTCATGCAGTTGGTTTCTTCGGTCAGTTTGTTGAGTTCGAGCTGCAACATTTCGTTTTCGCTGATGGTGCCGATGTTATATCGTCCTTGCGCATATATATACAAGGTGTCGGCATTGGCGTAGTTGGCGTTGGCTATTTCGTAGTTGCTTTGTGCTTTGGCCAGGTTGAAGAACTTCTCTGTGGCATTGGCGGCAACAAGCTCAAGGGTTTCTACGTAGGTTTTCTTGGCTTCGCGATAACGGATAGGTTCGATGCGCCGGTCCCACTTCAGGCTGTTGTAGCCAAACAAGGACTGGCTGTATCCGATGTTGACGGGTGAAGTCTGCCAGGAATAGGTGTCACTGCTGAAAAGGTCGAGGCGCTGCGCAGCCGTTTCAATGAAAAAGGTTCCTCCGGTCCACGGCACGTTTTGTGTCAGGCTCAGTGTCAGGTCAGTGCTCAGCAGGTTCTGCTCTATGAACTTGACGTTGCCATCGCTTTGGGTCACCTTGTTGATAGCACGGTCCAGATAGGGATTGGAAGTAAGCTTGAGCGTCGGCAGGTAGTTGGCACAGTAGTATTTGTAGTTCCAATAAGCGGAACGGAAGCTATGGCGGGCATTTTGGGCGTCGGGCGACTGCTGGCGGGCCTGCTCGATGGTTTCTTCCAAAGTCAGCTCCAGCGTGTGCTCTTGAGCAACGGCACTCGACATCAGACTGAATGTAATAAGCAATAAAAATATATTCCGGTGCATAGTTGTTTTCTTTACTCTATAAAGTTCAAATTCTATGCCATAAGTATAAGTTGTTGTATTATAAGTGTTTGTTGTGGTTCGAAGCTTTCCAAACGTGTGCAGTTGCGCACAAAAATAGTGCGATAATGCACGCACAACACATGGATATTATACTTATCTTTGCCCGTACAAGAGATGTGGGATTGTGTAGGCCTTGCCTGCACGAAAAGAAAACAGATATGGAACAGTTTGGTAAAATATTGATTGTAGATGATAACGAGGATGTCCTTTTTGCGCTGAACCTTCTTCTCGAACCCTACGCCGAGAAGATAAAAGTGGCAGTGACTCCCGACCGCATCGAGCATTTTATGACCACTTTCCGTCCGGACATTATTCTGCTGGATATGAATTTCAGCCGTGATGCCATCAGTGGTCAGGAAGGTTTCGACAGCTTGAAGCAGATTCTGAGTATCGACCCGCAAGCAGTGGTCATCTTCATGACTGCCTACGCGGATACGGACAAGGCAGTGCGTGCCATCAAAGCGGGGGCTACGGATTTCATTCCCAAGCCGTGGGAGAAGGAAAAATTGTTGGCGACCCTTTCTTCGGGCATGAAGCTGCGTCGTTCGCGGACCGAGATAAATCTGCTGAAGGAGCAGGTGGAAGTTCTGAGCAATGCCACAGCGGGAGGCTCCGAAGAGGTTATTATCGGTGATTCTCTTGTCATGCAGCAAGTCTTCTCTACAGTGGAGAAGTTGCGCGATACGGATGCCAACATACTTATATTGGGTGAGAATGGAACCGGAAAGGATGTGATTGCCCGCCTGCTGTACCGCAATTCTCCCCGCTATGGAAAGCCGTTTGTCACGATAGACCTCGGCAGTATTCCCGAACAGTTGTTCGAAAGCGAGTTGTTCGGCTACGAGAAAGGCGCCTTCACCGATGCACGGAAAGCGAAAGCTGGACGTATGGAAGTGGCAACCGGCGGTACGCTTTTTCTGGACGAGATAGGTAACCTTTCCCTGCCCATGCAGGCCAAATTGCTGACTGCCATCGAAAAGCGTTGTATCAGTCGTTTGGGAAGTACGCAGGCTACGCCCATTGATGTGCGGCTCATCTGCGCCACCAATGCAGACATCCGTCGGCTGGTGGACGAAGGAGACTTCCGCCAAGACCTGCTGTATCGCATCAACACCATCGAGTTGCATATTCCACCTCTGCGGGAACGCGGAAACGACATCCTCCTGCTGGCAGAGTATTTCCTGCAACGGTATGCCCGCAAATATCAGAAAGAGATGCGCGGGCTGACCCGGGAGGCGAAAAACAAGTTGTTGAAATATGCCTGGCCGGGTAATGTACGTGAGTTGCAGCATACAGTGGAACGTGCTGTCATATTGGGAGACGGTTCTCTGCTTCGTCCGGAGAACTTTATGTTCCAAGCTTCTGTTTCCCGTCAGAAGAAGGAAGAAGAAGTCCTCAACTTGGAGCAATTGGAACGGCAGGCTGTGGAACGTGCCATGCGGCTCAGTGAAGGAAATGTGACCCGTGCCGCCGAATACTTGGGCATTACTCGCTTCGCCTTGTACCGGAAACTTGAAAAACTGGGCTTATGAAACGATATTCATTGATTGTGGCACTGCACATCATCGGCATAGCCTTCCTTTCGGTCGGCGTTTATCTGCTGGTGGATGCCGGACTGTGGTTCAGTGCACTGATGGCTTTTTTGATATTGCTGGCGATTGCCGTTCATCTGTACCGCCTGCAGATGATGCAGGTGCGCATGATGCGCCATCTGGCAGAGAGCCTGCGCTATGACGACATGATGCTGTCGTTCCGTTCTCCCTACAAGAACCGGTCTATGGAGGATATGGTGGACGAGCTTTCCGAAGCGATGAGGAATTTCCGTACCCGCGTGCTGGAACGCAATGAGATGGAAGCGTGGCAAAAGCTGATACGTGTGCTGACGCACGAAATAATGAATTCAATCACTCCCATCATCTCCCTCTCCGAAACCTTGAGCGAGCGGGAAATGTCGGAAAAGAACTATCCCGTCATGCGGCAGGGAATGCAGACTATCCACCGCCGTAGTAAGGGGTTGTTGGAGTTTGTGGAGAATTACCGGAAGCTGACAAGACTTCCCGCCCCCGTCCGTCGTCCGGTTGCCGTCCGCGAGCTGTTGCAGGATTTGCAGAAGCTGTTTTCGGAAGAGTATATCCGGATAGAGCTTCCGGAGACCGACCGCATACTCCAGATAGACCGGACACAGATAGAACAAGTACTGATTAATCTGATTAAAAATGCCAAAGAGGCATGTAGCAGGAAAGAGCATCCCCGGATAGAAGTGAAGATGCTACCCGCCCTCTCGTGGCAATGCCTAATCACTGTCAGTGACAATGGTGAAGGCATTCTGCCGGAAGTGCAAGATAAGATTTTTGTACCGTTCTTCACCACCAAGCCTTCCGGTTCGGGCATCGGGCTCAGTTTATGTAAACAAGTGATGAACCGGCATGGAGGGAATATCACGGTGCAGTCTACTGTGGGAAAAGGGAGTTGCTTTACGCTGCTATTTGGATAAGTGGGAAAGAGGGTATATACAAAAATAAGCTACTGAAAAATCAGTAGCTTATTAATTTCTGTCGGGGTAGCGGGATTCGAACCCACGACCCCCTGCTCCCAAAGCAGGTGCGCTAACCGGACTGCGCTACACCCCGAATACTTTACTTCTGAAAAGCGAGTGCAAAGGTAAAAACAATTCTGATACCAACCAAACATTTAGGCAAGTTTTATGCAATTAAAATTACATTTTCAGATAGAAATCTTTCGTTAAAGCTACATATTCAGGGGTAAACTCATTGTGATTCACCTCAATACAGAGTTTCTCTTCTCTACACTCTTTTGCTTCAAAACCAAAGTTCAGCAATACCCGTCTGCACGGTTTTCCGGGCTTGGTGAAGACTTGCACACGATGCAATGGAAACAACTTATGGTTCCAAGCTGTATCCACAACCGTTTTTTCAGCTTCCGCTGGAATAATGATGCTTACGACTCCTTGCTCTTCAAGCAAAGATGCCGAACGATGAAACAGTAAATCGTAATTCAAATTGCCCGCATGCCGTGCTGTGCACCTTTGTTCGTCAGGACATTTCAACGCATCTATAAAATAGGGAGGATTGGAAACGATGAGGTCAAATCTGTTTTCCGGCTGATAATCTCGGAAATCATGACATATGACCTCTACTCTATCGGCCCATGGAGAGTGAGATACATTTTCTGTGGCTTGTCCGGCTGCAGCCGCATCTATCTCGATTGCAGTAATCCGGGCATGCGGATTCCTTTGCGCTAACTGTAAGGCTATTAATCCGGTACCGGTTCCAACGTCCAGTATACGCTTTGCTTTGTCTGCCGGGGCCCATGCCCCAAGTAGTACACCATCTGTGCCGACCTTCATGGCGCATTTATCATGAAATATGGTAAATTGTTTAAACTTAAAAGATGATTTTGGCATGTTTATCTTCTTTAATTGGGCTCAAAAATAATCAAAGCCTGCATATTTGTCATAAAATTGGCACTGTTTTTGTCTTTTTAAAGGGTGAAGAACGTTTATTTATGAAGAAATAGCTTAACTTTGCAGGCGCTTTATTGGCCTGCCAATATGACATAAACTAAAAAGAAAGAAATGAAGAAAAGAAATTACCTGAGTGATGTCGAAGATAGAAGCGGAAACGCTTTCTCTGTAATTGCTGATTTTGAGGGGAATGAAGAACAATTGATGGACATTGAGGTAGAAGAGGTTTTACCGATATTGCCTCTCCGAAATATGGTATTGTTCCCTGGGGTGTTTATGCCGGTATCTGTAGGAAGAAAATCTTCCCTCAAATTGGTGCGTGAAGCAGAAAAGAAAAATTCTTATATAGCTGTTGTATGCCAAAAGGTGGCTGAAACAGAGACACCTCTGTTTGAGGATTTACATACCATCGGTACAGTTGCCAAGATAGTACGTGTGCTTGAAATGCCAGACCAGACAACTACAGTCATTCTGCAAGGCTCCAAACGTATGGAACTGAAGGAGATTACGGATACGACTCCTTATCTGAAGGGACGGATAGCTACGCTGAATGAAGAACTTCCGGAGAAGAATGACAAGGAATTCCATGCATTGGTAGAGGCGTGTAAAGACTTGACAGTACGCTACATCAAGTCATCCGATATGTTTCCGCAGGATTCGGCATTTGCCATCAAGAACATTACCAATCCAATGTTTTTGGTAGACTTTATCTGTACGAACCTGCCACTCAAGAAAGACGAAAAGATAGAACTGCTCCGTATCGACTCTTTGCGGGCGCGTACCTACCGCCTGCTTGAGATTCTGAATCGTGAAGTGCAGCTTGCCGAAATCAAAGAGTCTATCCAGATGCGTGCACGTGAGGATATAGACCAGCAGCAGCGTGAGTATTTCCTGCAGCAGCAGATTAAAACCATTCAGGATGAGCTGGGTGGCGGCGGTCAAGAGCAGGAAATAGAGGAGATGCGTAAGAAGGCGGAGACCATCAAATGGAATGATGAGGTGAAGGCTACGTTCCTGAAAGAGGTGGATAAGTTGGAACGTACCCATCCCCAGTCTCCCGACTATAGCGTGCAGCTGAACTATCTGCAGACGATGCTTAGTTTGCCGTGGGGCATTTATACGACGGATAATCTGAGCCTTGTCAATGCAGAAAAGACACTGAACAAAGACCATTATGGTTTGGAGAAGGTGAAGGAACGCATTCTGGAACATCTTGCTGTATTAAAGCTGAAAGGCGATATGAAATCACCCATCATCTGCCTGTATGGCCCTCCGGGTGTGGGAAAAACCTCTTTGGGGCGTTCCATTGCTGCCGCCTTGAAGCGTAAGTATATCCGTATGTCGCTGGGAGGCGTGCATGATGAAGCTGAGATTCGCGGTCATCGTAAAACCTATATCGGTGCCATGCCGGGACGGATTATCAAGAATCTGATAAAGGCAGGCTCCTCCAATCCGGTATTTATTCTGGATGAAATAGACAAGGTGAGTGCCGACCGCCAGGGAGACCCCTCCTCTGCCCTCCTCGAAGTGCTCGACCCGGAACAGAATACTACATTCCATGATAACTTTCTGGATGTGGACTATGATTTGTCCAAAGTGATGTTCATCGCTACTGCCAATAATCTGAATACCATCCCCGGACCGTTGCTGGACCGTATGGAGCTGATTGAGGTAAGCGGCTATATCACGGAAGAAAAGATTGAGATTGCCCGCCGCCATCTGGTTCCGAAGGAATTGGAGGCAAACGGTATGAAAAAGAATGATATCAAGATTCCGAAGAACACACTGGAAACCATTATAGAGAATTATACCCGTGAGAGCGGCGTGCGCGAACTGGAAAAGAAAATCGGAAAGATACTCCGTAAATCTGCACGCCAATATGCTACGGACGGTTATTTTGCGAAGACCGAAATAAAACCGGGAGACTTGTATGAATTCCTGGGTGCACCCGAATATACCCGGGACAAGTATCAGGGTAATGAGTATGCAGGGGTGGTGACCGGTCTGGCGTGGACTGCCGTAGGTGGTGAAATACTTTTCGTGGAAACCAGCCTGAGCCGTGGCAAGGGTGGACGTTTGACATTGACCGGCAATTTGGGTGATGTAATGAAAGAGTCGGCCATGCTGGCATTGGAATACATCAAGGCGCATGCCTCCCTGCTGAATCTTGACGAAGAGATTTTTGATAACTGGAACATCCATGTCCATGTGCCCGAAGGCGCCATTCCGAAAGACGGTCCGTCTGCCGGTATCACGATGGCTACCTCCCTCGCTTCTGCCCTCACCCAGAAAAAGGTGAAGGCCAATCTTGCCATGACGGGAGAGATAACACTTCGCGGTAAGGTACTTCCGGTAGGAGGCATCAAGGAGAAGATACTGGCTGCCAAGCGTGCCGGTATCAAGGAGATTATCTTGAGCGACGAGAACCGCAAGAATATAGAAGAGATACAGGATATATATCTGAAAGGACTGACTTTCCACTATGTGAAAGATATTAAGGAAGTGTTTGCCATTGCGCTGACTGATGAAAAAGTAGCCGATGCCATCGACTTGTCCGTAAAGAAAGAAAAGACCGAAAAGAAAGAGGAATGACATTCGAGTTACAATATACAGACAGCAAGACCAATGCACGTGCCGGACTGATTACTACTGACCACGGGCAGATTGAGACACCTATCTTTATGCCGGTAGGTACAGTGGGAACAGTGAAAGGCGTGCATCTGCCTGAGCTGAAAGAGGATATAAAGGCGCAGATTATATTGGGTAATACCTATCATCTTTATCTGCGTCCGGGACTGGAAGTGATAGAGAAAGCCGGTGGACTGCATAAGTTCAACGGCTTTGACCGTCCTATGCTGACAGACAGCGGCGGTTTCCAGGTATTCTCGTTGTCCGGTATCCGCAAGTTGCGCGAAGAAGGTGCGGAATTCCGTTCACACATCGACGGTAGCAAGCATATCTTTACACCGGAGAAGGTGATGGATATAGAACGGACTATCGGTGCAGACATCATGATGGCCTTTGATGAATGTCCTCCGGGGGATTCGGACTACGAATATGCCAAAAAATCACTGGGATTGACACATCGCTGGCTGGACCGTTGTATCAAGCGTTTCAACGAAACAGAACCGAAATACGGTTATCAGCAATCCTTATTTCCCATTGTGCAGGGGTGCGTCTATCGCGACCTCCGCGAGCAGTCAGCAGAGTTTGTTGCCTCTAAAGGTGCTGACGGTAATGCCATTGGTGGTCTGGCTGTGGGCGAGCCTGTAGACAAGATGTACGAGATGATTGAGCTGGTGAACGGTATTCTTCCCAAAGACAAGCCTCGCTATCTGATGGGAGTCGGGACCCCGGTAAACATTCTAGAGGGCATTGAACGCGGTGTCGATATGTTCGACTGTGTGATGCCTACCCGCAACGGACGCAACGGCATGTTGTTTACCAAGGACGGCATCATGAACATGCGCAACAAAAAATGGGAAATGGATTTCTCTCCCATTGAAGCAGACGGTGCCTCCTACGTAGATACCATGTACAGCAAGGCATACTTGCGCCATCTGTTCCATGCACAAGAGCTGCTTGCCATGCAGATAGCATCTATCCACAACTTGGCTTTCTATCTGTGGCTGGCAGGCGAGGCACGTAAGCATATCATTGCAGGCGACTTTGCTACCTGGAAACCGATGATGGTGAAACGCGTATCGACAAGATTATGAGAAAAATGAACTGGAGGATATGGAAGAATATAAAGCTGCCGAGAGGTAAATTCCTGAAGCGGCTGGACTGGTACATTATTAAGAAGTTCCTGGGTACATATGTCTTTGCCATCGCATTGATTATCTCCATTGCGGTGGTGTTCGACTTCAACGAGAAGATGGACCGCTTCATGTCTCATGAAGCGCCGTGGAATGCTATTGTCTTTGATTATTATCTGAACTTCATCCCCTACTTTGCCAATCTGTTCAGTCCGCTGTTCGTATTCATCGCCGTTATCTTCTTTACCTCCAAACTGGCGGAGAACTCTGAGATCATTGCCATGTTCTCCACCGGTATGAGTTTCAAAAGAATGATGCGCCCCTATATGATCTCTGCCGCCATCATTGCTGCGGCAACATTCATGATGAGTTCGTTCATCATTCCCAAAGGTAGTGTTACCCGTCTGAACTTTGAAGATAAATACATCAAACCCAAGAAAGTCAACTCGGTCCGAAACGTGCAGTTGGAAGTGGACAGTGGTGTCATAGCCTATATCGATAATTACAATGACGGAATGAAAACCGGCAACCGCTTTTCATTGGATAAGTTTGTCGACAAGAAACTTGTCTCCCACTTAACGGCACGCCGTATCACTTACGATACAACAACGGTCAATAAATGGACCATTCACGACTATATGGTACGTGAACTGGACGGACTAAAAGAAAAGATCACCAAAGGAGACCGGATCGACTCTATTATAAATATGGACCCATCGGACTTCCTGATCATGAAGAATCAACAGGAGATGCTGACCAGTCCGGAACTGAGCGAATATATCGAAAAGCAGAAACGACGGGGATTTGCCAATATCAAAGAGTTTGAAATTGAGTACCACAAACGAATTGCAATGTCATTTGCTTCGTTTATTCTGACAATCATCGGGGTTTCTCTTTCATCACGAAAAACGAAGGGTGGTATGGGACTTCATCTGGGTATTGGATTAGGGCTTAGCTTCTCTTATATCCTGTTCCAGACAATCACTTCTACCTTTGCCATAAACGGTAACGTGCCTCCTGCGATTGCAGTCTGGATTCCCAATATCCTCTATGCAGGCATCGCATTCTATCTGTATCAGAAAGCACCTAAATAAGGAAACATAAAACTTAGATCAAGGAGATCTAAAATAGAAGTTCCGCCTATTCTTGCCGAAAGCAAGTACAGGCGGAACTTTTTTGTTGTATCCATTTCCTCTTTTGTCTATTCTCCATTTTAATCACCAAACGGTGATCCGGAAAATCCCTCTTTCTCCTTACTCTTTTCGAGATTGTCAACCAACCTCACTTACATAAGCAGAAAGATCTGCAGCAGAGATGTTTTTGGCTATAATCACACCATTTCCATCCAATAAATAGTTTGTGAACCCCCGATTCAAACGGTACTTTTTAAATAATCCGGAGTCCTCGCCTTCTGTTTCCACGAAACAAGTGGGCGTAACTATTTGGTCCTTACGAACGGTTTCCTTAAAGATTGACTGGTATTCGTCAAACGAAACAGAAACCATTTCCACATTACGGGAAGAACGAAGCACATTGCTCAAACTCACGTTCCGCATCCGGGATTGCGCATCATAACTTGCCCAAAAACTAAGCAACACATATTTACCTTTCAAATTACCCAACTTAAAAGCCGGTTGCCCATTCGACGCAGATTCGATTTTAAAATCAGGGGCTACGTCACCCTCACTCAAACCTCCGGTAGGTTTGTCTTTCTCAACGAAAGCGGTCAAGGAACAAATCAGTAATACAACAAAAATCCATTTTACATGCTTCATGTAATTCGGTTTTAGTTAATACTATCCGGGACTGTCCTTCAACAGTGATTTCTTCCCGGAACATCGTCTTGTCAAAGCCTTGAATAGTGATAAATACACTGATAATCAAAGCTTTTAATTGTGAAATCGGGTGCAAAGGTAAGTAATTCCTAAACAAACTTCCAAATAAACAAGCATTTTTCTCACTTTTTAGAGGCATATTTTTATGTTATTTAGCATAAATAGTGGGAATTTTCCTTACTTTTGTAGCCTATTATTCTATCAAAAAGATGACTTATGCAACCATTGAACACTGAACTCATCCTGATACGTATTACGGGTGAAGACCGTCCGGGACTGACAGCTTCCGTGACGGAAATTCTGGCGAAATATGATGCTACCATTCTGGATATTGGCCAGGCAGATATTCACAATACTCTTTCGTTGGGCATTTTGTGCAAGACGGAAGAACAACACTCGGGGTTCATTATGAAGGAACTGCTTTTCAAGGCTTCCTCCCTGGGAGTGACTGTCCGTTTCTACCCCATTACTACCAAAGAGTACGAGGATTGGGTGAATATGCAGGGAAAGAACCGCTATATTCTTACTTTATTGGGGCGTAAGTTGTCTGCCCGTCAAATATCTGCCGTTACCCGTATTCTTGCAGAGCAAGGCATGAATATCGATGCCATCAAGCGCCTTACAGGACGTATCCCGCTGGACGAATGCGAATCGCGTACACGCGCCTGCATCGAATTTTCCGTTCGTGGCACTCCGAAAGACCGTATTGCCATGCAAGAACAGTTAATGAAACTGGCAACCGAACTGGAAATGGATTTCTCTTTCCAGTTGGACAATATGTACCGCCGGATGCGCCGCCTCATTTGTTTCGATATGGACTCTACGCTGATTGAAACAGAAGTAATTGATGAATTGGCCATACGTGCGGGTGTGGGCGACCAGGTGAAGGCCATTACCGAACGCGCCATGCGTGGTGAGATAGATTTCATCGAGAGCTTTCGCGAACGAGTGGCTTTGTTGAAAGGATTGGATGAGTCCGTGATGCAGGAGATTGCAGAAAATCTTCCCATTACGGAAGGTGTGGATCGCCTAATGTATGTTTTGAAGAAATACGGTTACAAGATAGCTATTCTTTCGGGAGGGTTTACCTACTTCGGGCAGTACCTCCAGAAGAAGTACGGTATAGACTATGTGTATGCCAACGAGCTGGAAATAGAGGATGGCAAACTGACCGGCCGCTATCTCGGTGATGTAGTCGACGGTAAGCGTAAGGCAGAGTTGCTGTGTTTGATAGCTCAGGTGGAGAAAGTGGATATTGCGCAGACTATTGCTGTGGGCGACGGTGCCAACGACCTGCCCATGCTGGGAATTGCCGGCCTTGGAATCGCTTTCCATGCAAAGCCCAAAGTAGTTGCCAATGCCAAGCAATCCATCAACACCATCGGCTTAGATGGCGTACTTTACTTTCTGGGATTTAAGGATTCATACATTGATATTCCCCGTTGAAGGCAGATGCTTGAAACAAATTTGCAAGCCCTTGAGATAATTATTGTCCCAAGGGCTTATTTTTTTACTGTAAGAGTCTATTTTATAAGTCTTTTTCCTATCTTTGTACGCAAATTTAAAAGAGATACATGAAGTTTTCAGAACTACATTTAAATGGCGATGTGCTGGAGGCACTGGATGCCATGCGCTTTGAAGAGTGCACCCCCATACAAGAAAAATCAATTCCCGTCATACTCGAAGGTCGAGATTTAATAGCAGTGGCACAAACCGGAACGGGAAAAACAGCCGCATATTTGTTGCCTATATTGAACAAGCTTTCAGAGGGCGGACACCCTGCCGATGCCATCAATTGCATTGTCATGGCTCCTACCCGCGAGTTGGCGCAACAGATAGACCAACAGATGGAAGGTTTCTCTTATTTCATGCCGGTTTCCAGCGTGGCTGTGTATGGCGGTAATGACGGAATACTGTTCGAGCAGCAGAAAAGAGGGTTGACACTGGGTGCTGATGTCGTTATTGCTACCCCGGGGCGTTTGATAGCCCATCTTAGCCTTGGTTATGTAGATCTTTCCCGTGTCTCTTATTTTATTTTGGATGAAGCAGACCGGATGCTGGACATGGGATTTTATGACGATATTATGCAAATTGTCAAATTCCTTCCTAAAGAGCGGCAGACAATCATGTTCTCTGCCACCATGCCTGCTAAGATACAACAGTTGGCTGGTAACATTCTGAACAATCCTGCCGAGGTGAAGCTGGCTGTTTCCAAACCGGCAGAAAAGATTGTGCAGGCAGCCTACGTCTGCTACGAGAATCAGAAGCTGGGCATCATCCGTAGCCTCTTTGCAGAGGAGACGCCGGAACGCGTTATCATCTTTGCTTCTTCCAAACTGAAAGTGAAGGAAGTGACCAAAGCTTTGAAGCAGATGAAACTGAACGTTGGTGAAATGCACTCCGACTTGGAGCAGGCACAGCGCGAAGAAGTGATGTATGAGTTCAAGGCAGGACGTATCAATATCCTGGTAGCCACAGATATCGTTGCGAGAGGTATTGATATCGATGACATCCGTCTGGTGATAAACTACGACGTTCCCCACGACAGTGAAGATTATGTGCACCGCATCGGACGTACGGCACGTGCCAATAATGACGGGGTAGCCATCACCTTCGTTTCCGAAAAGGAGCAGGGTAACTTTAAAAATATCGAAAAATTCCTGGATAGGGATATCTATAAGATACCGGTTCCCGAAGAGCTGGGTGAAGCACCCGAATACAAGCCGAGAGCATTTGACGGAGGAAGACGGGGCGGCCATGGAAACGGACGTAGGCCAGGAGGAAATAAGAATGGCCGTAACAACAATAAAGGCGGAAAGCCCAGTGCCAAACGGCCACAGAATGGCGGTGAGAAGAAATAAACACTGTGGTGTGGTGAAGAAAAGACATAGAAAAAGCGGATTTATTCCGCTTTTTCTATGTTCATTGTATTGTCAAAACCAATAATCATATTTACCAGACTGTATACGGAGCTTTCGGGTATGCCAAGGGTTGCCTGGTAATGGTACCCCTTACTGTCCACACCCATGAAGTTCATATCGGCAAGAATGGCCTGATTCAGTATTTCGGCAGGGAATATATCCGCAAACATCTTTTTGGTGATGTCCTGGCCGTAAAGCATCTTCTTCCCTTCGTATACACAGATGTGGATTACATTATCATAATACACATTGTCCACACTGATTCCATTTTCAGAATAGGAAGTCTTGAAAACCTTCATCTTTGAGGGGTTGATATATACATATCCCCTATATCTTGTATTCTTGTATGTTACGATACTGTCTTTCTTTATCACTTCCGGAGTAGTAGAAATGACCTCCACTTCTCGACTGGTGAAAACCAAAGAATCTTCCGCATTCTCTGATTTATGCAGTTTAATTACTTCGTCGGCCAGCGAGTGGAACCAGAAGCTGTATTCCGTTTGACGGTCTATCTTATAGGCCACCGGTTCATTGCTGTATATGTAGATTGTATCGTGAACAACCTTGAAAGGTACGGGAGCGCTTTGCGGGTTGGCATAATATACCGTATCCCCTTCGATGCGCATCAACGGCATTTCTGTTTCATCGTTCACCCAGATGCCTTGTAACAGTTGTTTTGCAATGAGGTCTTCCTTTACGGAAACCTCTCCTGTTTGTCTGTTGCTGCATGAGGCCAATGAGACAACAAGTACAATGAGAATCGCACTTCCTTTTATTGTCATAACGTCCCTATTTATTTCTTTTCTTTTTTCTGCAACTTTATTTTCCGATGCAATGATATGTGAAACCTTGTTCTTCCATATCTTTCTTGTCATAAATGTTACGTCCGTCCAATACCAACGGCTGCTCCATAGTTTTCTTGATGACTGCCCATGAAGGCAGGCGGAATTCTTTCCATTCGGTCACCAGCATCAGTGCATCTGCATCCAGCGCAGCATCATACATATCTGTCGCATAATAAATACTTTCTCCTATGCGGCGTCGGCATTCGTTCATGGCAGCCGGGTCGTAGGCACGTACTTTACAACCGGCCTTCAGCAACTCGTCAATCAATACCAGAGCCGGGGCTTCACGCATGTCATCTGTTTCGGGTTTAAAGGCCAGCCCCCAAATGGCAATGGTCTTTCCCTCCAAATCATTGTTGAAATGCTTCTGCAACTTTTCGAATAAGATACTCTTCTGTTTCTCGTTCACCTCCTCTACTGCATGGAGTACACGCATCTTGTAGCCGCTCAGTTCAGCCGTTTTAATCAGTGCCTTTACATCCTTAGGGAAGCATGAACCGCCGTAACCTATCCCCGGATAGAGGAACTTGCGTCCGATACGGGTATCCGAACCGATACCACTGCGCACCATGTTTACATCCGCTCCCACTAATTCGCACAAATTGGCAATGTCGTTCATGAAGCTGATGCGGGTGGCAAGCATGGAGTTAGCTGCATACTTTGTCATTTCTGCAGAAGGGATGTCCATAAAGATGACACGGAAGTTGTTCAGCAGGAATGGTTTGTAGAGCTTGCTCATTATCTTCTTGGCTCGTTCGGACTCTACTCCCACCACTACACGGTCGGGACTCATAAAATCGTTGATAGCATTACCTTCTTTCAGAAACTCGGGATTCGAAGCGACATCGAAGTCAATGTTCATCCCTCTCTTATCAAGTTCTTCTTGAATGGTAGCCCGCACTTTTCTGGCAGTACCTACGGGAACGGTACTTTTGGTTACCACCAACACATATTTCTGCATATTGCGTCCAATGGTGCGGGCAACTTCCAGCACATGGCTCAAGTCGGCACTTCCATCCTCATCGGGTGGTGTACCTACGGCACTGAATACCACTTCCACCTCATTCAGACAACTCTCCAGAGACGTGGTGAATTGCAGGCGTCCTGCTTTCACATTCCGGCTAACCATTTCTTCCAGTCCATTTTCATAGATAGGAATAACACCCTTTTTCAGTGACTCTATCTTTTCACTGTTCGTGTCTACGCAAATAACGTTGACACCGATTTCCGCAAAGCAGGTTCCGGTTACCAAACCGACGTATCCTGTACCGACAATGGCTATTTTCATATTTTATTCATAATAGACCGCATCCTTGAACGATACGGCATGTCCGTCTTTATCTGATAATAGAAGCTGTTCCGTAGCAACGGGCCATTCAATACCGATGGTTTCGTCGTCAAAACGGATGGATGCCTCGGATTGTGGTGCGTATACGTTGTCTACCTTGTATGTAAAGACAGCTTCATCGCTCAGCACCAGAAAACCGTGGGCAAAACCACGCGGAATGAAGAATTGTCTTTTGTTCTCCTCACTTAGCTCCACACTGACATACTTTCCGAAAGTGGGAGAAGATTTTCTTAAGTCGACAGCCACGTCCAGCACTTTTCCCTTAATGACACGTACCAGTTTGGCTTGGCTGCAATCACCCTTCTGGTAATGAAGACCACGTAATACACCGAAAGAGGATTTGGACTCATTGTCCTGGATGAAGTGAACGTTTCCGACATGTGCACGGAACTCTTCTTCCTTAAATGCTTCCATAAAGTATCCGCGGGCATCATGGAATACTTTCGGCTCAATCAGCCATACGCCGTCAATCTCTGTTTGTATGTAGTTCATTTTCTTAAAATGTTTTATGTACTTTCAGTTGGAATCCAAAATTGTCTCCATATATCTCTCCCATATCCAATGCAAGGGACGCGTTGAAGCACCAGCCCTTCCATTTACGGGGAATATAGTAAAACGATGCAAAAGTAGAAAAATTTTCTAATATATCGGGTATTGGACGATGAGGAGTTCCCCAAGTTCTGTTGTGGGACAATTTTGCCACATATCTCCACTCACTGCTGATGTCGCCGCTCCATTCCAGATGCAGGGCCTTAACGCGATTGTACTTGAAACTCATATCGCCATCCTTATTATAGATAGGCGATGCTATCAACGGATTGGCTATCGCCATACCCCAATGTGCCCATCCTGGGTAGTAACCGTTGTTGTAGTAGTTGTCGGCTCCTCCGGTCTTACCTACTACAGAATTTTGCAAACCGTGCAGTGGACCGCTCATATTGGTAGTCTGGAGATATTCGATAACGATTCCGTTGATGGCTTGTCTATGGTTGGATTTATATTCCACACCCCATAAGCCATCCCAACCGTTGAGTTTGGCCATGGCGGAGAAGTCATCAAAATGATTGTCCAGATAGGCGCTGATGGAGAAATCTTCCTTAGGACGATAAGTCATTTTGATATATTCGCTACCCAGAAAATTGCCTTGGAAAGCCAGATGTTCACCTACCGGTCCGTCCTCACGCCCGTGGCCGGGGAAGAATACGCGTACGTAATCCTTCCATCCGTTGCCCAAGTCTCCTAATTCGGAACCTCCAATCTTGTATCCTCCGAATTGGGTGTCGAGGGTCATTCCGAGTTCCAGTTGCCATTTTCCTTTGGGTATACCGATACGCAGGAACCCTTCTTTATGATGGTATTTGATACTCTTGGTGTACCAGTATTTTTCTCCGACTTGCTCCCGCTGGTATTTGTTATCTGTAAACCATCCGTACGAGATTTCTCCTTTCAGGCCTAAACGGGGTAGCAACTGTACATACTCGGGTATGCCTATCTGTACTTGTGGGATGGGACGCGCATTACCCGACCAGGTCATGCCGCCACTGCTCAGCTCTTGATTCAGCAATGGAGAATTCTGTTCCCGGCTTCCGGCAAAGAATCCAAACCACTTGTAACGGATGTCTACGTAAGCCTGCTGTACAATGAAGGAGGTCGTGCTGAATCCGGCTGCTGCAACCAAATCCAGTGCTTCTTCAAACTTCCATTTTCCAAGTTGGTGTTTGTAGGATATTCCTCCACGTATGTAAGTATTGTTGTCGAGCGAAGTGAGTCCTTGCTGGTTGCTGACCTGCCAAAGAGGAGTATTGTCACCGGTATGCAGGGCTGCTCCATATTCTACGAATGAGGACAGCTGCTGTGCCAGCATCGTGTTCTTTCCTATGAACAAGAAAACCATCAGACAGAAAATAATACGCATAATAGTCTTTTGTTAAGTGTTTAGGTTTGTATACTCTTGCGAGGGCAATTGTCTTTCTATTCTTGACGAGTATAGTTAAACGGTACAAAAGTAGAAATTTTTCCGGTAAAAATTCCTTCTCTTGCCAAAAAACCTTTTTCAAATACATTTTCAATGTGCAATGTTCATAATTTGTTGATAAGAAAAAAGCTCTGAAACTAGCGTATATCCGATATTTCCGCTACTTTTGTAGCATGATTGAATTAGCACAGCACATAGAAGTATTGTTATTGGAGAACGATTGTGTCATTGTTCCCGGTTTGGGAGGATTTGTAGCTCATTATACTCCGGCAATGAGAGTAGCGGAAGAGAATGTTTTTCTGCCCCCTACCCGTATTATCGGTTTCAATCCTCAACTGAAGATGAATGACGGCTTACTTGTACAATCTTATATGGCTGTCTATGATACTGATTTTTCTGATGCTACGCGGATTGTAGAAAAAGAAGTGGCGCATATATTCACTGCTCTCCATGAAGAAGGTAAGGTGGATTTGCCCAACATTGGCGAATTGCGTTACTCCATTCATGGTATTTATGACTTTGTTCCCTATGACCACAAGATAACCACTCCTTACTTATATGGGTTGGATAGTTTTGAAATGCAGGAACTGGCGGAACTGAAGAAACCGTACATGGAAAAGACCATCCGTTATTCTGTTCCAGTTGTGCCGGAAGACAAAAAGCGAAGGGTTGAGATTAAATTCAACCGTTCCTATTTGTCGAATGCGGTTGCCATGATTGCAGTGGTTGCCTTGTTTTTCTTTTTGTCTACACCGATAGAGAATACGGAAGTGGTTGAAGGAAATTATGCGCAATTACTTCCGAATGAACTTTTTGAGATGATAGAAAAGGAATCCCTTGCCATTAATCCGATTGTTGTTAGCCGGAAGGCCGACACTCCGAAAGCGTCGGCTCAAAAAAACACGGGGCAGAAGGCAAAGAAAAAGGTGGTTCCGGTTGCCGTAAGAGAGGTTAAGGTGGGCCAAGCTAACGCGCAGAATGCTCCGGTTGTTTCTCAGCCTAAGCAGCAGGCGGCAGAAGTGTCCTCTTCAACATCTGTAACAACAAAGAGTGAAATTCAAAAGACCACAGCAGGGACTGTCGCCCCGTCACTTGTCTCTGCACAGAAATACCACGTCATCATTGCCAGTGTAGGTACTGAGAAGGATGCCGAAGCAATGGCAAAGCAACTGATTGAAAAAGGTTACCCTCATGCAAAAGCAATTGTTGGAGATGGTAAAATGCGTGTCAGCATTGAGTCTTGTGGCACAGAAACAGAAGCATATCAGGCATTGAACAGAGTTCGCCAGAATGAAACGTATAAGAACGCTTGGGTATTAAAGAAGTAGAAAGTAATCTACCCTTGCTTTATTTTTTAATTCTTTAATTTTTAACTATCATGAAGCGTATCCGTTGTCCCAAATGTGAGAATTACTTAACATTCGATGAAACCAAGTATACCGAAGGCCAATCACTGGTCTTTGTATGTGACCAGTGTAAGAAGCAGTTCAGTATCCGTTTAGGTAAATCAAAGATGAAAGCCCCTCAAAAGGAAGAACGTCCGGATGAAGCGGAGTTTAAAGAGGCTTTTGGCAGCATCACGGTCATTGAGAACGTGTTTGGTTTTAAGCAGGTACTTCCATTGCAAGAAGGTGACAATATCATAGGCCGGCGTTGCGTGGGGAATGTTATCGATGTGCCGATTGAGACTTCGGATATGAGTATGGACCGGCGTCACTGTATCATTAATGTAAAGCGTAATAAGCAGGGAGTGTTGATTTATACCTTACGCGATGCTCCCAGCCTGACGGGAACTTTCCTTAATAATGAAATTTTGGGTGACAAAGACCGTATTCGCATTGAGGATGGAGCCATTGTAACTATTGGTGCCACTACTTTTATATTGCGGGCAGCAGAGCAGGAAAGCCTTTAGACAAAAAAGAAAACTGTGACTTAATTATTTCCCATCAAATGTGGTATAAATAAAGCAGACCGTATAAAAACTCCTTTTGTACGGTCTGCTTGTTTAAAATCATAGGAATTAAAGAATACCTTTTACTGTTTCCTGCATGCCTTTTTCTTGGATGGATTTTAAGAAGCAGGTAATCATGTCTGTCAATCCTGGAACGGTATTCAAGTCTCCGTGTTCCCCCCAGATAAGGTCTTTGGCTGCCAATACGCCTTCTGCCACTTTGCGGGTATCCCCCGTTGCCCAAAGGTCTTTCAATAACTGCATGATTTCGGGAGCATCATTCGGGATGATTTCTGTGCCGTCTGCGCGGGTACCTCCTTTGTAGTACGTGATGATGGCAGCCAGTCCCAATACCAGACCTTTCGGCAGTTCTCCTTTACGTTTCAAGTAGGTTTTCAGGCCAGGAAGGTCACGGGTTTGGTATTTAGGGAAAGAGTTCAGCATAATACTGGTTACGGCATGGTCAACAAACGGATTGTTGAAGCGCTCCAATACATCTTCTGCAAACTTTTTCAATTCGTTTTTCGGCAGGTTCAACGTTTCCATCAGCTCGTCAAACATCACTTTATGGATGTATTGTCCGATTATAGGATGCTGGCAGGCATCGCGTACAATATTTACCTCCGACAGATAGGCTACTGGAGACAATACGGTATGAGGTCCATTCAGCAAGGTTACTTTTCTTTCGTGGTAAGGTTCTTCAGAAGGAACAAACAATACATTCAGTCCGGCTTTGTCGGCAGGGAATTCTTCGGCGACTTCTTGCGGAGCCTCGATGACCCATAAATGGAAAATTTCAGCCTGCACTACCAGATTGTCATCGTACTGTATCTTTTCTTTTATAGCGGCAATGTCTTTGCGGGGGAATCCTGGAACGATACGGTCCACCAGTGTTGCATACACACCGCAGGCTTCCTCAAACCAAGCTCTGAACTCATCACCCAATTGCCATAATTCAATGTATTGATAGATTGTCTCCTTCAACTTGTGGCCATTCAGGAAGATGAGTTCGCAAGGGAAGATAATCAGTCCTTTGCTCTTGTCGCCGTTGAATGTCTTGAAGCGGTGATACAACAGCTGTGTCAGTTTGCCCGGATAAGAAGACGCCGGTGTATCTGTCAGCTTACAAGCAGGGTCAAAGGCTATACCTGCTTCCGTCGTGTTGGAAATGACAAAACGCATTTCCGGTTGTTCGGCCAATTTCATGAACTCATCGTTTTGAGTATAGGGGTTTAAGGCACGGCTGATTACATCTATCATAGTCAGACTGTTGATGGTTTCTCCTTTATCCAGACCTTGCAGATTTACATGATAAAGGTCATCCTGGGCATTCAGCATGTCAACCATACCTTTATCGATGGGTTGGACTACTACCACATTGCTGTTAAAATCGGTCTTTTGATTCATGTTATAAATAATCCAATCCACAAATGCGCGAAGGAAATTACCTTCGCCAAACTGGATAATGCGTTCCGGGCGTTGTGCTTTGGGAGCAGTTTCTTTGTTTAATGCTTTCATTTAAAAAATGATTTAAATGGTTGATATGTAATTTTTTGATTATTCAAACTCAAAGTAAAAGTCTATGTTTTCCTTCATCAATATGTCGATGGGCATGTATTTCACTGCAGTGACCGGTCTTTTAAATACCACGTGGTTGCATAAAGTCTTCACGCCACAATAGCCTTGCAGGCCTGGGCGTTGACCGATGAGAAAGGTTACTTCACCGGTTTTCAGGAACTCTGTATTTTTGTGTAAAAGGTCATATCCCACAAGTCCTGCCAGCTTCTGCCCCTTTTCGTGCAGATAATTTGCCACCTGATAAACACGGGAATTAAAAACAGCTCCCAGTACGGCTTGGGGATGTTCTTTAAAAAAAGCATCCAACATCCGTCTGTTGCCGTCAGTATCTTCCTTGTGCAACACAATGTCATGGATAATCAAATCCTTATGTTCCTCGGAAAGGTATTGCATGAACCCCTCGAGGCGGCGTTGCATCTGGATTTCTGCCGGATTGTTTTTCTGATTGTTCAGGAATAACACAAGCTCCTGCCCTTTTTCATAGCTACGCATCAGAATCTTGGCAGCGATGTATCCGCTGGTTTTGGAATCTTGTCCGATATAACACAAGGCATGCGTCTGTTCAATATTGAAGTCTATGAATGCATAGGGAATATCCGCTTCCTCCAAATAAGCAGTGAGTTTTATGGTCTCCTCTCGGAAATTCGGGGCAACAAGTACGGCGTCGGCATTTTCCTCCCGGAGCACAGCACATGCTTCTTTATAGGAGGATTTGTCCGCATGCCGATAGTACAGATAGCTAACTCCAACATTGAACGGCCGTAATTCTTGTGCGGCACGGTCAATTCCCGCTGCTACAGCATACCAATAATCATGTTCTATATAATAAGGTATAATGCAGACAATATGATAGTGCTTTTTAGCCGCCAGCCCGATGGCAAACATATTGGGATGATAATCTATCTCGTCGAGTACTTTCTGGACTTTTTCCCTACTGGAAACGGATACGTCTCCGCGGTTGTGCAGTACGCGGTCTACAGTGCCGGCAGAGACGCCGGACATGCGTGCTATGTCTTTAATGGTATAGTTCTTGTTTTCCATCTTGAGGTATGCTGCCTAAGGCAGTAAAGGTGAGACGTCTGAAGCTTAAATATTATAAATATTCGCCGCAAAGATACGAATTATTTTGTTTCTCCAAGTAAAATTTCTACTTTTGTGTTCGATAACGGTTAATAAAACTAAAAACAATTATACGACCTATTAGCTTTACAATCAATACTATATAGGTGTAATAAATAGAAAGTAATATTTTTAGATACTTAAAACACAAGAAGATGAAAAACTTTATGGACGGAAATTTTCTGTTGCAAACGGAAACATCACAGAAGTTGTACCACGAGCATGCGGCTAAAATGCCGATTATCGACTATCATTGTCACTTGATTCCTCAAATGGTGGCGGAAGACTATCAATTTAAGTCACTGACTGAGATTTGGTTGGGAGGTGACCACTACAAGTGGCGTGCCATGCGTACCAATGGTGTGGACGAACGTTTCTGTACCGGTAAGGATACTACAGATTGGGAAAAGTTTGAGAAGTGGGCCGAAACGGTACCTTATACTTTCCGTAATCCGTTGTATCACTGGACCCACCTTGAATTGAAGACCGCTTTTGGAATCGATAAAATTCTCAATCCTCATACGGCCCGTGAAATTTATGATGAATGTAATGAGAAGCTGAAACAGCCTGAATATTCCGCCCGTGGCATGATGCGCCGTTATCATGTGGAAGTGGTTTGTACTACAGATGATCCTATTGATTCCTTGGAATACCATATCAAGACACGTGAGAGCGGCTTTGAAATCAAGATGTTGCCTACTTGGCGTCCGGATAAGGCAATGGCGGTGGAAGTTCCTGCCGATTTTCGCGCATATGTAGAAAAGTTGGCCGAAGTGAGCGATGTGGCTATTTCCTGCTTTGACGATATGGTTGCTGCCTTGCGTAAGCGTCACGATTTTTTCGCGAAACAAGGATGTAAACTGTCTGACCACGGAATTGAAGAATTCTATGCCGAGGATTATACAGGAGCGGAAGTTAAGGCTATCTTTAACAAGGTATATGGCGGTACTGGATTGACGAAGGAGGAAATTCTGAAATTCAAGTCGGCCATGCTGGTTGTGTTCGGCGAAATGGATTGGGAGAAAGGTTGGACACAACAGTTCCATTATGGTGCTATTCGCAACAACAATAGTAAGATGTTCAAACTGTTAGGTCCTGATACCGGTTTTGATTCCATTGGCGAATTTACTACAGCAAAAGCTATGGCTAAATTTCTCGACCGCTTAAACTCCAATGGTAAGCTGACCAAGACTATTCTTTATAATTTGAATCCATGCGCCAACGAAGTCATTGCTACTATGCTGGGTAACTTCCAGGATGGTACGGTTGCCGGTAAGATTCAATTCGGTTCCGGTTGGTGGTTCCTTGACCAGAAGGATGGTATGGAAAAGCAGATGAATGCCCTTTCTGTACTGGGCTTATTGAGCCGATTTGTTGGTATGCTGACCGATTCCCGTTCCTTCCTCTCCTATCCGCGCCATGAATATTTCCGCCGTACATTGTGTAATCTTGTAGGCCGTGATGTAGAAAATGGTGAAATTCCTATTTCCGAGATGGAACGCGTAAACCAGATGATTGAAGATATCAGCTATTATAACGCTAAGAATTTCTTCCAATTCTAAAAAGCAATAGTAAGCTATAAGTTATGCAGTTTCACCCATAACTTATAGCTTATCTAATATTCCTTTGATACTATCCAATCGTATAAAATTGGGATGTCGTATTTCCCCTTCATGTTGCTCGTATGCCCAAGTCACGTGGTATGGTACATGGGCAGCGTATCCCCCAAGTTCCAATACCGGAAGTATGTCTGATTTTACAGAATTACCTATCATCAGGAGTTTTTCAGGCGGACAGCCCAATGTATCAATCAGCCTCTGGTAATCATCGATTTTCTTGTCACTCATAATTTCGATATGATGGAAATATTCTCGCAGTCCGGAAGCTTCTATTTTTCTTTTCTGGTCGAACAAGTCCCCCTTAGTGGCCAACACCAATTTATATTTCCCATGAAGTGACGATATGGTCTCCTTCACGCCTTCCAGTAGTGTAACCGGTTTCTGCAGAAGCTCTTGTCCCCATCCTATTACTTCTTCTATAAGATGCATATTCCCGTTTCCGTCTGTCACTTTGCAGATGGTTTCAGTCATACTGAGCATTATGCTCTTCAGCCCATAGCCATACATATGCAGATTCTTCATTTCTGTTTCAAAAAACCTTTGTGATATGGATGAAGCAGGCAGATATTGCCTTAAAAGGTTACAGAATTTGTGCTCGAACTCCTGAATATAAAGTTCGCTTTCCCACAGTGTGTCATCAGCGTCAAAAGCTATAAATTCGATTTTATCTTTCATGAATGGTCGTTTTATAAAAGCGTCCAAAGATACGGAGTATTCTATATAAATGAAAAGATAAATAGTGATAAATGGGAAGTTAATATCTTGTCTGCAACTTATTAATATTGTGTTTGCAGAAAATTAATATCTTGCAAACACGATATTAATTTCCTATTTTTGCACTTATTTTTTCATTTAATACATAAATTTTAATCGTACAAAAGGATGATGACATCACCCCAACCCGCTTCCAAAGGCTTCAGCAGAGCTTTTTGGGTAAGCAGTACAGTAGAACTGTTCGAACGCATGGCATATTATGCTGTATTTATTGTTCTTACCATTTATCTTTCCAATATTTTAGGTTTCAATGATTTTGAGTCAAGCATGATTTCCGGTCTGTTTTCGGGAGGGCTCTATTTGTTGCCTATCTTTACGGGCGCATATGCCGATAAGATAGGTTTCCGAAAGTCGATGATTATTGCTTTCTCACTGCTTTCCATCGGGTATTTGGGCTTGGGATTGCTTCCCACCCTACTGGAAGCAGCCGGTCTGGTGGAGTATGGCGAGACAACCCGTTTTTCAGGATTGCCGGATAGTAATGACCGCTGGATGATTGTCCCCGTATTGTTTGTTATCATGGTAGGAGGTTCGTTCATCAAGTCTATCATATCGGGATCGGTGGCTAAGGAAACAACAGAGGCTACCCGTGCTCGCGGCTATTCCATCTTCTATATGATGGTGAATATAGGAGCTTTTACCGGAAAAACGGTGGTCGACCCTCTACGGAATGTTATCGGTGAGCAAGCTTATATTTATATCAATTACTTCTCGGCTGCCATGACGATCTCCTGCGGGAAGGCAGCCAGCATGCGGATCAGGTCCATCTCGGAGGGCTCGGTGAGCAGGGTAGCGTCCACCTGCTCGGCACCGGCAAACTGCACGCCCTCGCTCTCTATCTTCTTCAGGATGGAGCAGATGCGGGCATGGGCATACTGCACATAGTACACCGGGTTGTCGTTGTCGGTCTTGACGGCCTGGTC
>OGOX01000502.1_pt1 | contig 30097 bp, 15 predicted proteins | sample 1552761 | NCBI WGS metagenome assembly OGOX01 (sample SAMEA2580212, study PRJEB22360) | human gut metagenome | biome: human gut; feature: human-associated habitat; material: faeces | place: Denmark | collected 2008/2010
GAGGCCACCCGGACGTTAGTCCGTGGCCGTCAGCCGCGCAGCGGCCTTATATGTTACTTATGTAGCTTATGTTCTTATGTTCCCGCGGTAAGCGGCAAGCACGAACGTTATCTTCTGTTCTTATGTCCTTATGTTCTTCTGTTTCCCGCGTTAGCGGTAAATAGTTAGGCTGCACCTCAGCAGTGCAAAGCGAAAAAGTCCCTCTTTCGCTTTGCACTGCATTCGGTTTGCACTAACTTTGTCGCCAAATCAACCCAACACACATTATATACCAGACCATGAATTGGTTAACAACGCTTTTTGAAATACCATCAGCCATACAGGCTGTCATTATTATTTGCTTGATATGTGCGCTCGGACTGGCTCTGAGCAAGTGGCGCATACGTGGTATCAGTCTTGGCGTCACCTACGTGTTCTTTTTCGGCATATTGGCCGGAGCCGCAGGTTTGAAGGTCGACAGCCAGATGCTGAGCTATGCCGAAAGCTTTGGCTTGATACTGTTTGTATACACATTGGGTTTGCAGGTGGGTCCGGGCTTTATGAGCACCTTCCGCAAGGGCGGTACCACACTCAACCTGTTGGCACTTGGTGTGGTGGTGCTGGGCACGGTGCTGGCACTCGTGCCGGGCTGGACCGGATTGCTGCCTTTGCCCGACATGCTGGGCGTGCTGTGTGGCGCCACTACCAACACTCCGGCACTCGGTGCGGCTCAACAAACGCTCAAGCAGTGCAACATGCCAGCCTCGGGTGCGGCCCTGAGCTGTGCTGTGACGTATGCCTTTGGCATGGTGGGCGTGATTGTGGCCCTGCTGCTGGTGAAGGGCTGGCTCTCACGCCACGAAAAGGCGAGCGACGACAATAACGACGATGAGGCTTTTATAGCCTCGTTCCTGGTGTGCAACCCGGCCGTGTTTGGCCACACTCTGGGCGAGATAAGCGGCATGGACGAAAGTAAATTCGTGGTGTCGCGCTTGTGGCGCGACGGCAAGGTGATACTGCCTAATGCCGACACACGACTCGAAAACGGCGACCGCATACTTGTTATCACGCATCAGCGGCAGGTGGCACAGCTCACTATATACTTTGGTCAGCGCGACGAAACGAACTGGAACCGCAACGATGTGGACTGGAACGCGCTCGATTCAAAACTTATATCGCAACGCATACTCATTACGCAGGCCAGCATTAACGGACGACACCTGGGCGACTTGCAACTGCGCAACCGCTACGGCGTGAATGTGAGCCGTGTGCAACGCTCGGGCATACAACTCGTGGCCACCCCTAACCTGACACTGCGCATGGGCGACCGTGTGACGGTGGTGGGCGAGGCAGAGAGCATAAAGCGCGTGGCTACCGAACTGGGCAATGTGGTGAAACGCCTTGACGAGCCTAACATGGTGACCATATTCATAGGCATTGTGCTGGGCTTGCTGTTGGGCAGTATCCCAGTGTTTGTGCCCGGCATAAAGTTTCCCGTCACGCTCGGTTTGGCGGGCGGTCCCATTGTGATGGGCATACTCATTGGCGCCTTTGGTCCACGTTTCCACATGGTGGCCTACACCACCACGAGTGCCAACCTGATGTTGCGCTCGTTGGGCTTGTCAATGTATCTGGCCTGCTTAGGGCTTGATGCGGGCAAGGACTTCATTGCCACCGTCATGCAGCCGCAAGCTTTGTGGTGGATAGGCATTGCCATGGTTATCACCCTGGTGCCGGTTATCATCATGAGCATAGTGGGCGTGGTGTGTTACAAACGCAGCTATGCCACCACGGCAGGCATGCTCTGTGGCGCCATGGCCAACCCTATTGCCCTGGAGTATGTCAACGACTCGCTGCCCGGCAACGACAAGGCTTCTGTGGCCTACGCCACCGTCTACCCTCTCGGCATGTTTTTGCGCGTAATCATTGCGCAGCTCATCGTCATGCTGTGGGTGTGAGGGGGTGATGGATTAGAGGGTTAGGAGGTTAAATGGGTTAGAGGGTTAGCGGGTTAATGGGTTAAAAGATTACCGCTGCTTGCCCAATTCGTAAAAGTTGAGAACGTTACTTTTTAACCCCCTAACCCGCTAACCCCCTAACCCAAAACAACAACTGTCATCAATTAAACACACATCTATATAATGAATTTCTCAAACATCATGAAGAAGGCGGCACCCGACCTCGTGGCGGTGCTCATATTCCTGGCTATCAGCATAGCCTACTTCTTCACCCCTATGAGCGAGGGCCTGGTATTGGGCGGACACGACAGTGTGGCCGCCGAGGGCCTGAAGCAGGAGCAGGTGCAGTATAAGCAGCACCATGGTGGCGAGGTGAGCCGTTGGTCGAATGCCATATTCAGCGGCATGCCCACCTATCAGACTGCCCCCTCGTACAGTGCCACCGACACCCTCAACAAGGTGGGCTATGCCTTTGGCCTTGGCACCATCTACTGGTTTCCGGCCATCAGTTTCCTGTTCGTTTATTTGCTCGGCTTCTACATTCTGTTGCGCGCATTCAACTTTAAGCCCTATCTGGCAGCGTTAGGCGCCATATTGTGGGCCTTCTCGTCCTACTTCCTCATTATCATTGCCGCCGGCCACCTCTGGAAGGTGATGACCCTTGCCTTCATACCGCCCACCATAGGCGGTTTGGTGCTGTGCTACCGCGGCAAATATTTGTGGGGCGGCGCTGTTACAGCCCTGTTTACGGCCCTGCAGGTGGTGAGCAACCATATACAGATGTCGTACTACTTCATCTTTGTCATGGCCTTTATGGCAGTGGCCTACCTCGTCGACGCCATTGTGCGCCGCAAAATGGGCAGCTGGCTCAAGGCCACCGGTGTGCTGATAGTGGCCGGCTTGCTTGGCGTGGCAGCCAACCTGCCCAACCTTTACCACACCTACCAGTATGCGCAGGAGTCAATGCGTGGCAAGGCCGAACTCACCGCACAACCCGCCAAGGGCCAAACGGCACAAAAGGCCACCTCGGGCCTCGACCGCGACTACATCACCATGTGGAGCTATGGCATTGACGAAACCCTTACGCTGCTCATTCCCGACTACAAGGGCGGCGGCTCATCGTCAATCCTCGACCGCGAAAACGTAGAGGACTTGCCTGGCTACGACGACTTTTACCAGTGCGCCGGCCAAACTCAGCAGGTTTTCCAGCAGAGCGGACTGCAAGCCACTCCCCCGGGTCTCAACCTCTATTGGGGCGAACAACCCTTCACCGTAGGCCCCGTGTATGTGGGTGCCCTGGTGTGCTTCCTGTTTGTGCTCGGCCTGTTCTATGTAAAGGGCCCTGTAAAGTGGGCCTTGCTGGCCGCCACCGTGCTCAGTCTGCTCTTTGCCTGGGGTAAATATGTGGGCATCACCGACTTCTTTATCGACCACCTGCCCATGTACGCCAAGTTCCGCACCGTAAGTTCAGCCCTCGTCATAGCCGAATTTACCATGCCGCTGCTCGCCATACTCTGTTTGTACGAAATAAGCAAGCGCAAGGAACTCTTCCAGCTCACCAACTGGAAACAGGCTCCGATGGTCAAGAAGGTAGGTCTGCCCGTAGCCACTGTGCTCACCCTCGGCTTCTGCCTGCTAGTTTGGCTGGCCCCGGGCGTGGTGGGCGACTGCATATCGCAAAGCGACGCCACCACCTTCGGCCTCATGCGCCAGGCCGGTTTCCCCGCCGACCTCGTGGGCCGCTACATGGCCGCCATCACCTCTATGCACCATGCCATACTCTCGGCCGACGCCTTGCGCTCAGCCTTTATCATTGTGCTGGGCATATTGGTTATCTGGGCCTATGCCGCCAACAAGTTGCAGGGCTGGCTCATGTGCCTGCTGCTGGGCATCATCTGCCTGACCGACATGTGGCAGATTGACAAGCGCTACCTCAACAACGACTCGTTCACCGAGGAGTCGGTAATGGAGGAGAACTTTACCAAGTCGCCCGCCGATGCCCGCGTGCTGCAAGACACCACCTACTACCGTGTGGTAAATCTCGGCACAGGCGGCAGTCCGTTCAACGAAACGTCAAACGCCACCTCATACTACCACCACAGCATTGGCGGCTACCACGCTGCTAAACTGCACCGCTATCAGGACCTTATCGACCGCCAACTCAACAACGAGCTGCAGCAGTTTGTCAATGCTGTGAACAATGCACAAGGCGACATGAGCCAGGTTAAGGGCGACAGCATATCGCCCGTGCTCAACATGCTCAACACCAAATACTTTATGTTTGGCAAGCAAGCCGACCAGGTGGTGCTCAACCCCTATGCCAACGGCAACGGCTGGTTTGTGAGCAACATCAACTTTGTGAAAAATGCCGACGCCGAAATGGCCGGCCTCACTGGGCTTGACACCAAACACAAGGCTGTGGCCGACGAAAAGTTCCGCGCCGTGCTCGACGGCTCGCCCCTCGACAGCGGTAGCGTGCAGGTAACAGCCCACGACCTCGACTGCCTGAAGTACACCATCAGCTCGCCCAAGGGCGGCGTAGTAGTGTTCTCCGAAATATACTACCCCGGCTGGACCGTCACCATCGACGGCAAGCCCGCCGAACTGGGCCGTGTCAACTATGTGTTGCGCGCCCTCAAGGTGCCTGCCGGCAAGCATCAGGTGGTTATGACCTTCCACCCCGCCAGCATCACCGCCACCAACAGCGTGGCCTACGCAGCACTGGCCGTGATAATAGCCCTGTTCGCTTTTGCGCTATGGCGCCAGAGCAAAGGCAAGGAACGCACCAGCAATGGCGCAGACGAAAGCAGCGAATTAGCAAAATAAAATGCGTTAAAACTTTTCGTTTGTACCAACATTTTCGTACTTTTGCTGCGGTAAAGCGCGGGCACTTGCTCTGCCTGCTGCCTAACCCTACTAACAAGTAAACTTTTTTTATTAACTAATAAAGCATTATGGCAACATTAGATTTAACCAAGTACGGTATTACCGGCGCAACAGAGATCGTTCACAACCCCTCATACGAGCAGTTGTTCGAAGAGGAAACTAAGGCTGGTCTCGAAGGTTTTGAAAAGGGTCAGGAAACTGAACTCGGCGCTGTTAACGTAAAGACGGGTATCTACACTGGCCGTTCTCCTAAGGACAAGTTCATCGTAATGGACGAGAACTCAAAGGACACAGTGTGGTGGACTACTCCCGAATATCCCAACGACAACAAGCCTGCTTCACAGGAGGCTTGGGCAGCCGTTAAGGAAATCGCTAAGAAAGAGCTCTCTAACAAGCGTCTCTTCGTAGTAGATGGTTTCTGTGGTGCCAACAAGGAAACTCGCATGTCTGTGCGCTTCATCGTTGAAGTTGCTTGGCAGGCTCACTTCGTAACTAACATGTTCATCCGTCCTTCAAAGGAAGAACTTGAGAGCTTCGAACCTGACTTCATCGTTTACAACGCATCAAAGGCTAAGGTAACTAACTACAAGGAACTCGGCCTCAACTCAGAAACTGCCGTTGTATTCAACATCACAAGCCGCGAGCAGGTTATCATCAACACTTGGTACGGTGGTGAAATGAAGAAGGGTATGTTCTCAATGATGAACTACTACAACCCCCTCAAGGGCATCGCTTCTATGCACTGCTCTGCTAACACCAACATGGAAGAGACAAGCTCTGCCATCTTCTTCGGCCTTTCAGGTACTGGTAAGACTACCCTCTCTACCGACCCGAAGCGTAAGCTCATCGGTGATGACGAACACGGCTGGGACGACAACGGTGTGTTCAACTACGAAGGTGGTTGCTACGCAAAGGTTATCAACCTCGACAAGGAAAGCGAGCCCGATATCTACGGCGCTATCAAGCGCGACGCACTCCTCGAGAACGTAACTGTTGATGCTAACGGCAAGATTGACTTCGCTGACAAGACTGTAACTGAAAACACTCGTGTAAGCTATCCTATCTACCACATCACCAACATCGTTAAGCCTATCAGCAAGGGCCCCGCTGCAAAGCAGGTTATCATGCTCTCTGCCGATGCCTTCGGTGTACTTCCTCCCGTATCTATCCTCTCTGAGGCTCAGGCTCAGTACTACTTCCTCTCTGGCTTTACTGCCAAGTTGGCTGGTACTGAACGTGGTATCACCGAGCCTACTCCTACTTTCTCAGCTTGCTTCGGCCAGGCATTCCTCGAATTGCACCCCACCAAGTACGCTCAGGAACTCGTTAAGAAGATGGAGAAGAACGGTGCCAAGGCTTACCTCGTAAACACTGGTTGGAATGGTTCAGGCAAGCGTATCTCTATCCGCGATACTCGTGGTATCATCGACGCTATCCTCGATGGTTCTATCGACAAGGCTCCTACCAAGACTGTTCCTTACTTCGACTTCGTTGTTCCTACTGAACTCCCCGGCGTTGATCCTAAGATCCTCGATCCTCGCGACACTTACGCTGACGCTTCAGTATGGGAAGAGAAGGCTAAGGACCTCGCTGCACGCTTCATCAAGAACTTCAAGAAGTACGAAACCAACGAAGCTGGTAAGGCTCTCGTTGCTGCTGGTCCCCAGCTCTAATCGTGCGGCTTAAATAAGTTCTAAGCTTAAAGCATAACAACTCAAAGAGTTGGCTCTGCACACCCCGGTGCAAGGCCAACTCTTTTTGCGTTATATGCTAATGTGGCAATGTGCTAATGTGCTAATGTGGTAATGTGCTAATGTGCTGACGCCGAGGGCCATGTGCTAATTCTTGCTGTCCGGTAATACGTAAACATACGAACGTACTCAAGCACCAAACGCAAGCACTAAACGCAAGCACTAAACTCAAGCACTAAACGCTACCACTAAACTCAAGCACAAAACGCAAGCACTAATGGGGGCGACGCGTCCCGCGTCGGACATAAAGGCAAAGGTTCACAGACAGGCGTGTAATTAGTGCTGAGCCTTTGTGTTTAGTGTATGAGCCTTTGCTTTCATGCCCGACGCGGGACGCGTCGCCCCCATTAGTGCTTGCGCTTAGTGCTTGCGTTTAGTGGTAGCGTTTGGGGCTTGAGTTCGTTCGTATGTTTGCCATTTTACCAATTAGCACATTATCTCATTACCCCATTAGCAAGCGAGCACAAAAAAATCCCGCTCCGACACATCAGTGTTGGGCGGGATTAAGCTTTTCAGAGTCTCGTAAGTAAACCTCTGTACAGCAGCGTGATTACTTACGCAAACCGAGGTTCTTAACGATAGCACGGTAACGCTCGATGTCCTTGCGCTTCAGGTAGTTGAGGAGCGCGCGGCGCTTACCTACCATCTTAACGAGTGAGCGTTCAGTCGTATGATCTTTACGGTTCTGCTTCATGTGCTCCGTCAAGTGGGCAATACGGTAAGAAAACAAGGCCACCTGGCTCTCTACTGAACCAGTGTCCGAATTAGACTGTCCGTACTTGCCAAAGATCTCTTTCTTCTTTTCAGAATCTAAGTACATTGTGTATGAATTATGAGATATGAATGTAATAATGCTCTGTGTGGCATTGTGCGCAAGGTTGCGCGCAGCTGCTTTACACATAGCGGCTGCAAAGGTAGCAACTATTCTCAAAAGCTCCAAGTGTTTCGGCCGATAATTGTGCGTAATGTGCTGATATTGCGGCATTTATGTCCTAAAGTGTAACATCGCAAGCTAATTTCACACATTTGCAAAGGGTATTTTGGGCAAATAAGTGTATATTTGAGCGTTGATAAGACGGGCTGCTGCATGGTGGTGGCTGTGTGGGCCGCGGGAGTGGCCTGCCGCGCTCTATATGCCAAGATGTTGCTCCCGCCTCTCCACACTAAAAACAGTACAAACATGAGCAAGAATATAACCATACGTTGCAAAAACACGGGGCGCACACACAAGGTGCCCATAGGTTTTAACCTTGAAGAAGTGTATGAAATGCTCGACCTTAACATGCCCTACGGCCCGACCAGTGCCAAGGTAAACAATAAGGTTGAGGGTCTGCACTTCACGTTTTTTACCGACAAAGATGTGGAGTTCCTCGACATCACCTCGTCGTCGGGCTTGCGCACCTACACGCGTTCGCTTTTCTTTGTGCTTTACAAGGCGGTGCGCGACATTTATGGTCCTTCGGCCCGTTTGCGCATCGAAACCCCCGTGTCGAATGGCTACTATTGCCGTCTCATTACGGGTTCGAACGACGGTGTGGTGTCGCAAATGGTGGTAGACCAGCTCAAGCAGCGCATGGCGCAGATAGTGGCGGCCGACATACCATTTCACCGCATAACCTGTCCTACCGAGCAGGCTGTGGCGCGCTTCCGTGCCGACGGGCTTGAGAGCAAGGCCAAACTGCTTGAGAGTGTGGGCAAACTCTACACCACCTACTACACCCTTGACGACACGGCCGACTACTTTTATGGTTCGTTGCTCATCAAAACCTCGCAAATCTATTTGTTCGACCTGGCGCTCTATGGCGACGGCTTGCTGTTGCGCATACCCGACCCTGAAAATCCCTCGCAACTGCGCCCCATGGTTGAACAGCCCAAAATGTTTGAAGTGTTCAGTGAGCAGCACCGCTGGAACGAGATATTGGGTGTGACCACCATCGGCGAGTTTAACGATGCTTGCAGCCACGGTTACACCAACAACCTTATCAACGTGAGCGAGGCTCTGCAGGAGAAGAAAATTGCCCACTTGGCCGACCGCATAGCAGCCAACCCCGAACTCAAGGTGATACTCATAGCCGGCCCCTCGTCGAGTGGCAAGACCACCTTCAGCAAGCGCCTCAGCGTGCAGCTTATGGCTTGTGGACTGCGCCCGTTGCCCATATCTACCGACGACTACTTTGTCGACCGTGTCAACACGCCGCGCGATGCCGATGGCAATTACGACTTTGAGCACATTGACGCCATGAACATACCCTTGCTCACCGAGCAGATAAATGCCCTCATACATGGCGAGGAGGTGGAAACACCACGCTACGACTTTGCTTCGGGCAAGAGTGCGCCCAGCGGCCACCATTACCGCCTTGACGAGCACGACATACTGATACTCGAGGGCATTCATGCCCTTAATCCGCGGTTGACAGAGGGTGTGGCCGACAAGCACAAGTTCAAGATATATGCCTCGGCCCTGACCACCATATTGCTCGACGACCACAACTACATACCCACCACCGACAACCGTTTGCTGCGCCGCATTGTGCGCGATCACAAGTATCGTGCGCGTTCGGCACAGGAGACTATTGCGCAATGGCCCTCGGTGCGCCGTGGTGAGGAGCGTTGGATATTCCCCTTCCAGGAGCAGGCCGACGAAATGATGAACACGGCATTGCTCTTTGAGTTTGCGGCCTTGCGCGACCAGGCACTCCCCTTGCTTGAAGAGGTGCCCGAGTCGGCTCCCGAATACTCTGAGGCATACCGCTTGCGCAAATTCTTGAGTTACCTCAAACCTATTTCCATACGTGGTTTGCCTCCAACTTCGCTGTTGCGCGAGTTCCTGGGCGGCAGCACGTTCAAGTATTAACGTATAGGTTGGCGGGGTTAAACGCGTCATAGTGTACTTGTTTCTGGTGAAAGGTAAACATCGAACGGACTCAAGCACAAAACTCAAGCACCCAACGCTACCACTAAACGCTATCTCTAATGGGGGCGACGCGTCCCGCGTCGGTTTTTTCAGCAGCCTCGTCTCGGAAATGACGGCAAAGGCTCACAGACAAGCGTGTAATTAGCACTGTCTGTGAGCCTTTATTAAGTGTATGAACATGGCACTTTCCCGACGCGTCTCGCGTCGTTTTTTTCAGCAGCCTCGTCTCGGAAAATGAAAGCAAAGGCTCACAGACAAGCGTGTAATTAGCACTGTCTGTGAGCCTTTATTAAGTGTATGAACATGGCACTTTCCCGACGCGAGACGCGTCGCCCCCATTAGAGCTAGCGTTTGATGCTAGCGTTGGGTGCTAGCGTTGGGCGCTTGTGTTTTGTACTTGAGAACGTTCGCCTGTTCACGTTTTACCAGGCAGCATAGCCTCTAGCCAAGAACCGGTTAAGAGTTGCTGCGGTCCTTTTCAATCAGTTCGAGCAGCTTGTCAACGGCCTCGTCGGTTGGTATGTTCTTTTCAACACACACCTTGCCTCGGTAAAGGCTCACCTTGCCGCGTGCGGCGCCCACATAGCCATAGTCGGCATCGGCCATCTCGCCGGGGCCATTCACTATGCAGCCCATAATGCCTATTTTAAGGCCCTTGAGATGCGCTGTGGCAGCCTTGATGCGGGCAATGGTGCCCGGCAAGTCGTAGAGCGTGCGGCCGCAGCCAGGACAGCTGATATACTCCGTCTTGGTAGTGCGCAAGCGGGCAGCCTGCAGTATGGCAAAGGCTGTGGCGTCCTGCACCTCGAGCGGCAGCGGGCGCTGGCCCTCAGGCTTTTGGTTGAACAGCATGATGCCGTCGGTCAGCCCGTCAAACATCAGTGCGCCCATGTCGGCCGCAGCGTAAAGCTGGAAATTCTCCTTGTCGCCCTCGCCCATGCGGTATTGCTCAAAGAACACCACCGGGGTGCGCAGTTCCTCACACCACAGTTCGTGCACCAATGCGCGTTGCTCGCCCAGGCGGTTCTGGTGGTTGCTTTGTGCTATGATAACCACCCCGGGCACGGTGCGCAGCAGCGCCTTCACCTCGTCGTCAAGGTCGAGGTAAGTGAGGAACAAGAACTTGATGTTTGCCCTGCACGTAGGCATGGCCATGAGGTAGCGTTTCGTAAACACGGGATAGGTGTCCTCCTCGCCCTGCCACAGGTCTGCGTCCACCAAATAGCCAGTGCCAGCCATGCGTTTGTCCTTGCCGGGCAGGCTGCGCCCCACATAAATGTAGTCGGGCGTGGGTCGGCCGTTGGCAGCCGTGTACGTCTCGTTGTTGAGGCGTGTGGATATGACCACCGGCACATTGTCGCCACCAATGTTGCCAACCGCAGTGGTACGGCGGCGCGAAGGATTTTCGTAGTTGAACTGCGGCGCCTCCTTTCCGGGAATTTCGGGGTGTCCGGCGCGTCGCACCACATATTCGGCCAGTTTGTAGGCCACAGGCACCTCCACCTCGGGAGCCTCGCTCAGGCTTACGCGCAGCGTGTCGCCAATGCCGTCGGCCAGCAGTGCGCCAATGCCCACGGCACTCTTTATGCGTCCGTCCTCGCCCTCGCCGGCCTCTGTCACGCCAAGGTGCAGCGGAAAGTCCATGTGCTCCATGCGCATCACGCTGCACAGCAGGCGCACCGAGCGCACCATCACTTGCGTGTTAGATGCCTTGATAGACACAGCCACGTCCTTGAACCCCTCCTTCACACACACACGCAGAAACTCCATGCAGCTCTCCACAATGCCCGCCGGTGTGTCGCCGTAGCGGCACATGATGCGGTCGGAGAGCGAGCCGTGGTTCACGCCAATGCGCAGAGCCGTGTGGTGCGCCTTGCAGATGTTGAGCAGTTTGGTAAACCGCTCTTCAAGTCGTGCCAGTTCGGCGGCATACTCCTCGTCGGTGTATTCCAGGTGTTTGAACTGTCGTGCCGGGTCCACATAGTTACCCGGATTGATGCGCACCTTCTCCACAATGGCAGCCGCCACATCGGCCACATTGGGGTTGAAGTGCACGTCGGCCACCAGCGGGCGGTCGTAGCCGCGCTTCAGCAGTTCGTCCTTGATGTGGCGCAGGTTCTCGGCCTCGCGTGTGCCCTGTGTAGTCAGTCGCACATAGTCGGCCCCAGCGTCGAATATGGCCATACACTGCTTCACGCAACCCTCGGTGTCGGTGGTGGCAGTGGTGGTCATGCTCTGTATGCGCAGCGGATTGTTGCCGCCGAGTGGCCGGTTGCCAATCACCACCTCGTGGCTCATTCGCGGATTATAGTTGAATATCGACACTTATGTAGTACTCTTAGTTTGTTTTGAATTGATATTTCACCTCGTGCAGGTCGGCGTTGGCCTTCACAATCTTCTGCTTCAGGCCCTCTTTGTAGTCAGCCAGGCGCTTGGCCAAAGTCTCGTCGGAGAGTGCCAGCATTTCAACAGCCAGGATAGCTGCATTCTGTGCACCGTTCACGCCCACTGTGGCTACGGGAATGCCGGGAGGCATCTGTATGATAGAGAGCATAGCGTCCAGTCCGTCGAGCATGCCCTTGATGGGTACACCTATAACGGGCAGCGTGGTGCTGGCAGCAATCACGCCAGGCAGTGCAGCAGCCATGCCGGCACCGGCAATGATAACACGCAGGCCGCGTGCTTGTGCACCATGTGCAAAGTCCTCCACCTCGGCAGGTGTGCGGTGTGCCGAGAGGGCATTCATTTCGAAAGGCACTTGCATCTCTTCAAGAAACTTGGCAGCCTTCTCCATAACGGGCAGGTCGCTTGTGCTGCCCATGATAATGCTAATAATTGGTGTCATAATTATATTTGTAGAGTTTGAAGTCTATATTACTCAAGTCTCGGATTTTGCCAAGGCGGGCTGAAAGCCCAAAGGAGCACATAGCCCAGGGCAAGCGAAGCGACACCCTGGGTTTCCTGCATAGTAGTGTCTCCGCGCCCTGTAAGGGCAAAAGCCTTAACCCTTTATGTTGTTATACTTACTTGATAACTGATTTAGCGGTCTTAAAGTGGAACATCGTATGTAGATTTTGTTCAACACCTGTGCCATGTCTTAAAGCTTTTGCCCTTACAGGGCGCGACCGCTCCAACACGGGGGACCCAGGGTGCCGCTTCGCTTGCCCTGGGCTGGGTGCTCCTTTGGGCTTTCAGCCCGCCATTGCTAAATCCGAAACTTGAATATATTAGAGGGCGTGGTTAGCTTGTCAACTCGTTAACCTGTCAACCATTCATATCAGCAAAATGCTGACAAATCCGCTCACCACGCCTACCAGTACGCCCCACCCTATTTCGGCGTAGGTGTGCTGTCGCAGAATGAGGCGTGCCGAGCACACCATGCCGCAGAGCAGCGTGGTGAGGCACACCCACCATGTAGGGTCGAAAGCAAAGATAAACGAAAAGGCTATCAGTGCCCCCACCACACCCCCCGAGGCGGCAGCGTGTGTGCTGATTTTGATAAAGTTGTTAACAATGGCGCACACCACCTGTATGACCAGCGCGCCGCCAATCACCCCCAACGCAAAGCGTGGCATGTGAATGCCGTAGAGCAGGTAGAGCAGTGCACCATAGCTCACAATGCTCAGCACGTAAGGCACATAACGGCGTTCGCGGCGGCTCATTTGGTGCCGTGTCCACCCATTCAGCTTGCGGTAGCAGTATATGGCCACATGGGGCAGCAGTATGGTAAAGAAGTATACAATCAGCGTAAGTATCACCTTTGTCTGCATGGGCAGCATGTTCAGGTAGCTGAACAAGAACAGCACCACAAAGGCCACTACCGGCAGGTAAAACGGCGAGTAGAGCGACGACACAACGTGGGCAGTGAGCACTATCAGTTCGCTGCTCACCCCGCTGGCCTTCTCACGCAGTTTGTGCGCCGTGTGGGCGCTTGTTTCGTTATGTATGTCAGTATTGTCCAAGATGTATCTGTTTTGTGTTGATTGATTAGGCGTAACCCGTCACCTCCCAGCCCCGTTCACTCCTTGCGCAGGCGTGCGGTAGGCAGTCCCAGCATATCGCGGTATTTGGCCACAGTGCGGCGAGCCACATTGTAGCCAGCCTCCTTGAGCTTGGCGGCCAGCGCCTCGTCGCTCAGCGGGTGACGCTTGTCCTCGCCGTCAATCAGCTCGCGCAGAGCCGCCTTAACCTTGCGGGCAGAGAGTTCGTCGCCATCGCTTGTGGTGAACTGTGACGAGAAGAAAAACTTGAGCGGGTAAGTGCCGTACATAGTCTGCACATATTTGCTGTTCGTCACGCGCGACACGGTCGAAATGTCCACCCGTGCCATTTCGGCAATTTCCTTCAGCGTGAGCGGCACCAAGTCGTTCTCGTCATCATCGTTCACAAAAAAGGCGCGTTGCTTGTCAACAATGGCACGCATAACCGACATCAGAGTCTCCTTGCGTCGCGTGAGCAAGTTGATAAACGACAAGGCCGAGTCCACCTTTTGGCGGGCGTAGGTGTAAGCGTCGCGTTGCTCGCGCGACAGTTTCGTCTTGTTGCCGCCATACTGCTTGATGCTGTCGCGGAAAGCCTGGCTCACCCTCAGTTCGGGCACATCGCCATTGTTCATGCCCACCTCCACGCGTCCTTCGTCGTCAACCCTGACATAGAAGTCGGGCACCACCGTTGGGGCACTTGGTGCGGTAGAGTCGTTAAGGGCACTGCCCGGACGCGGATTGAGGTGAACGAGCAAGTGGCGCACATGGGCAAAGGTGTCATCGTCCATGCCAAGGCGCTGCTTAACCACGTCCCAGTGGCGCCCCACAAAGTCCTTAAAGCAGCGGTCAACCACCTCCAGCGCCAGTTTGGTGTAAGGCGTGCGGCGTTCGGGGTCAGTCAGTTGTATGTGCAAGCACTCCTGCAGCGAGCGTGCACCGATGCCACGCGGCTCAAACTGTTGCAGAATGCCGAGCAAGCGTTCAAGTTCGTGGCGGTCGGTGTTTATATTGTGGTAAATGGCCAGCTCGTCGGCCAGCGCATCAAGGTCCTTCCGCAAAAAGCCGTCCTCGTCGAGCGAGCCAATGATATATTCCATCACCTCCTGTTCGTGTTCGGTAAGGTTGTGCTCACTGATTTGCTGCTGCAAGTCCTCGTAGAAAGAGGTTTGTCCCGAGTACTGCATTTCTTTGCGGTCGCGCTCCTCGTCGGCGCGTTGCTGCAGGTAGTCAGGCACATCGTCGGCCGAGAAGTAGTCGCCCATAGCGTCAGCCTCGCGTCCGTAGTCCTCGCTCTCCTCATAGGCATTTGCCTCGTCGGCCTCAGCGTCCTTGTCGTTCTCCTCGTTGTTATCGTTATTGTCAGTATTATCGGCCTCGTCGTGTGTAGGATAGTCCTCGCCGTCCTTTTCCTCGAGTGCGGCGTTGTCCACCATTTCATCTCTCACCCGTGCGGCCAGTTCGGTTACGGGCAGCTCCACAAGTTTGGCCACCGCCACTTGTAGCGATGCCAACTGCTGTGTTTGCACAGCCGCCTGTGTTTGTTCTAATCGTTGTGCCATAGGTAACGTCTGTTTTATGCTACAAAGGTACTGCAAACCGAGCGCAATGGAAAGGAAAAACGATGCAATCTTTTTCCTTTTCATTGCCGAGGTGCCGCGTAGCTTATTCAAAGGTACTGCAAACCGAGCGCAATGGAAAGGAAAAACGATGCAATCTTTTTCCTTTTCATTACCGAGGTGCCGCGTACTTTATCTATTTGTACTGCAAACCGAGCGCAATTTGCACTAACTTAGTGCAATTTTTGCCAATAATTGCACTAACTCAGTGCAATTTGCGGCCGAATTTGCACCGAGTCAGTGCAATTTTAGTACATTTGCATAAAATGACTTGAGATATGGAGCAGCTAATTCAACGACATAACAGCATAGTGGCGCGCACGCCGGTACAATTTCGCCGCTATATGTACAACAAGATAGACTGGAGCAACCGCATGATAGGTTTGACCGGCCCTCGAGGTGTAGGCAAAACAACCCTTGTTTTGCAGCGCATAAAGCAACATTTGCAGGGGGAGAAGGTGTTGTATGTGAACATGGAGGACTTCTATTTTACTACACACCGCCTTGTCGACTTTGCCGGACAACTGTCGAAACTTGGCTACAAATATTTGTTTGCAGACGAGATACACCGCTATCCAGATTGGTCGAAGGAACTGAAGTTGATATACGACTACTACCCGGACTTGTGCGTAGTGTTCACCGGTTCGTCGGTGTTCGACATCAGAAAGGGCGTGTCGGACTTGAGCCGCCGTGCGGTAATGTACCACATGCAAGGACTGTCGTTCAGAGAATATCTTGAATACGCACATGGCATAGTCGTGCCAGTACACTCACTGGAGCAGATATTGCAGCAAAATGCTGAAGTTGGTGCGATAGAACACCCCTTGGCCTATTTTGCTGAATATTTGCACAATGGATATTACCCGTTTGCGTCGGAGTCGGGATATATAGAGAAACTCAGGCAGATTGTGAGTATGTCGGTTGATGCAGACATACCCGCATTTGCGATGATGAGTTATGCTGTGGCGTACAAGCTGAAGCGGCTGCTGTTAATCATAGCTGAGAGCGTACCCTTTAAGCCCAATATGAGCAAGATTGGCGAGATGGTGGGGGTAAGCCGTAATGTGGTGGCCGAACACCTTACGCTACTTGAGGAGGCCGGACTTGTGGCGCAATTACGTGATGACACAGTTGGCATACGACAGTTGGGCAAGGTGGATAAAGTGTATCTTGACAACACGAACATCATATATGCCCTTGCTCCTCAAAATGCTAACATTGGCAATGTGCGTGAAACCTTTTTCAACAATCAGGCGCGTGTGGTGGCTGATGTGGTGGCGTCAAGACAAACAGACTTTTGCATAGGTGGTGCCAGCTTTGAGATAGGCGGACGCAAAAAGGGGAATGCCCAAATTGAAGGGTTGCAGAATGCCTATGTTGTGAAGGACGACATTGAGTATGGACACGACAATGTACTGCCTTTGTGGTGGTTTGGGCTGTTGTATTAAGTGGGCGTGGAAGGCCGTGTTGTGCAGTTTGCCACCCCGTTTGCCTGTGGGCTAATTTTAGTGCACAATGTGCAGGTGTTTTACCATAAATACTGATTTGGCAATTTTGCTTGCATCTTGCACTTTTGGCTCTAAATAAACTGAAAATCAGCGGATTATGCAGTGTAGGTACACCTGCACTGTGTTTGCACTTGCTTGCACTGCACCTGCACTTTGTCTGCATTGTGCTTGCACTTGCTTGCACTAACAATAACGGATTTTTACGGGCACAGCCACGTATAACAGCATAGGGAGGTAGAAAAATGTTTCGGAGAAACCGAAAATTCTACCTCCCTAAATTCGTGCACCGCCCTGGCACAACAGTAAATACTGCTGCACACGGGTGTGCAGGCAAAAGCATTTGTGCAGGCAGGCGTGTATGTAAAAATAACTATTACCTACACTCTGTAAGACAATGATTACCAGTGCGTTACGCCAAAAAGTGCAAGGTGCAGGCAAAATCGCCAAACAAATATTTATGGTTGTTGCATTGTGCACTAATGGGGACGAGGCGCCTCGCAAGAAGACGCAAGCACTAAACGCTAATACTAAATGCTAACACTAAATGCTAACACTAAACGCAAGCACCAAATGCAAGTACTAAATGCAAGCACTAAACGCAAGCACTAAATGCTAACACTAAACGCACGCACCCAACGCTACCTCAAAACGCTACCTCTAATGGGGGCGACGCGTCTCGCGTCGGGAAAAGAAGTAGTTATCATTTAGCAGCGTTTGTATTTTCCTCTTTTCTTTATCCCGACGCGAGACGCGTCGCCCCCATTAGTGGTAGCGTTTTGAGCTAGTGTTGGGTGCTTGCGTTTTGAGCCTACGCTTTCTTTGCCGCGTGTTCCAGACTGCTATGTAAAAGGCGGGTGGGTTAATGCCCCACCATCACCTTAAAGGTGCGGCCCTCCGTCACAGCGTCAGAGCACACAGTGATGAGGTAAGGGCCAGCCGGCAAGTTGAAAGAGTACGACACGGCAGCAGGCTGAAACTCGCGCACAAGGCGACCCGTGGGGTCGAACACAAGTACCGCACGCAAGCAATCGTCGGGCGCGGTGGTGGCAGTGACCATGCCCCCCTGTGAGGCCCAGCAGCGCAAGGCCGTTTGCACAGGTTGGGGTGCAATGGCTTGCGATGTGAGCGCGTAGCGGCCCACCGCATTGGGCGTGAGTGTAACAGCCGTGCTGTCGGTGAGCAGCGTGTAGTGCTTGGTGTGCGCATCGTATAAGTAGAGCGGTTTGCGCAGCTGGTCGGTGCCAGCTATGCGCAGCGTGACAGCAGCGGAGGCAGGGGCCACAATGCCCAGCGGCACATTGCACAGGTCGGGCACATGGTTGATGGCGGCCGCCAACTGGCCCGCCATGGTGTAAAGCGTGAGGGCAGAGCCCGTGGTGTTAGAGTCGAACATGGCCTCAACGTCCTCACCCTCCTTAAAGTCGGCCGCGGCCCCTTTGTCAGCCACAATGCTTGCGCTGGTAGTGTGGCTGCCGCTGGTGAGCGTAAGGCGCAGCGTGGCCTCGGCCGACTGCGTCACGGCCGAGGTGAAGGGCACCGTCATGATGGGCAGAAACTCAATGTTTTGCAGCAAGGTGCCGCTCACAGGTTTGACAAAGAAAGCCGTCATGGGCGCCACCACATTGTCGGCACTGGCATCAAAGGCACACATCTGCCCGTTCTGCATGGTCCAGTATTTGGGGTAGAGCTGCGTGTTCTGGTCGAAGAAACGCTTCATGTAGAGCGACGACATGTAAGGGTTGCCCACAAGGTAGTAGCCGTTGTCCTGGTGCTCGTTAGCCTCGTCGATGCTGATGACGAGGCGTCCGGTGAGCTTTTGCGGGTCGCCCACTGCGGGGTCGGAGGTGGCCAGTTGGCCTTGGCCGGTGCGCGCAGGCAGCGGCACCGTTTGGCGCTCGGTGCCATCGGCGCGGTAGTAGGCATACTGCGTGTCGGCCTTTGGCAGACGCACCAGGGTGGGCTGGCTGGTGAGCGGCTTGTCCTCGCTCAGCAGGGCCGCGCCGCGGCCGGGGGCATAGGGCACCGTCACATCGTTGTAGCGGCTGCTCCACTGCTGCATTACGGCCAGGGTGTCGGTGCCACTGAACGAGTCGTAGTCGATGTAGGCATCGTAGTCGTTGCGCAGGGCGTCGTCGGTGTCGGTAATGACCATAGACTTCGCCTTGTCCCAGCTGCGCTGGTAGATGGGGTAGCCCGCGCGGCTGTTTACTGCGTCATTGTAGGTGATGGGCTTGAAAGCCTCGGTAAGCTGGCGGCCAGTGGCCTGCGGCACATAAAAGTCGCCAGCGTAAACCGACTTGAGCGGCGAGCTCCACATAGTCCACTCGCCCGGCTGCATCTCAATGTCCACCCACGCCTGGTTGTACTGCAAGTATTGCTGGTAGCGCAGTTCGGCACGCGGCTTGAAGTACACCTGGTCGCACGTGTTGGCATAGAAGCGCACACAGTCGTAATAGGTGCCAGTGGCCGATGTGACAGGCTTGTCGTTGAGCACCATGTAGTAGGCTATGTTGGCGGTGGCCGGCGCATTCACAGCGTTGTCAAGGTAGGTGAGCAGCGAGTCGCGTGCTGCCACTGAGTAAGTGCCAAGGAAGGGAGGCTCCACACCATTTGGCACAATCACCTTGGTGGTGCGCAGCGGAATGAAAGCGTGCGGTGTGCTGCCGGCATCGCTGCCCGCAGTTTGCTGCAGCCCCGGAATGTCAGTGCCATAATCCTTGTAGGTGGTGCTGTACAGTTCGGCCTTGCTGGCGCGTCGCCAGTTGGCATCGTTGTTCCAGTTGTCGTTGTTGGCCAGTTGGTTGGTCCACGTCACATACTCGGGTATGACCTGCAGCGTGATGTAGGTAGTGCCCTTGCAGGTGTTGGCCGAGCCGGGGTCCTGTGTGACATCGTAGTATTGCATTTCGAGCGTGTAGTCGTAGCCCTCGTGCAGTTCGATGCCCGCAGCCTTGGCCGGTGCCAGATTGAACGACAGGTTGCGTGTGGTGGGCTGTATGGTGGGGTTTTGCACAGTGCCAAAGCTCTTGCCAATGTTGGCCGTGTTGAGCGGGTCGTTGGTGGCGCTCAGTATGAGCTGTGCCGGGGCTGTGCCGGCATTGTACGTGTCAAGTTGCAGGTTGTGCAGTTTGGTGCTGATGGGGCGTTGCGCGTCGGCATAGCTGTGTATGGGCACACGCAGGTATTTGCCAGCAGTCTTGAGGGCGGCCACTTGGTTGAGGTCGAGACGCAGGTAGCGCGCGGTGTGTGCCCATTCGTCGGGATAGGTGACCGAGGGGAAGCCCAGGTTGAGCACAGGCCCGTCGTGGGTGAGTGTGGCCGAGGTTTCGAGCGGATAGCCGCAAATGGTGAAGTGTTGTACCGGCATGGTACGCGTGTCGGTGTATTGTCCGGCAAGTGGAATGAGCGTAATCTTGACAATGCGGTTGCCATCGGTAGGCAGGTCGAAGGGCGCCTTGAAGGTGTTGCTTGCCAGCAGATAGAGCTTTTGCTCATACTCATTGATGCTGTTGCTTGGCACGCCCTGCACATATTGGTGCAACAGCGTGGAGTCGGCCTTGGTGTAGCAGCCCTTGGTGGGCTGCAGGGTGGTGGAATCGGGGTATTCGGCACGAAAGTTGACAAGGGCGGTGTTGAGGCCGCTCACCGCTTGGAATTCGGCAGCTGAGCCGCTGAACCAGTCGAAGGGCCAGCGGCTCACCTCTATGCGTCCGCCGTTTACGCCGTCGGGCAGCGACAGGCGGCCCTTCATCTGCACCATGACTGTGGTGGCGCCACACTCGGCCGAGAAGGTGGTGCTGACCGAGCCATTCTCGTCGGTCACTACGGCATCTTGCTGCACATAGTCCTGCGGTTCGCTGTAGATGGAGCACGTGGCGTTGGGGGTGCCCCATGACGATGGTTCGTACACCTCCACCCCGTTGACAATGCGGCGCCGCGGCGTGGCTATCGACACATAGTACTGCTTGTGGGGGTCGAGCTTGAAAAAGCGGTTGGCCAGCATGAGGTGGTAGTATTCGTTGGCATCTACGTACAGGTTGCGGCGGTTAAGGGTGTCGGTGCTGTGCACCACAATGGCGCCGTAGTCGTGTGTGTGGCCGGCATTGTAGGTAGAGTCGCCATACGCCGTGTTGACCGGTAGCCCCGTGTCGGCATGCACCAGTCGCCAAAAGAGCGGGCGTGTGATGTCGGTGGTGGCGTCGGTATAGTTGGGCAGTTCGAGAGCGTCCTTCACTTGGCCGTACACCATGCTGAGTTTGAGTTTGGCGCCATTCTCGCGGTTTTTGCAGATGTCGGCATCGTCGCTTTGCTGCAGCACCTCAATCTTCGGGTTCTTAACGTAGATGCGTATGTCGTCAATGGCAAAGTCGTTGCCACCAGTGCTGGCTCCCTGATTGTCGACGGTGATGTAGAAGTGTGAATACTTTTCGGGGTGTGTGCCAGTTGCTATTACCGAGAACGCAAACACTTGGTACCACCGGCCGGTTTCGGTGGCACCTACCGACTTGAAATCGCCCGAGGCAAACGACTGTATGAGTTGGCTCTGCTTTTTCCCCGTTTGTTGGTCGATGGTCTCGCCGTAGATTTTGAACATGAGCTGTGGCGGTGCGGCAGTCTTATCAGTCATGTTGGCAATGTTGATAGTGGCAATGACGGTAGAGCCTTCGCACAAGTTGGCATCGAAGTCGGTTGAGATAATGGGGCGTGCCTCGTCGGTTGCATCAAGGTATACGAAATAGCCGTATTGCTTGCCGCCTGTGCGGTAGTAGGTGGCGTCGTAAAGTGTTTCAGGGGCATAGAAACAGTAGCTTCCCCCGGCATTCTTTGAGGCAATGGGGTCGTTCATTGACTTTATAATCACGTAGTCGCCATGGTAGGGCGAGTATTTGTACCACGTATTCATCCAGTCAGAATTAAGGGCCATTTGTGATGTGAGCCCGGGGTACACAAAACCATAGTAAGTGCGGTTCCAGTCTAACGGTTGGTTCCACTGGTTGTTGTAGGCATCGCCATTGACGTATATTGTGTCAGGCTTGTTATAATTCATGCCCGCCATGTCGTCGAAGCTGATGTCGGCCACTTGGGTGTAGTTGCGTTCGAGCACGGCTTGTGTGCGGTTGTAGTCGAGGCTGTCGATGTCCTGCGGAGCCGATTCAGCACGGAAGTAGCAGGTGTAACGTGCCACAGGCGTGGAGTGCTTGGTGGTGGCAGTGTGGTCGCTGTAGTCGTTGACATAGGCCAACACATAATAGGGTTGCCCTATGGCCATGCTGCTGATGGTGTGCACGTCTGATGAGGGCTGGCCAAGACCGTCGCTCACGGGCCTGTATTCGCCTTTGAACGATTCTATGTTGATATTGATGTCATATCGGTTTTGGAGCATAGCCTCGGTTCCTTCGGCATCTTTCAGTATGTGGTAGTAGTATTTAGTGCCGATACGTGTGATGGCCGTCCATGTTACCGTTTTGCCCTGGCATAGCGTGGTGCCGAAGTGGCTCTCCTGTGACGGGGCAGCAAAGTCGGTGTTGGTGTAAGGGTAGAAGTAGTACATGCTCAGGTCGCTGATGGCCATGCGCAGGGTGATGTTGCCTTTGTAGCCATTGTACATGCCGAGCGTTATGTGGCCGTTGTCCTCGTAGGCAGTGCCAGACATGAGGGCTTTTTTGATGTTGTCGGCAATATCGGTGGCCGGGCGCACCTTGAACAGATAGCGCAACGAGAGCGTGGGCTCGTATTTAACGTCAGGGGCTGTGCCGGGGTAGTCCTTATAGCGGCTCACATCGCAAGCCACGTCGGTGCCGGTCCAACCGCTTGTAGGGGTGTTGAACATTACAGAAGCCACATTCTCAACCGTGGCCCACTCATTATAGCCAAGTTGATATTTGAACAGGCCGTATGACTGGTTGTGGTCGTCATAGCATGGCTCCTCAAGCTTGTAGCCCGTGTTGTTGGTGGTGCTGATGTAGGTGCAGGCGCGGTCGGTGGCATTGTCGTACCACCTCCAATATCCAGTCGGCTCGATGGAACTTGTAGTCTTGTCGCTGCCATCATGGCTGGCTATAGGTACGATAAGTTTGCGTTTCTCGCCAGGTTTAACGTAGTATTGGTAGGTCCATTGCGCCACTTGTTGGCGGCCGTCTTTCAGTCCTTCGGGGGCATAGTTGTAGGCATAGCCCGAGGAGTGTTGGAAAGTGTAAGGCTTGTAAGTATATTCTGTCACCGAACTCCATGCCACGGGGTCTTGTGCTACAAAGTAGTCGGGGTATTCCTTGTTGACATTGACAAGATTACCAGCTACCAGACCGGTGTTATTGTCGCTATAGAGACGCACCACTTTGATGTCGCTGGGCGTTTTGCCTGCTGGCAGGGTGATGCGCAAACTTTGTGGGTTAGTTGTAGCTGAAGTGCGTGAGTAGAATGTTTGGCCTTGTGGCGTTTTGTAAAATGCCCCCAATACAGGCCATAAGGTGTTGACAGGTGCTATGTAGTCTTGGCTGTTTTCAATCATCTGTCCTGTGGCGCGGTCTACCAGATACAGGCGTGAGAATTTATCGTACCCGCCATCGGCTGTTATCTCAAAGTTCGTGGCATTCTTACTGCAAGAGAAATAGCCTTGGTTTGCCGTTAAGTGTGAGGCATCGGTTGTAATATAGCAGGCTTGGGCATTAGTCTGGTCCACCAGTCTGAAACTGTATTTGAGCTGGAACTTGGCGGGTTCGGCCGTTACGGCACCGTTGGCAGTGGTGATGGGGTTGGTGTTGTCAATTTTGGCAATGAGCGCCACCACCTTTTGGCCCACAGTGCCGGCATTCTTGTAGTTGAGGTCGAGAATGGCGGCGCTGTTGGCCGAGTTAAAAGGCGTGGTGGTGAGCGTGTTGCACCAATAAAGGCACTGCGTGTCGGTTATGTGCCCCTTGGCGGTGGTGGCCGGTGTGAGTTTGCCGTCGATGTTGGCCAAGGTGCCGTCGGCATTTTCGATGTACCAACGTATGTAGAGCGACTGCCCAGAGGCGTTCTCTTTCAGTCCTAAATCGGTCAGTATCTTGGTATAGTATTTGCTGAGTCTGATGGCCGTCACATCAGTCTTGGTTTCGGCTATAGAGCCAGATGCCACATTGTTGAGGTAGGCATGCGCCACGTCGGCATCGGCCACGGCCGTCACGCTCAAGGCGCGGACTGTGGCGGTGTGGAATAATAGCAACAATAGTAATGACAGACGTATGGTGAGATGCTTTGTCATAATAGTAATGATATTATTATGGACGCACGATGCGCACACGGCACACAAGGGTGCGCCCCGTGGCGTTGTGGGTGAGGTAAAGTGTGTGGTAGGCCTGGCCGGTGGCGGTGCCAAAGGTGCCGGTGATGTAGCGGCCACGGGCGAACCATGAGGGGGCTGTGGCATAGAAGCCGGCCGGCGGTGCGGCAGGATAGGTGTCGGTGCTGAAGCGGCTGAATGTCCAGTCGGTATCGGCCACGGCCGCACCATTGTCAAAACGTGTGACTTTGGGGGTGAGGCGGAACTCGCCGCCGGCGTTGAAGGTGCAGGTGAATGTGCCGTCGGCCTCCTTGACCGAGCAGGGCAGCACGCCAATGGCGGGAAAGTCGAGCGGTATGAGGTCGAGCTTGATGTTTTGCAGGATGATGGGTATGATGCGCCAGTCGTTGCGGGCAATGAAGTGCCAGTTGCCATTGTCGTTGCTCACCACGCTGTAACGTTGCTGTGTGGTGGTGCCGTCGGCCATGGTGAGCCCCACGGTGAGCATGAATTGACCAAAGGGGTTGGCGGGGGTGGTGCACTCGTTTACGTAAAGTGTTTTCCTGGTGCTTGAGTCGTTGGCCACGGTTTGGTTCAGCGCCAGAATGTATACCTGCTGTGGCTGTGTGCCGTTGAGGCGCGGCTGTTGCACCACTTGCGTGTTGGCATCGGTGGGTGTGGCCGAGGGGAACAGCATGACGTTTTGCACGCTGCTGGAGGCCGGATTGGCACTGATGCGGTCGATGCTGATGGTGCTGAGGGTGATGTCGGCGCCGGTGCTGTTGGTAATGTTGAATTGCAGTTTGGCCAACATGCGCACCACGTAGAGCGTCTTGGTTGTTTCGTTATCCTTGTTGGTAAGGCTCATGTGGCAAATGCCTGTCATGGGTATGCCTTGTGCGCGGCCCGTGGTGGCATCGGTGGCTTTGGGGTTGAAGTCGTTGCCGTCGATGTGCCAGGTGGCTGAGGCTATGTCGGGCATGGTGCCGCCCTTGGCAAATGTGTGACCGGTGGCCTGCTCGAGTTGCGTAAGGGAGATGTTGGCAAAGGAGTAGAATGTCTTGTTGGAGGCGGTGGTTTGCAGATTGGTGGCCACATTGTCGGCCTCAACGTTATTGGGGTTGGTGGCGGGTGTGAACACCTGTTCGATGGTGCGGTCGGCGTCGTTGACCATGATGACTACCCAATCCTCGATGAGTTCGTCGCCCTGCTCGTAGTTCCAGCCTAATTCGGGTGAGGCGCTGGCTTTGTTTGGGGCGTCTTTGCTCTGGGCGCCTTTACTTTGTGTATCTTTGCTTTGTGTGGCAATGCGCAGAGACAGCTTGATGGGTGTGCCGTCGGTAGCAGGGGGCGCTATGGGGTCGCTGCTGCAGGCCGCCAGTATGATTGACAATAATAGTATGCTGAGCAGGTGTTTCATTGGGCTTTACTTATGAGTTAGTTGACGGGTTGACGGGTTAACGAGTTAACGGGTAAGTTAGTCTTGGCTTTACATAATAACCTCGCCGTGTTCGTAGCGTTGCCATGGCACCACACGTATTTGCAGCGTGATGTTGAAGTTGTCGGGGGTGCGTCTAATGCTCGTGATGCGCACGCGGTAGATGTTGTTGCGCACGATGCCGTAGGCCAGGGGCAGGGCCAGGTCGGGCTTGGACGCCGTGTCTGAAGAACGGTGGCGAATGTCAAAGTCGTAGGCACGGTCGTAAGCCTTGCTCTCCTCGCCGTTAGGCAAGTAGGTGCCGAAGAAGCGCAGCCCCGTGGCGTAGGTCCTGACATCGTTGCTCTGCTGCAAGGCCACGCTGAGCGTGTTCTCGGCGGTGTAGGCCACTATGTAGTAGGGGTTGGCAGCATCGTCGGGGTTGGCGTGGTTGCCCTGCCGCACTGGGTATATGGTGCGCAGCTGGACGCCGTTCTGCGGCAAGGCGTTGTAGCGGTTCAGCGCTACGTAGAAAGCGTTGTAGGCGTCGGCCGTGGTGGCCGGGTTGCCCTTGTGCAGTGTGAGCGGGTCGGCCACATAGCATGGTGTGCCGTTTTTGGTGCTCTCGCCGCCAAGGTAGATGACACCGCCCGTGGGTGCCTGTGTGGTGGCGTCGGCAGCCATGCTCTGCTCGAACAAGGTGCTTTGCTGCGTGATGTTGTAGGGCTCTACAAACTTGAGGCGGAACTTGCTGCTGGTGGCAGAACCGTCGGGATCGGTAACGGGATATTCGTAGTAGATGGTGCCGTCGGCCGCCTTCTTAAGATAGGCTGCATCGGGCACAAAATCAATGCGGGCGGCCAGGCGATCGAGGTCGATGGGCTGGCCGCTGGTGGTGGTAAAGGCGTCGTTGGCCGTGCCAGTATGGGTGCTGCCCGTGCCCACTATTATTTGCGCGTTGGCGGCCGATGTCATGACAAAGTCCGATTGGCGTTCGGGCCAGGCGGTGCTTTGGTCGGCATAGATGTTGTTGGCCCAGGGTGTGCCATTGTATATTTGTGCGCGCACATCGGCCAGAGTGTGGCCATCGAGCGCGGCATAGTTGGCATTGGCCACCACCAGCACGTTGTATGTGCCATACTCCATGTTGGCAGGCAACAGCCGGCTGCCGGTGGTGTAGGTGGTGATGGTGCCGCCGGCCGTGGCGGCAAGCGGCTGCACGTCCCAGCAAAAGGCCCGCACGGTCACCTTGTCGGCATTGGCCGCATTGATGCCGCCCTCAGCCCCCTTGAAGAGTATGATGGTGATTTGGCCGATGCTGTTTTCGCGTGGCAGCCCCTCTTCGTCAGCAGTGGCGCGCTGCTTGCGTCCTGACGCCACTTGCACTTGCATACGCACATAGGTGTTGGGCCCCACCACCGGGGTGGCGGGCCCGGCAGTGTCGTCGTGGCAGGCCGACAGGAGCAGCCAGGCGGTGCAGAGCAATGTAAGGTGATATGTCAGTAATCGCAGTTTCATTTGTCAGGTGTAATGATGTGGGTAGTAGAGGGGGGCTAAATGTCCTCGTTCTGAATGCGCACAGCCCATGAGAGGACGCCAATTTCGATGCTTGCATAGCTCCAGCTGCCGCCCTTGAGGTAGAACGACAGACGGTAGTCGTAGCCGCGGTCGAGGAATTCCTGTGCTGTGTAGTTACGTTCGGCCGACGAGCGCAGACGTTGCAGAAAGTCGGCCAGGTCGATGCGCACCACGTTTTGCTGCGTCCTTTTGTTGTAAATGACGAGCTGTGCGTTGTGTGCGGCGTCGGCACCGCTGTGGTAAATGATGCGCGAGGTCATGAAATCGGCGTGTGCCATGCGGCCGGGAGCTTGCGTGTTGTTAGTGTTTGGGTTGGTAGTGGCGGAGGCAGTGTTGATGGGGTCGGTGGTGTTCCACGTGGTGTATGGCGTGTAGCGGAGCGTGGTATGCTCGTCCACTGTGTTGTAGCCGTCCACCGCGGCGTTGCGGTCGGTGATGGTAAACGTAAAGTCGTTCACATCGAGGTCGGCCGGATTGTCAAGGTCGCGCAGCGTGATGTTAATCTGCTTTGTGTCGCGCACCAATGAGCAGGTGTCGGCCTGTGTGGCAAGCTTGTCGTTGTAGCGCACCGTGACGGGGCGGGCCGACTGTCCCACCCACAGCGTGTCGAGTGGCAGGGCAGCGTTGTCAACCATCATGGTGTCGGCCGCCCCGCTTATAGGCTTGGCGGGCAGGGCAATGCGCAACGTTTGCAGATTGTCGCTGGCCGACTGTGGTGCCGACACCTTGAAGCGTGCGCCTGCTGTGGCCTGGCATTCGGCATAGGGCCGCTGAAAGGCTACAGTCTGATATTGGTAAGTGCCGGGAGCTATGTCGAAGTGTACGCAGAAGTCCTTGCTCTTGAGCGGCTGTGCAGCAGCGGTGTTCTGCACGGTGCGCTGTTCGAGATAGTGGCCGTTGGCATCGAACAGATAAACGCTCACGGCCCCCACGTGGTCGGTAAACATGTCGGCGCGCTGCAGGTTGTAGTTGTATTTGAAGTGTATGTCAAGCCCTTGCGGACAGGGGGGCAGGTCTTCCTTCATGTCGGCACATGAGGCCAGACCTGCTGCGGTGGCCAGCACGATGAGGGCTTTGCTGAGTAGGTGTGTCATCTCAATTTGGTGTGGGGTGTGTATTGTATGTATGCTGTGGCCGCACGGTTGGCGGCGTGTAGTGTCGGTATTGGTGGCAGCGCATTGTGTAATGGTGTGGCTGCAGAGGCAATATCCCGCTGTATTTTGCAGTGCGCCCAGCGGCAGGGCGTGGTGTGTGATTATAGAAAAGCATTGGGGGCTCGCCATGAGCCGTGGGCTGTATGGTGAGCCCCCAATGGTAAGGTTATAAATTAGAGGTCAGCACCTTGAGTGTGCTTGCTCCATGAGAGTACGTTGATGCTTACAGAGATATAGTTCTCAAGCACATCGTCGGGGTCGTTAGTGAATGCGGGTATGGTGGCATCGCCAAGTGTCTGAATCTTGTTCACGCTGATGTCGTACCAGTTGTTGCGCACTACGCCGTAGCGGCCAAGGAACCAACCATCGCTGGCACCCGCGTTGGGATTCGGATATATTAGGCTGTTGCCGCCGGCTGTTACGCCCTGTCCTTCTTTATTCCAAGGTGTGTCGCTGTCGCCAAAGTGCTTGATGCGCACGGCATAGTATGCCACGCCGCCCTTGTAGCGAACGATGTTGGGCAGAGCCTTATTGAGCTGTTCGGTTGTGAAGCTTTTAAGTGTCTCCTCTGTAGCACCGGCTGCGGTCTTGCCCTTAAAGGTGGCCTCTTTGATGGCAGTTGCACCAGCATCAGCCTTAGCGGGGTCGAAGGTGATGTCGAATGAAGCATCTGTTTTGTGGTTTTCAGCCCAAGTATTCACAGCTGGGTCATTAAGCAGAATTTTCTTGAGACGTTCGGCCAGAGTGGCTTTGGTGTAAACAACCTCCTTGTTGTCGTTGATGGTATACAGGTCTTCATCATAGGTGGTTGTGCCAGGTACAGACATTTTAACACCAAGTACCACGCGGGTAGTTTGGTCTTGATTTTGAGCCGTTACCTGGAAGGTGTTCTCGTTGCAATACTGCGGGTGCTCGTTGCCAAACGCTGTGCTGTTGCCAAACGCTGTGCTCATGCTGGCGTTGCTGGCTATTCGGTTGTAGTTGGCATCATTGGCGGTAGTGGTAAGATATTCGGGGTCTTGGGCAAATGCCGTGCGGTAACGCTTGTTGGCTTCAGTAGTAGCGTTGGGGTTCACTGGTGTGTCCCACACAAAGCGGTACTTGTTGGCGTCTGCAGCCTTGTCGGAATAGAGTTTGTTCCAATTCTTGTCATACTGGCGCACAATGTAGCTCTTTTTGTTGGTGTTGTCCACCGCCCAGTTGTACAACTTGTAGCTTATATTCTGGTTAGCCACGAGTTTGTCATTCTTGTCCTGTACAGTCACCTTGGCTACGGCACGCTCTACATAAATCTCGGCAGCGGGCTTCGACTTGGCCTCGGCCTCGGTGGTGTAGATGTTGTTGGTTACGTCGGCCAATGTCTTGACTTCGGCGTCCGTGGGGTCAGTTTTTCCGCCAGGTTGGGTGCAGAGCGGGGCGTTGGTCATGAATATGCCTTTGGTAGCTACGTTAGCGGCAAAGGGTGTTGTGCCGTCGGTACTTGTGCTGGCAAGGGCTTTAGAGAAGTTGATGAAGTTAGAAGCAGATTTGTAAGCTGCAGCATCCACTTTAGTATCGTCAAATGTCAGTTCGTGTTTGGTGGCATCGACGGTAAACAAGTTATTGTTGTTGAGCACCACCAAAGCGAAAAGCTTTCTGCCGCTTTGGGGCTTCGTGCCGTTGGCAAAGGCAATACGCTTTGTGATCGTCACGTGGTTGGGGTTGTCGCCCACCGCCTCAAAATCTTTAAAATCGCTGTTCTCGAGTTCGTAGGCACCTTTGAACTTGGCTTCATTCTCTTTGTTGTGTTCATCTATTCCCTCAAAGAGCACGAGGTAAGCATTTTTGATGCCGTACTCGTTGGCCAGACCATCGTCGAGATCGGCGCGGCTGCCGCGGTTGTTGTCGGTAGGCAGGTTGAGGCTCATCTTGACAAAGCCTCCCTTGCTCAGGTCGATGGGGTTTGACCCACCATTGTCTACTACATTGTCGCTGCTGCAAGCACCTAATGCAAGGGTGGCAGCGAGAGCTAAAGGTAAATAAATCTTTTTCATAAGTAAATGATCTAAATTATTTATATATATCAGTACTAATATGGTTCATTTTCCGTTTTATA
>OGOX01000510.1_pt1 | contig 29698 bp, 20 predicted proteins | sample 1552761 | NCBI WGS metagenome assembly OGOX01 (sample SAMEA2580212, study PRJEB22360) | human gut metagenome | biome: human gut; feature: human-associated habitat; material: faeces | place: Denmark | collected 2008/2010
ATCACCTGCTTCTTTAAGAGCCTCTTTCCTGCAGCACCTTACACATGGTATAGTGGCGGTACTGGAGGTGCGATGCGGATGAAGACAACAATAACCTTTGAATTGGAAACCAACATTAGGGAGCAGCTGGCGGCCATCTGCTCCCGATATAATCTGTCGCTTGAAGAGGCATTTACTTCTTTTGCAGAGGTCGTCGTCCAAGCGGGAAGGCTTCCATACGACATGGAAGTGCCTAACGCGGTGACTCAGGCAGCGATGGCTGCCGCTGAGAAGGGCGAAGGGCTGTCCGGCGCATTCGACTCCGCGCCTGAACTGATGGCCGCTCTGGGCTATACACGGGGCAATTCGAGACGCTACACGCTCGAAGAACCGGACAACGAAGAAAATGATGCCGAGATGAGCCGCTGCAACTCGTCCGTGGACTTTGAAGCCTAACAACGTGCCAAGATGAAAGGCATCCCCGTGACACGCTGCGATGCAGAGAGAGGGGTTGCTTATTTGCACAGGGGCAGGGATTGCGGCACCAACTATCGTATCAAATTTCCACCAATCGTCGGAAAAATATTTCGCCAACTATCGGAAAACCATTGCATAATCCATAATCAGTGCATATAATAAAGCTAACGCAAAGGAAGGCGAGGTATCCCAAATGAAGAATTACAGGAAAAGAATTGCTGACGATATTCTGATGCGGAAGCTGGAAGGCAAAGGTGCGGTGCTGATCGAAGGCCCAAAGTGGTGCGGCAAAACCACAACTGCGGAGCAGCTTGCTGCCAGCATTTTATATATGGACGACCCGGAAAAGAAAGCGCAGAACATCACGATGTCCGAGTTGAACCCCAAGCGGCTGCTGAAAGGTGCGACACCAAGACTGATCGACGAGTGGCAGCTTGCTCCAAAGCTTTGGGATGCCATTCGTTTTGAGGTTGATCATCGCGGCGAGTTGGGACAATTTCTCCTCACCGGGTCTGCCGTTCCCGCCGATACCAAGGAGATTACACACTCCGGTACGGGGCGTTTTACATGGTTGACGATGCGGCCGATGAGCCTATATGAATCCGGGGATTCAACAGGTGAAGTCAGCATAAAAGATCTGTTTGAGGGAAATACGGAGGTAGATGGAAGTTCAGATTTAAGTATCGACCGTCTGGCTTTCCTCGTGTGCCGGGGCGGTTGGCCGCAGGCTGTGGATATGCGCGATGAAATTGCTTTGGATCAGGCGGCTGATTACTATGATGCAGTTGTACACTCGGATATTAACCGTGCCGACAATGTACAGAAGAATCCAGAAAGAGTTCGCAGGCTCATGCGCTCCTACGCAAGAAATCAAGGAGGCCAGGTGCCGAATACGGTGCTTGCACAGGATATTTCGACAAACGACGAAGTGGCGATCAGCGAAGAAACGGTTGCTTCCTACGTAAATGCGCTCAGAAAAATCTTTGTTGTAGAGGATATGCCTGCATGGAACCCCAATCTACGCTCCAAGACTGCGATTCGCTCATCAGATACCCGGTACTATGTTGATCCGTCTATTGCTGCTGCCGCTCTAGGCATCGGCCCGAACGATTTGATCAATGACCTGAAGACATTCGGCTTCCTCTTTGAAACACTTTGTATCAGAGATCTTCGCGTTTTTGCCGATGCTCTGAACGGAGAGGTTTACCACTACAGAGATAAAGACGGACAGGAATGCGACGCCGTTATTCATTTGAGAAACGGGAAATACGGACTCGTTGAAATTAAGCTCGGCGGTGACAGGCTCATTGAGGAGGGCGCGAAAAGCCTGAAAGCGATGGCTGAAAAAATTGATACCGATAAAATGAACGCGCCCGCCTTCCTGATGGTCTTGACCGGAACCGGCGATTTTGCCTATCGCCGTCCGGATGGCGTGTGTGTCGTCCCTATCGGTTGCCTGAAAAACTGATGCCGCAACAGATCTGCGCGGTTTTTGTGCAGATATGAGCAAAACTCGCTCATAAAATGTGATAACGCTTGAAAAACTCGTTCATTTTTTGTGGCTTCGATTGAGGTCAAGGCGAAAAACGGCACTGCAAAATCCATTCGTACACTGATTGCCAGTGAGAAGTATGACGACATTCACTGCGGCATCAAGCTCACCGGCGGCAATATCGGCTTCAGCGATAACATCTACACATTTCCCTATTTCTGCACTTTCCTGCTGAAACGGTATTTGGCAGAGGCAGACCTGTGAGATACCTCTCAGGCACGCGGTAAGCATCTTCCGCTCCCGTGCCTGACCGACACAACCTACGAAAGCTGAAGGGCCGGTGATCTGCGCGACTGCGCGGATCACCGGCTTGTGCTTTGCTCGCAGGCGGCTTCATAAAAAGCGTCTGCGGCGGAGTCCTTCCCGCCGCAGACATACGCCTCATATTCGTCCTGCCGCTCATTCGCAGCCGCCTCGCGCTTAATAACACTTCCAGCAAACGGAGGGTATGAGCACTTTGTGACCAGCATGACACCTCAGGTGCGGGACGCTGCTGGCCTTGGCACTGCCGTCGGAGCAATGGGGCGCGGCTCTGCACGAAGCTCGTGAGGATGGAAGTGCTGGACGTGCCTGAGCTATGTAGAAAACGCGTCTCGCGTCGAATAATGTTAGATTTGCAAAAATATTCGTGTCATTTTTTGCGAATATCTCGCTTCACATTGTTGGTTTTTACACGAATATCTGCTATACTATGGTCAGTACCTTTAAGGAGGACTGCTTATGTATAGAAAGATTATGGGCTTCTTAGAAGCGTGGAAAGAAAGCGAGCACCGCAAGCCCCTTATTTTACAGGGCGCAAGACAGGTCGGAAAGACCTATTCCATTTTGGAGTTCGGGCGCACCCACTATGAAAATGTGGCATACTTCAACTTTGAAACCAATCCAAAGCTGAACGAAACCTTTGAGGAAAACATCAGCCCCGATTATCTGATACCGATTTTGTCCCATATCGCAGGTCAGACCATCGTAAAGGAAAAAACGCTGATAGTCTTTGACGAGGTGCAGCTTTGCGGGAGGGCGTTGACTTCGCTCAAATACTTTTGTGAGGACGCTCCAGATTATCACATCATCGTCGCAGGCAGCTTACTCGGGGTTGCGGTCAACAGGGCAAAATTCTCCTTCCCCGTAGGAAAGGTCGATATGAAAACGCTTTATCCTATGGATATGGAGGAATTTATGTTGGCTCTCGGTGAGGGCGATTTGGTAGAGCAGATTAAAAAGTGCTTTCAAACCGATACGCCGCTGCCGTCTGCCTTGCACGACGCCTCAATGCAGCTTTACCGTCAGTATCTTGTAGTTGGCGGCATGCCGGAGTGTGTGATGCAATTCGCTGAAACAAAGGATTATATCCTTGTCCGCCATACGCAGGATACGATACTTGCAAGCTATCTCAACGATATGAGCAAGTATAACAACTTGAATGAAATCAAGAAAACCAGACTTGCCTACGACAATATAACCGTTCAGCTTTCCAAGAAGAATACCCGTTTCCAATATAAGCTGATTAAGAAAGGCGGACGGGCTTCCGAATTTGAAAATGCAATCGAATGGCTTTGCTTATCGGGTATCGTGTCACAGGTCTACAAGGTAGAGCAAATCAAAAAGCCCCTTGAAAACTACCGTGATATTGATGCGTTCAAGATTTATGTGTCTGACTTAGGACTGCTTTGCGCCAAGAAGGATTTAACCGCCAATGACATTCTCTATATGGTCGAGGAAATTAACGACTTCAAGGGCGGTATGGCGGAAAACTATGTCAATGTGCAGCTTACCATGAACGGCTACCACACCTATTATTGGGAGTCCAAGCGTGGGGCTGAAATTGATTTTATCATTCAGCGTGACGGGCAGCTCATTCCCATTGAGGTCAAGTCTGCCGACAACACCAAAGCCAAGAGCTTAAAGGTCTATATGGACACTTACAAGCCCGCTTATGCAATCAAGCTCTCTGCCAAAAACTTCGGCTTTGAGGACAACAAGAAAATCGTTCCTCTCTATGCCGCGTTTTGTATCTGAGCCATTTCCTTGTGAAACTTATCGCGGCATATCGCCAATCGGACTGCTTGGAAGAAGTGATCCACCTCGCAGGAGCACTCTTTTGCTTCAGGTGTCGGGAGAGCAGTGTGCGGCAGCGTGCCGCCGAAGCCTCAGGCGAGGCACAGCAGGCGCGGAACTGCCCGTGTGCGAAACTATACCCACTCTGCGGCGTGGCACAGCGGGGCTCTGAGGGGGCTTTGCGAGGGAGTCTCTCGCTGTCTCGATTTTTTTTGCAAAATCCGCAAACCCGCCGTTTCGTGCAGCAGCAAAGTCATCTCTCCTGCCGTTTCGTGCAAATATCGACATATTTAACTTGCCTTTTCGTGCAGACCTGTGCTAAACTATGGAAAACAGCACGACTTTGAAAGGCAGGAGGAATCGGTATGCTGAAGCGGAAGATTTATGACGACCTCGTTGCGTGGAAGCAGCGAAGCGGCGGAACGACAGCTCTGCTGATTGACGGAGCAAGGCGCGTTGGCAAGAGTTTCATTGCCAAGGAGTTCGCAGAAAACGAGTATAAAAGCCACATCATTATTGATTTCGGGAATGTCCCGAAGGATGTATTGGATATCTTTGAAAATGACAGCACCGACCTCGATATGTTTTTCGCCAAGCTGTCCGTTTTCTTCGGGGTCCAACTCTATAACAGGGAGTCCCTCATCGTGTTTGATGAGGTGCAACAGTTCCCCCGCGCACGGCAGCTTATCAAGTACCTTGTGGCAGATGGGCGCTACGATTATTTGGAAACCGGTTCTCTCATCCGGCTCAAGAAGAACGTCAAGGACATTATCATCCCCTCGGAGGAGGAGCATCTGGAGATGTTCCCCTTGGACTTTGAGGAATTTCTATGGGCGCTGGGTGACGAGGTCACCGTCCCATTTATCCGGCAGGCATTCGAGGCGCGAAAACCCTTGGGTCAGGCGGTTCATCGAAAGGTCATGAACAGCTTCCGGCAGTACCTGCTGGTGGGCGGGATGCCACAATCCGTCCTCGCCTACCTGAACGGGAAGGACTTTGCCGCTTCCGATATGGCCAAGCGGAATATCCTGCGGCTCTACCGCGACGACGTAGCCAAGTTTGCGGAGGGATACGAGGATAAGGTTTATGCGGTTTTCGATGGCATCCCCGGTCAGCTATCCAAAAAAGAAAAGAAATATCGCCTGAGTTCGCTGGGCGAAAATGCGCGTTTCCGTTCCTATGAGGATTCCTTTATCTGGCTGAACGAGGCGATGGTGGTCAACACCTGCTTCAATGCCACCGACCCCAATGTAGGGCTTGCCCTCAGTGCCGACCACACCACACAGAAATGCTACATGGCGGACACGGGACTTCTGGTGACACAGACATTCATGGACAAGGGCTATACAGACAACGAGCTGTATAAAGCCATCCTCTTTGACAAGCTGGATGTAAACGAGGGCATGATTTTGGAGAACATGGTGGCACAGATGCTCCGGTGCCGTGGGCATAAGCTCTACTTCTACTCTCGCTGTGATAAGGAGCATCGGGAAAACCATATGGAGGTCGATTTCCTGATTGCCGAGGGCAAAAAAATAGCCCCCATCGAAGTGAAGTCCGGCAGCTACCGCAGCCACGCATCATTGGACAAATTCCGCGCAAAGTTCTCCTCGAAAATCGGTGAGAGCTACATCCTTTACACTAAGGATGTTATGCGCTCCGATAACATCCTTCATCTGCCCATCTACATGGCAATGTTTCTGTAACCATATCCAGCCGACTGCCATCTTTGCGCGGGGTGATCCGCGTAGCGGATCACCCCGCGCCTTCAGCAGAGGCCAGAAGGAAATCTATTTCTTCACCGAGGGCCGCGCGATAAAAGGCCATTTGATGCGGAAAGCAGAAAACAGTGATGGGCTTTCCCACCTGCATCAGTGCCGCATTTTCCTTCAGCACGTGAATCGTTATCAGCGGTCCTATTGTGATGTAATTGCCGGTAACCGGGTCTATCAGCGGGCATACCGTAGATATTCTCGTTGCCGCGTTCCCCGGAATCGTACCCTTCTCCGTGTTCTTCGCATAGCCTGCCTCGCTTATGCTTTCACTGCACGCTGCCTTTAATTTGTGGTAGCCCCAGTTTTGGATATATTCCAAATCTCTCATCCCCTCCCGGCTCATCGGCACGACATAGCGCATACCCCGCGGCACCACCTTGCCGGGTTCCATGGCAAGTGTCCTGCTCAAATCGCGGGGCTTGCGAGCCAGCAGAATACAATCGTGCCCCATATCCTTTGCGGTATGCATCCCTCTGAGGACAAAGTCGTCAAACAGTGCTCGCTCCTTGTTCACCACGCTCGTGCCCCATGACAGTCCCCCCTGCGGCACGCCGTATACGGCTGCCGGCATACCGCCGTGCACAACAAACCCCACATACCGGGCAAAGCGTGCAGCCATGCCGTTACCCAGAATGTCCCTCTTTATCTCCAGTACATTGTAGAAGCTGCGGCCATTGCGAGCATCCAGCGGCGGTAAAATCTCCGCAAGGCAGCTTGCTAACGAGGGCTTTCCCTCTTTCATGTTTTCATCGAATACAAGAGGGCGAGTCTCGTAGCCTGCCGCGATAAAAAAGCAATTGGCTCCACTTAAATCCAGCCGCCTGTCCAACGGAATTCGCCGCGTGCAGCTGCCGCCTTTCAAATTGACCTGCCCAACGATTTCTTTCGGCACGCTTGCCAGCCACGGAAAGAGTGATGCGCCATGCGTAAGCAGAAACAAAAGCCCTGCATTTGTGAGGCCGCAGACATGGCGCATCCGCGGGCGGTTTCTTCCGTCGATCCGCACCGTCACCTCGACAGTTTTGTCCTCGATGAGACCCTTGTCTTCCAGCTCGCGTATCGTGCGAACTCCTGCGTCAGCCGTCCGCGCAAAAATAGCAAGGTCATCGCGGCGCACCTGACCGCAAAGGGCAAGTGCGCACAGCATACTGATTTTTATTTTAGAAGGCGTATACATTGTGGTGCTCCTCTCCTCAGTCTTGGTCAGCCGCCCCTGAATAAGCCGTATCTTATAAACAATTTACCCTTTTATTCGGGCGGCTGCCATGTGGGTAAAGTATCTTCCGAATTGTCCTATTCGTACAGAGACATTGTCATTCCCGCACTTGCAAAACTGCAAAGCCCTTGTGCTTCAGCGGGTTTGCAGGTCTGCCGTCTTGTCTGAAATGCGGCATCCGGAATGACCGTGTTTTAGTGTGCAAAACACTCCCACCGGGGTGTAATGAATATGGGGTCAAATATCCATTCCGCTCCGCAGTCGCGCCGTCCACAGTTCGATAATATGTTCAGGCGTGGGGAGTACGCCGTCCATCGCCGAAACCGCGACGTATGTCCCTGCCGGGAGGAGCTCGGACGCCCTCGTAAAGAAGCGGAAATCCGTATAAAATCCATCATCGCCCGCCTCAAAGTGAGAGCAGATTTCATCGGTGATCGCTTTGGTATTATGGTTATCGGAGTCCAGATGTGGGGCAGCTGTATCCCTGTAAATGAAGAGATAGGTAATGCATTTCTTTGCGATTTTCGGCAGCTTTTCTTTCACAGAAAGCACTGACCCGCGCACAGTTTCCACAAACATCGGCGTGTCAAAGATAGCGCGCTTCTGCCCGCTATTGATTACACCATGGGCGCGGATGGAGGGCAGCATAGGCATCCGAACGAGCAACATATTTCCCTCGACAAAAGCGTCAAACGCATGTGTTTCACGAGCAATTTTCCGGTAGAGCTGCGTGTATATTTCATCGGGGGACAACGTTTCACCTGCGCCTAATCCTGCCCTGACTGCGTCAATTTTGCCCATGAGTGTGAGCGTTCTCAGGAGGCTCCAATACGTGTTATTGTCCAATTTTTCAATGACACTTTCTAACGCCCTTGCCACTGCCTCAGCATATTCCTCATCAGCAAATTCGGCGTTTGCCATCCGTTGAACGGACTGCATTTCAGAGAAAAATCGTATCAATGCCTGCCCGATTTTTTTGTTTAGCGTAAGCAGATTCTCAGCGTCATCATTGATGTTCCGGGTCAGCAAGCGCAGCTTAAACATCGCCTCAGGTACGCGGTAAGCGGTGTGCTGCGCACCGTCTGCGCGGTTCGAAGCTGCCGGCGTACTGGGCTTCATAGGCGGTAAAATGGGGGCAAATTGCATGTTGGAAACCTCCCTGGCATTAGGCACATGTCCCCTTTGGGACTGTGCCAGACACGTTGTTTTGGGGCAGCGAGTTTTTCCCGTTGTAGATCACTACCATAGAGGGAAACGGCGCGGGGTCGGCTGCGTTTCCCTCGTCGTCTGTGAACCGCAGCCGTCCACGAATAAAGCGAATTTCCGCTTTTCCGTAAATGTAATCGTGAAAGTATGCCGTATCCGTCCGCGCTGGGATAAGCAGGACGATGGGATACCCACCGTGTGCCTCTTCAAACGCCTTCCGCACCCACTTGCCAATCTCCCGGCCATACGGTGGGTTACAAAAGACGGCGCCGCCGCGATCCCAGCTCTGCGAAAGTCCGTCCGTTTCGGGGGTATAGAACAATGCGCACTTTGCCGTTTTGTCCGTTGCCGCGGGGTCGAGCACAAAATCAAATTCGGCGTTTAGCCTGTCAAAAAAGTCCTGCGGCGTGCACCAGCACATGTTTTTGGAGGATAAAAGAGCTTGGTTCATTTTGCAAACCACCTCTCCTCGTTCAGATATGCGCAGATACTTCCTTCATCCCGTTTTCTTCGGCTTTTCCGTTCGTGCTCAGACTGATATGCGAGTCCTTCTGCTATAGCCTGGTTCATGATGAGCGTGCTCATATTAGCATAATATATAAGGTCTTCAAAAAATGAAATGGGGGTTACGCACTTCTTCAGCTCCTCCACGATGCGCTTCGCGCGCTGACGGAAAAGCAACTTGAGTTCGCGATCCGAAAAAAGCTCCTCCAATTTTCCTGCCAGTTCGCCGATGCGCTTTTTTACAGTGTTATAGCAGCGGTTTACCTTTTTTGCGATGGCACCAATGCTCCAGCCGAGGATATGAAACCGCATGATCGCGCGGTTTTCCTTCCTCCGCTTGGCCGCAATCTTTTCATCCCGCGCCTGATTTTTGCCGCGCTTTGTCGCCCCTGTGGGCATGACCGAAATACCAATGGCAATCTGCTCATCGGCGGTAAGGTCTAATGCAGTTATAATGTAGGTGTTTTTCATTTTGTAGTGCTTTTTCATTGCAGTCGAGAGCAATGAACGCGCCTCGCGTTCTGACAGAGAAGGTTCTAATTCTGTATTGGCTTCCAGCGTCAGCCGAACAGAATCTTCATTTGAATATCCTGCCATCTGATAAGCGGAGAATAGGATAAGTAGAAAATAGTCCCGATAGCCCTCCCAGCTTGTGCGCAGCTCCAGCAGCTTCAGCAAAGCGTTTACACGCAGCTCTCCCGCAGCCTGTGCAGACGTAGGCATATAGCGGTGACAAGGCTCAGAAGTTGCTATACTCTTTTTTGAGTAAAACTGAAGATCCTTATATTCCTCTACGAGCGACATCCGAACAGAATGTCGTATTTCGCAGGTACAGTAATTATTTGCGTGAGTGTTAAATGTGCCTGGAATGCGTGTCAATCCTGCAATATTTGAACAATACCCCGAATCGACCGAGTAGCCGATGATCTGCAAGTCGGTGAGAAGATTTTGAATGGCATTTCCAATATGCTTTGAGATTTCGCTTGCCATAAAGCCAAGGCTCGCTGCACACTGGCCGATAAGCCAAATAAGATGGAAACCCCTTCCGCTGTAAACCACAATATTGGGCTCAGGAAGCTCGGTCCATATTTCAAGGCCTTGAGATAACAAGGACAGCGCATCTTCCGGATTTGGACAGTTTGAAGCTTTTTCGTGCGCATCAATATCTACCCAAATCGCGTTCAGCGCAAACAATTCATCAGTGTCCCATGTTTGTGCAGCTTTGAACTGCGCCTTTGTGATATAGTAATCTGCATTTGCCGAAACGTGCATCCGCGACAACCATTCGCCCGCCTCTTCCGCAGGAACGCTCGCTACCGTCTCCATTGTAGATGTTCCCTTGGGGCGGCGCACAATTGTCACCAGCCCCTTGTACTCGGGACAGTCCGCCGCAAAAATAAGATCGGCAAACTCCTTTACATTGGCTTTTGGGTAATTGTGCTTCACTTGCTTGATGGGATATTTTGTGGGATGATGGGTACGGAAGGCCTCCTTTTGAGCCTTTGACCATGAGGGAATGAGCATGAATTTTCTCCTTTGTATGATGGATACAAAGGCAGCCATGCACCCTTAAAAGAGCAAAAAATTGTCGTGAAATTTGTCGTCAAATGCTTCACTTTGTCCGCAAATTTGTCGTTGAAGAAAAGAGAACAATGATCTCAGATGGAGACAAATGAGCACAAACAAAAACGCCAGAAACCGTTGCGGTTTCTGGCGTTTTGCAGGTAAGCGGTATAAACTCAGCGCTTGGAGAACTGAGGTGCGCGACGGGCGGCCTTCAGACCGTACTTCTTGCGCTCACTTGGCAGAAACCCTTGTATTTGCAACGACTTGCGGGTTTGACGAATAAATTTGTCGTCGATTTTGTCTTTTAAGGTGTGCGTATGGTGCCTGCGGGGGATAGTTATGTGGTAGGATCGGACGGGAAGACCTCGTTGATCTGCTTTGCAGACTCTGTCCGTTTTTCTGCGCTCTTGGCCTGTGCGTAAATCTTGAGGGTGACATCGGGATTCTTGTGCCCGGCATAGTCCATTACCGTGCGAACATCGACCCCACTATAAATCAGATTCGTGATATACGTCTTGCGAAGCATATGTGTCCTAACTGGGAAATTAATGGTATAACGGACGCCGGGATTGTGGGCAGCAGTCTGGCCTGCTTCCCGATTGACGGAATGAGACTTCTTTCCATGCTGTTTATAGCGGATATATTCGTCCGGCCCAACGCTGCGCCGCTTTATCTTTCGCCACATATTCCGGAACTGAGTCTCGCTCAAGGGAAGTCCACTGCTATTACAAATAACAAAATCAGAGGCAATGCTCTTTTTGATTTCTTTCAAATGATTGAAAAGGGGCACTGGAATAGGTATATTACGGTGGCCAGCTGCGGTCTTGGTCACATTGGAAATCTCCGGACGATTGTGGCAGAAAATACATGTACGCGTAACCTCGATCTGCGGAGTGTCCGCATTGAGATCAACGCAGTCCCATTGGAGTGCCAGAGACTCCTCGCGCCGCAGTCCTGCATAAAGCCCCAATTTGACAAACGTTTCCAGAGGATAAATTCCTTTGATCGCGGCAAGTAGCGTGGCAACCTGCGCATCCGTCAAGTATTCCTCCCCTGTATCCTCTTTTTCGCGCCTCACGCGTTTAAAGGTATACTTTGTCGTTGGGTCAACCTGGATCAAATCACAGGTGAGGGCATCGGCAAAAATCTGTTTGATTAGCATAGAAGCCTTGCGATAAACGGACGCGGACTGCGCCTCTGCTACAGCCATAGCCTTCTTTATATCTTCGCCGGTGATGTCGATCAATCGCTTGTCACCAAGCACAGGGATGAAGTGTGTGCGGATGATCTGTTCATAATTGTTATAGGTGTTCCGCTTTAGGTCAGCGGACTTATCCGACAGCCACTCCGTCGCACGTTCGCTGAAGGTTGGGAATTCCTTAATTTTGCGACGAAGGCGAATCTCGGCCTCCCGCTTTTTTACTTTCTCGTCGCGCTCCGCAATTGTCCGGCCATAAACAGTGATATACTTACCACGTTCATCGCGAATGCTTTTATAATAGTATTCAATCCCGTTTCGGATTACTGTCTTCTCTTTCCTTCGAGGCATTAATTACGCCCCCTCTTTCCGTTGCCACCGCGAAAGCTGGGATGAAAATCCGCTCTGCCGCGATCCACGTTATCAACCCGCTGCTCAATAAATTTCCTCAAGTCCTCCTCGCGATAACGGACGTTTCCCTTACGCCGGTATTGGACAGCAGGAAGTTCCCCCGCTGCACGAAGGCGGTCAAGATTCGAAACTGAGATCCCTAAGTATTTCGCCGAGTCCCGGCGGTCGAGTAAAATGCAATTCATGGTAACTCCTTTTCTAATTGATTTTTCCGAGAAACCATGATAAAATAACCTTGCACTGGTACTTGATGGTTTCTCGCTGTCTTGTATCCTGCACCTCCCGCCGGCAAGCGGGAGGTGCTTTTTTTATTGGCCGTGGCCTTTCTTTCAACCTTCCTGCTTCGTCAATGGTGGCATTTCCACAGGCGTAAATTCCGAGACGGCCTTCCCGTATCTCTTGCTTAAGGCTCTGATGGCTATCAGCCACTTCCTGTTTCGTAGATAGAAGCATCTCCGCAGGCGTTGATTCCGGGCGAGCCGGCCCGTATTTTGTCGTTATTTCAGAGAAATAACTTGAAGACTATCTGTCTTCTCCTCTAAAATAACACATGTGGCGATAAAAGTCAATATATAGATGCAAAAAAGTAAATCCTTACACTCAAAATATTAATGTGTGCATTGCGGTGGAACGCCTTTTCACTTATCTTGCATTGACTTTTTTTTGTTATCGTGGTACTATTAATCAAATAAATTTGGAGGTTTGTATATGGGTGAAGATGCAAAGATGCCAAAAGAATTGGAAAAATTTGAAGACTACTATATGCGAACGATGGAAATTACAGGAAGTAGAGATAATTTCCCCAAAGATCCTCAACTGGTAAAAGATGTAATCAACTTGTTCCTACAGCAAAATCCAAGAGTTTCGCAGGTGGATATTGCAACCAAATATGAACTCGCCCCAAGCCTGTTTTCTCGATTTCTAAGGACAGATAATGTAAAATCAAAAGCAGAATGGAATCGGGTAGCATATAGACTGGGGTTGGATATTGATTTAGCAAGGTATATAAGAAACGCACGAGAACTAATTGAGTTAATTTGGTCTTGGCAACAAATCTACTATGGTGAGCGTCTGACTCGCTTTATAGAAGGAACATTTGAAACGGCTGGCCTTATTCCTTATCCACCAAAGCACTTGGAAGATACGGAAGATTCAGAAAAAAGCTATGAGAATATGCGCTATTTTCTGATTAATAGCACAAATGAAGAAGCATGGTTCTTCTATTACTTCAAAGGCCGTGACACACTTGCCTCAGATGTTGTCTTCAACTTGCTATCCAACGAGAATATTTCGACGGTTCATATGATTATCATTCTTAATAGCGAAAACGCCTTTGAGGATGTAAAGCAAACCTTTCGCAGAAAGGATTGGAGAAATAATCTGCGCTATGCTTCTTTGACTGTTCTTCGGGTTGACGATGAAATTTCTACCATCATTAATGAGTATTCAGATGGAGATTTGGGGCTCAAAAAGCGGTCTGAGCAAGGAAGTGGCACGAGCACCGTGCCTTCCGCAACTCCGCAGTGACCCCAGCGGCCTAGACAGTCACGCTCAGGCGGGGAAATGTAACTTCGTACCCCCGCACCTGCCCCCTAATCCCAGCGTAGCATAATCGAGTATATTGTCAATACGTTCGGAAGGACAAATTCCAAGGAAATCACTCTCTATCTAAGGGAAGGCTACCTGCTGTTTTCGGCAAGTGGTCTTCCTTCATTTATTCAACCGGTGCGGCCTATTCTCGACAACTGGCTCAATGCTTAACTGGCATCCCTGCTCTGACACATCAAATGCGTATTTACGTTTCGTGAGTCGCGCGGCGTATAGCAATTGCCTTCGCAGTCGCACTCAGCCCCTTCAGAGCCCCATAGTGTCATGCCGTGGGGGTAGGCGGGGTTCAGGCACACGGGGAGGCCAACGCCCATCACGCCCGTGCCTGAGTCATTACAAAGAAAGAGCAGCCATTCCTAGGAATGGCTGCTCTTTTGTTCGTTTTGCGATTGGTATTTCAGGGTGTCTGCGGGGTCGGGAGCCATCTACTTACCAATACTTGGGATACTTGCTGGTGCTTTGCTGATGCTTTGCATACTCCCACCAGGGAACTTGGGTGGCAAAGTCCGTCAGCTTGTCCCAGAACTGATCGGCCAGCGTTCCCTTGTCCACGTAGACCGTGACAGTATAGGTTTTGCTGCTGCCATCCTCCATGGCGGCGGTGTAGGTCACGGCATTGGTGAAGTCCACCGTTTCACCGCTGCCAGGTGTCAGGGACTTGACACCGTTTGTGGCGATAACCGGGGTCAGCTTCGTCACATCTGTGCCGCGGGGCAGTGTGATGGTAATGGTATTGGTGGTGTTGTTCACCGCACCGACCACACCGCTGATGGAGAAGCTGGTGATGCCCTTGGCCGTCGTGGTGGCCGTCTCCCACTGGCAGGTGATGTTGATGTCACCGGCAGGCATCTTGAAGCGGTTATTCGTGATAACCTTGTCCATCGGAGCCCCACCCTTAGCAAAGCCATAGCACAGGGAGCCCTCCACCATCTGATAACCGCTGTCGGGCGTTACGGTGACGATAATCTCATCGCCCTCGTTGGCCTTGGTGCGGTTGGTGGTGATGGTGCCGCCCTTGGGGGTGCTTATCGAGATCTTATACGAGCCGGTATCCGGCGTATCGGTGCCACTGCCATAGGCGGGGATCTCCACCTTCAGGGCAGTGCTCTCTCCACCGGCTGCCCCCACCACCACGATGGAGAAGGCCCCACAACCAATGGTCAGATTGCTGAGGGTGATGGTGTTCTCACCCTTGACGGCAGATGTGCCGTTCTTGCTGGTATCCACCGTGGGCACTGCCGCACCGTGGCCTACCACATTATAGAAGTAGTTGCCCGCCTCGCTGGAGGTAAACTTCACGGTTGCACCGGTCTTGCTGGTGCGGGTGGCGGAGCCGTTGGACAGGGTGGGAGCGTTGGGGGCGGCGGCCTTCTTGATGGTGATGGTGTAAACATTGGTTGTGCCATCTTCAGCCGTTACCGTGAACTTGGTCTGCGTATCCAGTGCCATCCCGCAGGGAGCACCCTCTACCCAATTCTTGCCCGGATCGTTTTCCTTGGTGACTGTGGCAAATTCGGAAATCGTCAGCTTTAGGATCATATTTGCCAGATTGGCGGTATCTGTGTCAACAGGCAGGGTGATCGTATAATTCAAGCCGGATTTGCTCAACACACCGATCTTCGTTTCCTCGTCATAGAGACCCACACCGGTCAACTGGCAAAGATTACTGTTCTGCGTCTCGTCGCGCTCAAAGTTTGCGGTGATAACAATTCCCTTACCGGAAGTAGGTGCCGTGAATGTCGCAACATTGGGATTTTCCTCCGCAGATGTCAGCTCAAAGTCAACTGTGCTGCCGTCTGCGTAGGCCGCTGACCAACTCGTGAACTTATATCTAAACTTCGCGGTAGCTGTTACTGTGACCGTAGCCCCTTCAGTGACTGCGGCACCGACAGGCTTGCCCTCTACCGTGGCGGAAGCACTGCCCTTTGCCGTGTCATTAGAGCCCATGGTAATCGTTGAGAATGCTTTCGCTCTGTACTTGGCTACGACACTGATGCTGGTTGCGTTCTCAGGTACGGTAAACTGACAACCGTCAAAGTCACCCACCACATAAGCGATATCAGCACCATCCTGATCCTTCACTTCATAGCCTTCCAGAACAAATTGACTTGTTCCTGTTGGGCGAACAGCTATCTCAGCCCCCGGCTTGACGGTATCCTCGTGAGCGGTAAAAAAGGTCATGTAGTTGCCTGGGGTCATACTGACAAGATCTACACCGGACAGCGCACTTTCCGGCTTGGCAGAGAAGCTCAGCTTCACACCTTGCTTTTCAAACACAGCTGTCAGAGATACATTCTTTGCGGGCATTTCAAAGGTTATTGTGGGGGCAGACTTCTGCTCGGGGGCCAGGTCAACATCCTCCGTCTCCCAGCGCACAAAAATGAATTTATACGCTGCATGCTCCACGGGAGTGGCCTTTACCGTGACCTCGTTGCCGGCATGGGCATCGCCGATTGGATTTTCACCATCCGTGATTGTCACAGTTCCCATAGCATAAATACTTTCATTGCGATATCTCGTCGCAGATGCGGAAATGGTGTACCGTTCCGAAGTATCCTCCTTGAAGGTAATTGCCGTGACCTCAACACAGTCATCGGGCATTTCGAAAGAGAATGTGTTGCCGGTAATCGTAATGTCATTCGCAGAAATAGAAGTCTTATCCCGGCTCTTGGTCAGCGTGACCGCATCAATGACCTTGTTTTTATTTTCACCGGTCGGCTTGATGCTCATAATGACCGTCCGCTCAGAGCGAATACCTTTGACAACAGTATCATAGGGTTTAGACAAGTCTTGATATCCGCTCAATTTTTCAGTATCAGCTAACAATGTGGAAAGGTCGTAGCCTTTCTGCGGAAGCACCTTGAATTCCCACGGCATGTCCAGCGTAACAGTATACGTCTGAGCGTTTCCCTCACCGTTTGTCAAGGTGAAGCTATCGCTTCCGCTGGTAAAATTCAGGTTTTCCTTGTCGGCCGTTGTTCCCCATGTGTATCTAACACCTCCTGAAAGCATCTGCCAGTTATTATAGTTGCGCTGATAGCTCGTCGGAGAATAAGTAAACTCACTATTCGATTCGCCCGGCTTCCATGTATCCGGGTACTCACAAAGGAATTCGCTGCAGGAAACCGCGACTTTGTAACAATACGTATACGTGGTATCGCCAGACTTGGCTGAAACCGAGATATAGTCCTTCTCTCTAAGATCAAGCGAAGGGGTCTTGCTTAAACTTGAAACAGAAAGGTCGCTGAAGCCAGCGGGTGCAGCCGCAGCGGCAGTCCACCCGGTCAAATTAGCTTGGCTGGGTCCCGGCTGGGCTGCTTTCCCGTCATAGCGGATGATCACTTCGCCTGCATAGAACTTTGTGGTATCACCTGTGGTGTATGGCGCAAGTTTTTCGTAATTGACAAGCTGGATATTCTCATTTGTCAGTGTAATACCATTGACAGACCATGTTCCGTCTCCAAAGGAAAAGCTTGTCAACTGCGGCCATCCAGCTGAGGTATAGGCATAGATGCTGATATCAAGCGGATCTGCAGCGTTATTTCCAGATGCGTCAGTTGCCCAGATACGCAGCTTTTTTGCACCCGCCGTAAGATTATCGACTGTAAACGTATTTACGCCCGCAGCCATCTCAACAGACTCCATAGCGGTGGTTTTTTCTGGTGTTGTACCTTCATCAGCCCAGGCCCACACATAGCTGCCGGCTGCACTGGCACTGAAGGTGATCTCCGCCGCCGTATCACTGGTACGAGATGCAATGCCCTCTGACAAAACCAGGCCTTGATCCTGGACGCCGCCCTCATAGATCGCGACACTGTAGTAAGAGGTCGGCCCACTAGTAAAATCTTCATCAAGAGCACTGATAAATCCGGCCTCATCTTTTTTCCAGCCGTCTGCTTTGGTCACCGTCACGGGGTCTACCGATGGGTAATATCCGTCATCTTCGCCATATGAACCCCAGTTCATGGTCAGTGCTTCTTTAAGGTCGACCTCAAGTGACGCCGTATCGGGGATATCATCTACATAGATGTTGATCGTACCGCAATTATAATAATTCGGACCCCACTCAGTCTCTTCGACGGTAGGCACTCCCGGGATCAACTGTGCGTAGGTGACATTCACGCCACTATTGTTAAAAGTGATTTTCGTGGCATCTATCGCCGTTGCTCGCGGATGTACTTGAGCTGCATAGGCAACGCCGCCGCCAATTGAGGTCAACGGTATCAGACCAAGCAGCAGCACGACCGCTAACAGAGTGGCAAGCAGTTTTTTTCTCATGGATATCTCCCTCCCGTTCTCACAGTTTAATTGAATTTGTGTCCGTAGCTGGTTTGATGATCCGCTACGTCGCTGTTTTCTGCCACCGTATCCCAAAGCTGCTGGGAAATACTTCGCTCAAAGATAACGGTGACGGTATAGCTTTTGCTTTCCGTTCCCAGCGTTACGGTATAGGTCAGCGGGCTGGTAAGGTTCACGACCTCACCGGATACCGGACTGACAACAGCTCCCGCAGGAACGGTGACGACCGGTGCTACCGCCGTGACATTCGTCCCAACCGGCAGTGTGACGGTAATGATGCCAGCACTCTGGTCGATCACACCATCCACCCCCAGGACGGAGAAGCCTGTGATTTTCGCGGTGCTGGTGGCGGGTGTATCATTCCCACCGCCGCCCTTGGCGGAGATCGGCTGGCCGCTCTTATTCAGCACGGTAACGATATAGGTGCGGTTTGCCAGATCGTTGTCGCCGCCCAGCGTGAACGTGGCAGCGTTGGCAAAGTCCACCGCGACACCTGAGGTCGGCGAACAAGTCTTTCCGGTGAATTCAATATCCGTGACAAGTTTGGTACTGCTCAGCGTGGAATCGTCCACGTCGGAGACGGTGATGGTATTCTTGGCATGATCAATGACGCCATTGTACCACTCGCCGCCAGCCTGCACACGGAAGCTGGTGATCTCCGCCTGCGCCTTGGATACGACCTTAATACGATAGGTGTTCTGTACCGTCTTATCGCCGGAGGTCACGGTGAAGGTCTGCCAGTCAGAGAAGTCCATCACCTTCTTGCCATCTAAAGACGGGTTGGAGGTCGCCTTGTAAGAGAGGCTGGCACTGAGATACATCTTCGAGGTATCCACACCGGCGTTCACCGCAAGCAGGATCTCCGTTGCCCCATCGGATGCCTTGGTGACTTTCTTCTCCAGAATGTCCGTTGCGTTCAGCACGCTGTTTTGCAGCTTGATGCTGTTGACATCCAGCTCTGCACCGGCAGCGCCCACATCGCCATGATTCACGGTGACATAATAGGTCTTAGTGGCTTTTCCGTCCTCAGCCAGCACGGTAAACGGCTGCTTAACGCCCTCTACGAAGGTCGTGGGAAGATTCGGAGCAAGAAGCGTCGCTCCCTCCGCCATCGTCACGGTTGGGGTCAGGTTCGTCAAGGGCATACCGTTGGGTACCGTAACAGTGATGGTGTTCTCACCGCCTTCGCCGCCCTCGGTGATAACACCCGGCTTGCCCTCGATCTCGAAGCCGGTGATGGAAGCGTCCGTAGACAGCTGCCGGGCAAAGTTGAACCGGTGGTAATAGAAATAGCATGGATTTCCTTGACCGCCGTCTTTCAAAAACTTGAGATACCACTGGCTGGCATAGCAGCCCTCGTATGTTGCCAGGGCGTTATTCCGCACACTGGTCGTATGGTGGAAATATCCCTCACTGACATTGGCAAAGTTATCCATCCAGTGTTGGAGCATACTCTTCCCTTGCCCGTCAGAGAAGCGGGGATCGGTATGACAGTCGATGCCCATGCTGCAAAGCCCCATCATGACCCAAGCGGCAGACTCGCTGTTTACGTCGCCCCATGCCTCGAACGAGAAAGAACTGCTCATTTTCTGGAGAATCGTCTCAAGACCCTCCTGCATCTTAGCCTTTACGCGGTCACCATAAACGGGATCATCCTGATACGGACCGATCGCATACATGATAGCACCTACCATGTCGATACCAAATCCATCCGAAAGATACTTGTGACCAAGCAGTGTCTCCAACAGCCTCTCCCGCGTCCAGACGGCATTGCTCGGAATGGTGTAAATTCCCATGTCCATTGCGAGCAACGCAAATGTGGGGCCGTTGATCGTATAGGTGCCGCTGTAATTGTAGAGAGCTGCTGCCAGATCATCGACATTATTGCCTTTTTTGTCGATATAAGGCACTCCGTCATGATACTGTGCAAGATTCGTGCAATCGAAACCACGCGCCGTCAGCATCATAATCGTTCGACCCAATTCTGTCATGGCAACGCTGGTGGTGGTATCAAGCTGCGAGATGATTTTTCCCACATCGAAGTCGTTGCCTTGACCTGCGTTATAGTTGGGAGATATGTTCTCATAGAAGCCGAGATTCATCCATTCCCAGTCGTTGTTAGCCATGGTGCGATAGCGGCGGATAATGTTGGCAACGACCTTTTCAAGATCACCCTTGTAGGGGTTTGGCAGTGTTTCATCCGACAGTGTTACCGTCACGGTATAGCTGCTGGAAGAGCCGTCTTGTGCTGTTACCACATACTGCACAGGCTGGGAGAAGTTCTGTGCCTCCGTTGCAGAGGGAGAAATCGTGGCGAATTCCGACAAGATGATCTTCGGTACGAAGGTCATCGGTGTGCCTCGAGGAACACTCAGCGTTATGCTTCCAGCCGCCTCGTTGATTTCAGCCGCATATCCGCCGTATTTAAAAGAGAGGATACTGCATCCGGAGGCTGCCGGCGTTCTGGTAATCGTCACTGTATAGTCCTGCTTTTTACCATTTGCCGCCGTAACCGTGTAGCGATTTTCGCCCACCTGCAGTGCTGCCGGTTTTGCCGTGACCGCCGCAAATTCGGAAACCTTGATCTCCGGCTTCGTAACGGCCAGATTTGTTGCATAGGGAATCTCGATTGCAATGTCATTACCATCGATCACACCAATCGCATCACCGATTTTGTAAGACAGGATATCGTTTTCCGCCGAAACCTTTGCGGTGACCGTTACCTTGTATGTTGTTTCCAGTTCATACTTGGAATTGTAGACCACAAGGTCTATCGGCTGGGATTCTGAATTGGTGAAGTCGATGGCCGTATCCTCGCTGGCACCATCCAGGCGGTAATATTCGCCGGTGTGCTCGATCTCAGGCATCAGTGCGGATAAATCGGTTCCAACAGGCAGATTCAGCCGGATCGTCCCCGCCTCGCCGTTTTCACCTTCTACGATCTTACCGTATCGTGTTACACCGTTCACTGTTACTGCGAAGGATGTTGCGCGGTTGTAGGGTGTTCCGTTCTCAACGGTAACGAGCCAATTCTCACTTAAATCGGCGCCAAAAACGTATTTGGCCAGATTCTTTCCGTCAAACGTAGTTCCAGTCGCGCAATCCCACGGCACCACCGAATACAGCATCCTGCCGCTTTCCAGGCTTCCAGCAAAGTAAGTTGCTTTCACACCCTGCGGAGTCTCAATGACGGGTTCGGGCAGCTTCGTCCAATCGGTTGAGTCAGGCAGCCGGATGGTTATCGTCTTATTTACTTCATCAATAATACCTTTCGAGGTGCCTACTGAGAAAGCCGTGATTTCCGGTGCGGCGATTACACGGGAGCTGAACAGGTCGATGAAATACGGGGCGACAACATGCAGAATGAACTTCAGTTGCTCAACACCCCGCGCAGTGATCGTACTGGGTGTTGTGTACGGATCATCCCACTCATATTCATTTTCCCAATAGCTCTTGAGGCCCTCCAGCAAGCTTTCATCCTGCCAGCCCCGTCCGGAAAGCTGATACTCATGCGTATATGCAAAACCGGTGGTAATGCTGAAAGCACTCTGAATACCGGTAGCTACTTTTACAAGATAGTTCAGATCTGAAGGATAACGTTGCCCAATATGAACGCTGTCCGCGTTCTGGATCGAGCAGTAATATGTAAACAGATCATCAAACTGATGCATGACCTTGTAAATTTCTGGGGCAAGCTTCCACAGTTCAGCCTTTCGATCCAACTGCACCGTATTATCTGCGCTGCTGGAAAAAGCCCAAACCGGGTAATAATAGTGTCTGGAAGGATCATCTTTGTTGTAGATATTCCACTGCTGCACAGAGGAATAATCTGCCGTCGGCTGCACCGCTTCAATACGGGATGGCCAAGAAAACGCATTGATATTTGTCCGATTGCTTGTATAGAATTCGACCGGCGTAAAAACACTCGTTCCCGCCGCATCCGCATCAATCAGACCGCCCCAATTTCCCGCAACGGAAATGATATTGATCTCAGAACCACTTTGATCTGTAAAAGACAAAGGGATTGTTTCGTATTTGCCTGAAACAAAGGCGGTAAAAGAAGGCCATGTGGAATACCAGCTAGGGTCAAAGGCATAGGTCTTACAGGGAAGCAGTGCGAACAGTATTACAAGAGCCAACAAAAGGCAGGGTAAACGTTTCTTCATGGGAATCCTCTCCTGTTTGTCATGCTTTTCGCAGGGGGGCGGGCACTTTGCCCGCCCCCTCTGCGGTGCCTTGACAGTTAATCTGTCAGTTTAAGCTCCTGCTTAGTGCCAATAAACACCGTAGTTCGTCGTATAGAACCAGGTAATACGAGCACCGTCAGTCAGCGTGTAGTCGGCAGCACCTACATTGGGGATATTGCAGGTGGTGCTCCAGCCATTGGCACTGTCCGTATACATCCAGCCATCCGTACCGGTAGTGTTAAAGGCGGCCAGACCATTGATAGAGGCCACATAGGTGGAAGAAGGATCGTACTCAGAGTAACCTGCACTCTGCATGAACTGCTGCAGAACAGTCATGGCACTTGTGTTAGGATCAACTCGAATGGTGCCCCAGGGCTGGGCAGGGGTACCGCCAAAATAAGTAGCTGCCGCCGCAGCGATCTGGTCAGCCTTGGTTTTCACATTTCCGGTGTACCACTCAGTGCCCTTCAACTCACTGAAATCGAAGCCAAAGGTCACGCTAATCTTGCCATCGGAGGCAAACGCCACCATCATAACGTAGGTGCGGGTGCTATTATTCGCAGTAACCTTCAGTGCCAAGTTGTCCGCATCGTCGCCGTTGCTGCGCAAATCAACCTTAGCGGTCACTGCGGTCTCAGTACCAGAAATGTCGCTGATTTTTCCACTCAGAGTCGCAGAGGCATTCTTGGTAAAGGTAACGGGGACAGCTGCAGTGTTATCAGCTGCAGGAACGTCAGAGGCCGAAATGAAATAATTGCAGAAAGTCCAGCCATTCTCGGCCGCGTTGGTGTTGCCTACGAAGAAGGGGTTGCCCATGCAGGGATTCTGCACAGTAACACGATACACGGAAGCTGCGGTAGTTGCGCCATTGAACTTTACGTTGGAAATTGCCAGAGGATCAGTGGAGTCGATAGCCATCTGAGCCTGATCGTTGTCGTTGATACCAGCGGCAAGGATGTAGGTCTTACTACCAACGACAATGGTGTAGGACTTGTTCAGGAGATCGACATTGGGCACAGTATAAACGTGCGGCGTAGCTCCATTATCACTCCAGCCAGTAACATTCTTCAGCGTACCGCCACTAACAATCGCCTTTCCGTTCATGTTGATCACGACGGTCAGCGACTTCAAGGCCTCCTCAGTGGTAGAAGCAGGCAGTGTTGCGCGGATAAAGACCTGAGATTCATCATAGGTGGGGTTTGAGGCATCCGTGCCGTACCCATCTACCTGAAACTCTGCATTAGTACCACCAATCGTTACAGAACTGATTGTGGTAGGTGCAGTTGCAGGTGCTTTCGTAGCAATGGGCTTACCATTGCCGTCCGCCATGGCGATGGTGGTCAACGAGAGCACCATCACCAGTGCAAGAAACAGGGATACGAGTTTCTTTGCAACTTTCATTTTTGTTTCCTCCTATAATTTTTATTTTTTAACCGAGATTTCTCTCGGATGAAAACAAAGTGATAATGTGCCTATCGACAGGCATAAATGATTTCATTCTAATCCGACCTGAAAACTGTACGTCTGGCTTTGCTCACCGCAGGTAACCACTAAATCACGCTCCGGCAATGTCAAATTCAGGATAGGCCGCCCACCCAGCTCGTTCACGATACAGGGACTATCCATGGACAGCACCGCATCCGGGGCAAGCTCCACATTTGCGGCACAGTTTTTGAAATCCGTGTCTGTCGGCAGCGTAATGGCAATCACATAGCGGGTCTCGCCATCCTCCGTCCGGGTCTGAATCTCCGCCGTGCTGTTGCCGATCACAAAGCTGCGGATCAGTGGCTCCTCATTGGCGGCATCCGCTTTCCCGCAGCCCGCCAAGCACAGCGACACGCAAAGCAGAGCCAGCACTACACAGCATATCTTCTTCATAAAAGCTACCTCCTCACTCAGAGCGGATGGCTTCGTTGGGACTGATCAGCGTTGCCTTACGCGCCGGCATCCACGCGGCGGCAATGGCTACCGCGCCTGCGAACAGCACGCCGCAGACCGCCAGCCACCACGGCAGCACGCACCGCAACTCCTGGGACGCGAAGATCACCGGTATCAGCCACTTGGCGATAAAGCTCAGCACCAAGCCCGCCGCGCCGCCGATCACGCCAACGATCAGCGCTTCCGTCAGGAACATCTTGAAGATGTCGCTGCGAACGGTGCCCAGCACCTTCAGCACGCCGATCTCCCGCGTCCGTTCCGTAATGGACATCATCATGGTGTTTGCCACGCAGATGGCGGAGATCAGGACGGCGATGCCGCCCAGCGCGCCTAGCATCCCCTGGATCTGCCGAGACTGTGTCCGCACCGTCTCCAGCATATCGTTGAGGGAGTAGGTGTTCAGTCCCGTGTCACGGATCAGCTTGACAATGCGCTGCACGTCGTTGACGTTCTTGACCTTGACCCAAACCAAGTCGTAGGTAGGGCCGTTGGCCTTCTCCTCCGCTGTTTTAGTCTGGGTAGTCGCACCCATGTAATTGGCGTTGGCCTGCGTCATCTCCTGCAAGCGGTCGAAGGACATGAACGCGGCGGTGGCGAAGTTGTTATTCAGCGTGGAGCAGATGCCTGTCACCCGCAGGGTATACAGGTTGCTGGAGGGCAGTGCCCGTCCGTCGGTGTCGGCCTTCGGCTCACCGGTCAGGCTGGAGGAATCGAAGGTCATGCGGACAGGCACCTCCAGCAGATCAATGAGGGCGTTGCCGTTCTCATCCACCGCCAGCTCCCAGTCCTTCGCCTTGTTGGCAAGTCCGGCGGCCACATCGTCGGTAAACAGTACCTCCGGATGCAGGCGCGTGCCGTCCCCGGCCATAACGCCCCGCTCCGGCGTCAGCATGAAGTTTTCCGCCGTGGTCATGTCGATGCCGTAAACGCGCACCATGTTGACATAGTTGCCAGACACGATGTAGGCGGACTGCTGGTAGACCGGCGTTACCGCCTCCACACCGTCAATGCCTCGGAACGCCTCCAGTGCCTTGTCGTTCAGCAGCGCCTTGCGTCCGTAGTCGCCGGTGGCAGGCGTCACATCGATCTTTGTCAGGCTGCCCAGTGCCTCGATGCTCTCGCGGTACGCCTGCTCATAGCCCAGACCTACGGAGATCAGCACCACGATACACATGACGCCCACCGCCATGGAGAGGGCTGTCAGCGCCGTGCGGGTCTTTCGTCGGAACAGGTTGGTGCAGCCGTAGCGAAACAGGTCTTTTGGCTTCATACATTCCCGTCCTTATTGCTTCCGTCGTAGGTCAGCGGTTTCTCTCCAATATCCGTGGCGCCGCCGTCTGCGTCAAAGTCATCGTCAAAATCGTCCAAGGCAGCGGTGTTTTCGGCACCGGGCCCGATCTCGCCGCGCTTATAGCGGATGATGACATAGACCACAATGCCGATCAGGATGAGCGCAAGGATCGCTATCAGCAGCCACAGCCACCAGCGGCTGCCTGTGCCGTCTTTATTTGCGTTGACGCTGTTGGCATCTGTATCCGCAGAGCTTTCCGCCACGCTCAGCGGCACGGAGATGTCCTGAGAATACGTCTCGCCGTTGGCGTCCTCATACTGGAGGATCATCTTACCCACAAACGCGCCGATTTTGGAGAAGCCCACCGTTACATCGGCGCTGGTGGAGCCGCCTGCCAGCAGGTCACCCACATAACAGGGGGTGGAGGCGGTCATGCCGTCCGTGGCCAGCACCCGGATATTCATAGCCTTGGCGCGGCCCATGTTGGTCAGCGGCACGGAGATGGTAGCTTCCTTATCCTTGCTGAGTGTGCCGTACACCTCCGGCGTACCGGCCAGAACATCCATCTTCTGGCTGACCGGCAGCATGATGTTCTGCGCCGCCTTGCCGGCCACCGCCTCGGTGGTCTCATAGGTCAGGTTGATGCCCAGCATGGCGGGGCCAACCTCCGCGTCCTGCTTGGCCATGATCTTGTATTTCAGGATCGTCGTACCGCCCGGCTTGATGGAGTCGGCATAGGCGGTATCCGTGCCGCCTACGCACAGCGTCAGACCGGGGGAATTGGTGAATACCAGGCTAGAGATGATCTTCTTGGCCGTGTCATATTTGGAGTTGTTGATCAGGGTCAGGCGCAGCTCCGTCTCCTCACCTGCCATCAGGCCGGACACCTCGGTATCGTCCACATACAGCTTATAGCTCTGCACCATCACCGACATGGCGGAGGCGTCATAGCCGTCGATCACGGTAAACTGCGTGGAGAAGGAGCCCTCCGCCGGGGCGCTGTTCTCGAAATAGTTGGCCTTGAATTTAATGGACTTGTTGCCGGAGGTGGCAAAGGGCGACACCGTGAAGGTGTAGTCCAGATACTTCACCTCGCCGCTGGCCCAGTAGTCGAAAAATTTGCCTAAATTGGTGGAGTCGATCACGAAGGGGAACTCGTCCAGCGCGGCGGACACCACGGGATAGACCGTCACGCTGGTCAGGGTACCGCCTACATTGATCACGGGGATCCGCATGGAGATAGTCTGATTGGGTGTGCCGGTAGGCACGGTATAGGAGCCGCCCGCATTGGTACCCGCCACCTGAAGGCTGCCAAAGGCGGTGGTGACGCCGGACATATTGCCGTTGTCGGTAACGGTCACATAGGCACTGACCTTGAAGGTCACGTCCTCGGTGATGGTGGTGCCGTTCACGGCATCCTCCCGCCACACGGTGGCGTTGATCTTAAAGGGCACAGCGTAGCGTCCCTTGCTGGCAAACTCGCTGACCTTGAACTCGAACCACACCTCCGCCGTGGAGTTGTAGGACATATCCTTTAAGTGCTGCACATCGCTGGCATAGATCAGCTCAAAGGGCCAGTTGGACACGCTGGCGTCGGTAGGCACATCGGGATAGATGTTGATGTTGCGCAGCATGTATTTCTCGCTGGGCAGATATTCCTTGTTGACCGCCAGCGGCAGCACGATCTTCACCACCTGACCGGGAACGCCTTTGGGGGACTGTGCGCCGGTATCCATCAGGATCAGGGCGTTGGCGTCGCTGGGTATGACCTTGATATCCGTGTTGGGCTTTTCGTCTGTAACCGAGACCCCGCTGACGTCGGCGTCCTCTCCGTTTTCGTAAGACGTGTAAGCCTCAATGGTGCTGTCATCTATCACATCCTCTGTGACTTCTTCCGCCATAGCGACGGCGGGCAGCAGGGATACTGTCATCAATACGCAGATCAACAGGGCCAGTACCCGTTTTACCGTTTCTCTTTTCACTGTGCGTTCTCCTCTCCGGTGTGGTGATTTTCTATCTCTATCTTTCCGTCACTGAAATAGACGGTACGATCCGTGTAACGCTGCATCTGCGGGTCATGGGAGCTGAGGATGAAGGTGGTGTTCCGCTCCCGGAAGATCTCGCACAGCAACTCCATGACCTCCTGGCCGGTACGGCTGTCCAGATTCCCGGTAGGCTCATCCGCCAGCACGATGGAGGGCTCCGTAATAATGGCCCGTGCGATGCTGACGCGCTGCTGCTGACCGCCTGACAGCTCCGCAGGCCGGTGATCTACGTGTCCGCGCAGTCCCACGCGGCTCAGGGCCTGCCACGCCAGCCAATTCCGTTCATCCTCCGGTACGCCCCGGATGGCCAGCGGCAGTGCCACATTCTCCAGTGCCGTATACTGGGGCAAATTATTGTAGTTCTGAAAGACGAAGCCGATATAGCGGCGGCGGAACCTTGTCCGCTGCTCCTCGTCCATAGCCTCCAAATGATGCTTGCCTCGGACAATGATCTCACCCTCCGTGGGCGGCTCAAGACCTGCCAGCATATTCAGCATGGTGGACTTACCGGAGCCGCTGCGGCCTGCGACACAGACAAATTCGCCCTGCAGCACGGACATGTCCACGCCATCCAGCGCACGGACCGTGTTGCCGCCGACGGTGTAGTGCTTCTTCAGCCCCACCGTCCTGATGATGGTTTTTCGTTCACTCATAGTTCTCTCTCGCTATCTCAAATGTGGAGGGCGGCAGCACATAGTTCCGCTCCTCCGCCGTCAGGCCGAACTTGATCTTGATGCGCTCCAGCTTCCGCACCCACGGGTCGCCCAGCGCCCACAGCACCAGAAACGTACACAGTCCGTGGCAGAAGTCGAAGAAAAAGCTGGATAGATAGGCCGCGCCTATCGTCTGCCAGGTAAGGGGGCTTACATACCCGATGATGAAATACAGGTTCATGATCCAGCCGTACAAAAAGCCGGACAGGAAACCATAAAGGCACAGCCGCAGGGGCGCGTGGTCGGTAAGCTGCCGCACAAAATGCAGCAAATCGCCCCGGTTGGTATTCTCCGGACATAGTCTGTCCCACCATTGCGCCGCAAAGTGACGGCGGCTTCTGCCTTTGAATACACCTGCATTTTGCAGAATACCCGCCAGGAAGCCCACCAGCCCCCATGTGAACATCTGCCATGGCGTCCACGGCCCCTGTCCGAAAATGAAGTTGCTGACAAAGGCGGTCAGCGCGCCGGTAAGAAAGCCCGCCTCCGGCCCAAAGGCCACCGCCGTAATGATAATGATGGCGGAGCAGGGCTTGAAGTTGGGCAGCGGGATGATCTCAAACACCGTGCGGCCTACCACGGCAATGGCCGCCATCACTGCAATCGGCACCAGCTCGCGAGCCTGGGGCTTCTTCTTATCGAATACCAGTATGAAGGGGATGGCGGACGCCAGCAGGAACAGCAGGCCCAGCAGAATATCCGAGTTTAATATGATGTAGTCCCAGAAAGTGCGGGAACCCACCGGATTGACCGCGGGGCGGTGGCTGTGGTAATAGCCGAAGGCCACCATCAGGGCGGGCAGCACCAGAAGGATCACCCACGCGGCGGCTCTGGTGCGGCGGCTGACAAAGAGCTTCGACACGACGCGATCACCTCCTCGCAGGTAATGTCCATGGGGAAGTGCTCCGCCGCGATACGGTTGGCGTCGGTGGTATAGAACCGGTTTCCGGCAAAGAAGTCGTGGGGCTCGCCCTCGGAGAGCAGCAGCCCGTCAAACATCAGGGCGCAGCGCGTAGCATAGCGGGCGGCGAATTCCACATCGTGGGTCACGATCAGGATGGACGTGCCATCTTGGCACAGCGCCCGCAGCAGCTGCGCCAGCTCCGCCTTGGCATAGGCGTCAAGCCCCTTGGTGGGCTCGTCCAGCAGCAGCACCGTGGCCTCCCGCAGCAGCAGCTTGCCTACGGCAAGACGCTGGATCTCGCCGCCGGACAGGTCATAGGGGTGCCGCGCCAGCAGGGGCGTCAGCTCCAGCTTCTCCGCCATCTGCATGGCTTTGGCCTGATCCTGACCGGCGCTGTCCAGCAGCTCCTTCTCCACCGTATCGGCCACAAACAGCGACCGGGCGTTCTGGGGTAGCATACACAGCCGCTGACCCTTCGCCAGCTTCACCTTGCCACGATAGGGCTTTCGGAAGCCGGCCAGTGCCTGCATCAGCGTGGTTTTGCCTGCGCCGTTGCCGCCCAGCAGACACAGCAGCTCACCCCGATGAAGCGTTACATCTGTGCCGCGAAGAATATCTTTGCTTTTTTCGGTATATCGGAACCAAAGCTCCTTGCCCTCTAAAACGGCGGGGTGCTTTGCTTCTTTCTCAGGTTTCGCGGTTTCAGGCGCGGAATCCTCCGCCGTGATGGGCAGCAGCCGCTCCAAGCGGCGGGGGCGCGCACACCGTGCAGCG
>OGOX01000532.1_pt1 | contig 28819 bp, 17 predicted proteins | sample 1552761 | NCBI WGS metagenome assembly OGOX01 (sample SAMEA2580212, study PRJEB22360) | human gut metagenome | biome: human gut; feature: human-associated habitat; material: faeces | place: Denmark | collected 2008/2010
CTGGAAAAAGGAGAAAAAACGAAAAGGGTGCGCCATAGACTTATGACACACCCTCTTTTTTATTTTACTTTCAGTTTTACTTATTGAAACCTGTAATCTCTACGTATGGAGCCTGACCTCTGCCATCCTCATCACGATAAGATACCTTGATCGTCTTGCACTCATTCGGCATCAGACTGAAATAGTTATCGCTGTAGATAACAGGGAGAATCTGCTCACCATCACCACCCTTCAGGTTCAGGCGAACCAAGAGGGCAGGTACATTGCCGGTATTGCGGATCTCTACCTCGCCAACCCACTCTTCGCCCTGCTGAACGAAACGCTTGCCGATGACAGCAACATCTGCCTTTGGCAATTTAGAGAGAGCCTGGAGATTATCCTCTTCCTTACCCATTACATAGAAGTTGTCTGAAACCACCTGGTTGTTCTGCTCAAGAGTCAACTTGATGTAGTAAACCTCCTCATCCGGTTCGCTTACGCTAACGGCATCAAGGGTCTGGTCTTCTGCCACATTCACTTCCTTGCTCTCCTCCTTGATCAACTTTCCGTACATATCAAAGACCTGAGCCTTGGCAACCAAGCCATCCTTGGCACCACCGGCAAAGTTGACCACCTCGGCAACCTTCTTCACCGGATTATACTGGATATGCAATGGCTCACAAGCCTTCTTCACACCAAAGTATGCTGCAGTTGGCTCGAAGTAATAATCATAGGTACACCATACCATGCTTGGCCAGCAGGCATGACTCATCCAGATGAGCAGACCAAGACGGTCCTGCTGAGAAGACTCGTACATCGCACGGTAGCCATCATAGTTCAGCCACTGTGCCCACTTGGTAAACTGCTCAGCACTCTGAGGCTTGCCATAACGTTTTTCCATGATGTTGTTGAAAGACTCACCTCCCTGGGCGCCCTTCAATGTATAATCATGCTGTCCCCAAGCATCACTCTGTGGCCACAGATGCTCCGGTTCCATCATTCTGCTCAGAGACTCGAAGGTAGGCACATTCGGCATACCACGCTCAGAATGCAGCTTATGGCTCTGATTAGCGAAGTAGAAAGATGGTGATTTCATCTGGTAAGGACCATGACCGCTCACACCCAGGTCGGCTGAGCTAGGAATATACCCCAACTGTGGATGGATATCCTTGACCTGCTCTCTCAGCACCTTGTCGATGGATGCAGGAGGGAAGCCCTCGTTTCTACCGCAATAGATACCGATACAAGCATGGCTGCGGATGCGGGAGATGTAATCGGCAGAGTTCTCGAGAAACATCTTGTCGTCATCAGGATCCGGTCCGTCCCATGGGTTAGCTAACCAGAAGTCCTGCCAGATCATGATACCATACTTATCGCATGCCTCATACAGTTCCTCATCACCAATCTGACCCACCCAGTCGCGAATCATATTGTAGTTCATCTCCTTATGGTAGCGAACGGCAGCATCGTATTCACGTCCACGGTAGTTGAGGTTGGTCTCAGAGAATCCCCAGTTACCACCCAGTGGGTTCAATCTCTTGCCATTGATATAGATCTTGGTCTGGGTATCCAGGTCGGCATAGCTCATCTGGCGGATACCCGCCTTATAGTTGACCTCAGAGATTACCTCGCCTGAAGCCTTGTCAGAAACCTTGAAACCGGCATCATATAAATAAGGAGAACCATAGCCGTTAGGCCACCAGAGATTCATGCGCTGGTTCTTGAGCTGAGGATAATCAGCTGGAGCGAAAGCCACCTCACGCTTCTCGTTTGGCTGCAGGCTAACTTCCTGCTCAAACTGGATCTTACCGATAAAACCCGAAAGCTTCACAGTCTTAGCCACGGCATCTGCATTCTTCAGGAAGACAGACGGAGTCATGGTTGCCAATGTATCCGGCAGATTCAAAGTAGATGTTACCAGCGGATCGGAAACGCTCACACCGTTATCGTGGGTGAGATAGACATCATTCCAGATACCGATTTCACGACCTGGGGTATTGGTAATCCAGTCCCAGCCGATAGATGCGTGGAAGGTTGGGTTATCAGCACCCAACTCACCACCATTGAGGTCGGTATTCTGGAGATTCTTCTGCTTCACCACGCCGAAGTGGGCATTCTTGATGACATGCACCTCGAGCTTGTTGGCACCCGTCTTCAACTTCTTGGTCACGTCGATGCGAGAGCGGATAAAGGCACCGTCGATTCTTCCAATCTTCTCACCATTCAGAAGGATATCTGCCTTCCAGTTGATACCATCGAAGTTAAGATAGGTATGCTGGTTCTTGTTGGCAGATGGCTGATGGTTGATGGTAGTACGATACCAGAAATCAGAGTTGAAGAACGACTCGGAAATCTGTCGCATATTATCATCGTAGCGGTTATCAGGCACCGCACCGATATTCATATAGCTGGTAAGCACGGTACCAGGAACGGTAGCCTGAATCCAGGCATCACTTCCCTCACGGCGCAGCTGCCACTGGTTGAGCATCTGCTTGCCATTCTTAGAAGCCAAAGTGTTGGCTGCCTCGGCACGCAAGCCACCCTTACCCATCACCTGCATCTCAGACAAGGCATAGCGACCGGAAGCATCCGGCTGGGTAAGCAGCAATCTCACATATCTGCCATGCCCCTTGCAAGCCACCTTCTCGGTCAAGCCCTTCTGCTTCTGCTGACCCAGGGTAGCAATATCACTCCAGTTTCTGGCATCACTGGAAACCTGAATCTTGCCCTGGCGAGCCTTGTTGACCCAGAAGAGATTCACCTGATCGAAATCAGCCACAGTACCCAGATCTACATAGAGCCACTGATCATTCTTTGCCAATTCAGACTTCCATACACTGGAGAAGTGCATGGATGGACGCCATGAAGTGGTATTATCGATGAGTTTGACGCGCCACCACGCAGCCCCCGGCATAGTAAATTCGATGCGTACGTGCTCGTAGTTGCCCGGTTTCTTCAAAGGAATTGAAACATTCAGCTTGCGGAGCGGCAGGCGCACCACATCCTGGAACTTGTTTGGGTCGGAACTTACCTGCTGTTTGGTAGCCTCGCCAGGAAGTCCGGTGCCTTTCTCTTCTCCCAGCACCTCCCATTTCTGACCATTGTGTGACCCCATCACACGAATCACATACCCCTGAGTAGCCTTGTCCTGATAGTAAGCCAATTCACCTGTAAACTTCAGGTTTCTGAGGTTTACCTTCATGGCTTCCCAATTGAACTCAGCAAAAGCCTTCTCGCCCTTGATATACTGACTGGTGACCGTGTTGCCATCAATCATCTTCTCCTTGTCACGGTTGGACAACTCGCCTTCATTCGTTCTTACACTCAGGAAGGAAGGAGCCTTGCTGGTGATGATACCATCTGTTACCAGATGACCTGTAAGATTGAAATCGGCATTCGAGGAAGTATATACCATACGGTTCAAGGCAATGTTCCTGTAGGTATCATCCTTCACCATTTGAGGAGCCGTAAACTGAGACGGGTGTCCCGGATACTGTCCGATACCCCTTGTCCCGGTCTGATCGTCGGCATAAGTCAAGCCCAGAGCCTGGCTGAGTAAAGCTATAACCACAACTGCTTTCTTCATTATTTTTTTAAGTTTAAGTAATATACTAAGTTTTGTGCAAAGTTACAAAAAAAAATCATACGTGCAAATATTTTAAACCAATTTATTTATTCTTGCGTATTTTAGGGGCAAAAAATACCCAATGCCCTATAAAAATAAAGGAAAAGCGCAACAGGCAAATCGTCTGTTGCGCTTCTATCATTAAATTTCAATTGAACTAGTACTCATTTCATCTTTAATCCTGGTAATAAACCCTCTTCACTCGGTTGCTGATGGTGGTCAGCACTTCGTAAGGAATTGTCTCCAGAATATCACTCAACACCTGAACAGGAAGATGCTCGCCAAAGATTTCCACGCTATCACCTTCCTTACAGTTGATGCCGGTGACATCGATCATCGCCACATCCATACAGATGTTGCCTACATAATCTGCCTTCTGACCATTGACCAGACAGTAGGCATGGCGATTGCCGAGACGACGGTTCAAGCCATCGGCATATCCGATAGGAATGGCTGCGATGACACTGTCCTTATCAAGGATAGTCTTTCGACTGTAGCCCACACTATCGCCCGCCTTCACGTTGTGCATCTGGAGAATGGTAGTCTTCAGGGTGCTCACGCAGTTGATGGTCTTGTTGTTGCGGGAGTTGATGCCGTAGAGTCCGAGACCCAGGCGGCACATATCCAACTGGCGCTCCGGGAAGTGCTCGATACCAGCCGAATTGCAGATATGGCGCAGGATCTTATGGTCGAAGGCAGCCTGCAACTGTCGGCTTCCCTTATCGAAGAGTTCAAACTGATGGGCAGAGAAATCATCGAAACTATCGTCATCGCTTCCCACGAAGTGAGAGAAGACAGAACGAGGGATGATGGCATTCTGATGCTTCAGCTTACCGATAAGTTCCTCCATATCGTTTTCTGGATCGAAGCCCATGCGATGCATACCGGTATCGAGCTTGATGTGAACAGGGAATCCGGTGACACCCTCCTTCTCTGCAGCCTTGATGAGTGCATCGAGCAATCGGAAAGAATATACCTCAGGCTCCAGGTCGTAATCGAACATGGTCTTGAAGGCTGTCATTTCCGGGTTCATAATCATAATGTTGCTGGTGATACCGTTCTTGCGAAGGGTGACACCCTCATCGGCAACAGCCACAGCCAGATAATCTACACGATGATCCTGCAGGGTCTTGGCAATCTCTACCGCTCCGGCGCCATAGCCATCCGCCTTGATCATGCAGACCAGTTTGGTTTCCGGCTTCATGAAGGCACGGTAGTAGTTGAGGTTGGCAACCACCGCATTCAGGTTGACCTCGAGGGTGGTTTCATGCACCTTCTGCACCAGCAGTTCGGTAAGCTGATCGAAACCAAACTGGCGGGCACCCTTCAGGAGGATGACCTCATCGCGGAGGGAGGCAAAGACCTCGCTATTGATAAACTCCTCCACATTCGGGAAGAAGAACTTTTCTGAAATCTGAATCGTATCATGCTGCTTGCAGAGTTCCGGACCGATACCGATGAACTTCACAACGCCACGCTTGCGGGCAAGATCGCTCACTTCTTTATATAGAGCCTCGGGAGTCTGACCGCTCTGATAGATATCGCTCAAGATCAAAGTATGTCGACGACCACGATGATCAGGACGGCGGTTCATGAAGTCGAGAGCGATGTCGAGTGAGTTGATATCGCTGTTGTAACTGTCGTTGATGAGTGTACAGCCATGCTGACCCACCTTTACCTCCAGTCGCATCGCAACCGGTTCGAGCTGTGCCATACGCTTGTCGATATCCTCGGCAGAGAGTCCGATCTTGGAAGCGACAGCAGCACAGACGATGGAGTTCTGGATGGAAGCATCATCGATAAAAGGAATGGAGAAGCTATCCTCTACACCTTTATATATATAGGTGATGACGCTCACGCTCTGCTGCTTCTCAATCTTCTTGACATAGAAAGGAGCCTCAGGGTTCTGGAGCGACCAGAAGAGTTTCTCGCCTTTATAATCAGGATATTCAGCCACCACCTTGGTAATCACCTCATCATCGCCATCATAAACCACGGTTTCAGCATCATGGAAGAGGATGAGCTTCTCACGGCACTTCTCCTCCAGGGAAGAGAAGTTCTCCTGATGAGCTGAACCCACATTGGTAAGAACGGCGATGGTAGGCTGGATGATGTCACGGAGGGCAAGCATCTCGCCAGGCTGACTGATACCCGCCTCGAAGACACCTACCTGGGTCTGCTCGTTCATCAGCCAGACAGACAATGGCACACCTATCTGGGAATTGTAACTGCGAGGGCTGCGGGTAACGAACATGCTTGGCGAGAGCAGCTGATAGAGCCACTCCTTGACCATCGTCTTGCCGTTGGAACCCGTAATACCCACGATAGGGATATTGAATTCATCACGATGGCGCTCAGCCAGACGCTGAAGAGCCTCCAGCGTATTGACCACCTTCAGGAAGTTAGCCTCCGGATAATCAGAAGCATAGCCTTTAGGGACATCCGTTACCACAAAGTTTTTCACACCTCTGCGATACAGTTCAGGGATGTAATTATGACCATCATTGCGCTCAGACTTGAGTGCAAAAAACAGAGTTTCCTCTGGGAAACAAAGTGAACGACTATCGGTCAGGATAAAACCGATGTTGGTATCATTGTCTCCATAGCGACGCGCACCTATCAGTGTGGTTACCTTTTCAATAGTATATGTCATTGTCTTAATACTTTAAATGTTCTACATTATGCTTTTGGGCTTTCAGCCCGTCACTAACCCATACTTTTTCTCGAACCATCTTTTCCTTTCTTCCGTTCTGGCGATGAACTTCTGATGTTCCTCGCTATCGGGGTTGAAGGGCTTGTGTCCGAGGGCTTCCCGGATGGGACGCCAGTCTTCCAGGAACAGCTCGGCAGCCTTGCCGAAATAGGTTTCCCGGAATTTCTCCCAGATATATTCTACTGCCTGATCGCTTGGGTGCAGCATATCTTCCTTGTAGAATCGGTAATCACGAAGTTCATCGTTCATGATTTCGTAAGCTGGAAAATAGCTCACCACACCAGGATTCGCCTTCACCAAGCGGTCTGCAGCCAACTGAAGCGTAGCCTTCGAAAGCTGACTTCCATGATAGCCGTATTTGGCATAACGGATGGGGCTTACGGTTATGATTACCTTCAAGCCGGTATCGAAAGCTTCATCTTCCGATGTTTCATCTTTCAAACCTCGTTGCTTCAGCAAATCAATCGCCTTTTGCAGATACGCAGCACATTCCTCTACACTCAGTTCCCTTTCCTCGAAAAGGCGCTGGGGGCGCTTTTGGCAGTTATCCACAATCTCGCCCGTTTCCTTCAGAATATACACGTGATTCGTACCCAACGTAAAGACTGCCACACGAGGATGCACCTCGGCGCATTTCTCTACCGTATGGAGAATGCTTGCCGGATTATACATCACACCGAAGGGATTCACCGTAGCACGGAAGCGATTCTCCACGAATCGGCGACCCAGATTGTCGGCAAAGCAACTGCCCACGAAGAGCATCTGCTCTGCCGGCTGTATCTCGAAGTCGGCCTTCGGAATATCAATTTCTGTTCGAAACTGCATCTGTCTTCTTGCGTTTCTTGATTTCCACTCCTATACCTATTATAATAAGGAGTACCAGAACACCATAGCCGATATAAGCTACCATCTCAGTATTCTTGAGCGACTGAGGATGGAAATCGAGTACCACCTTGTGGTTGCCCGGTTTCACGTTGATGGCACGGAGGATATAATCCACACGTCCCAGTTCTACAGGCTGACCATCTACGGTAGCAGTCCATCCAGGATAGTAAATCTCAGAGAAGACGATGACGCCACCCTTGCTCGACTTCACCTCGTAGGTGAGGTTGTTTGGCTTATACTGGATCATCTTCACCACCGAAGTATCATCCTGCTTCACGCTCTGAGCCAGCTGCTCCTTGAACTTGGCATCAGCCACCGCCACATGACGGAGGTTGACCTTGCCCACGCCATCAATCTCCTCGTTGGCATTGTTGACATACTGCACCTCATCCACGAACCAGGCATTGCCGTAGGCGTATGGATTCTGTACAGGAACCGTCTGACCGCCCTGCAAAGGCAGGATGAAGTATTTGGTATTGAGCATGTTCAATACAGGGAAGATACTGTCGCCATTCACCTTGGTCATGTCGCCGCCAGCAGCAGCCACAGCCTGCATGGTCTTCTGCATCTCAGGAGCGATATGTGCATCAATCATCTCCTGATAGCGACGGAGCTTGGCAGGATGATAACCGCCGATGCTCTTATGATAGTAAGAGGTCTCGTTCTCATTGAAGGTATTGGAAGCGAGATTGAGCACACGGTAATCGAGCGCCTTGTCGCGGCAGATAATCTTATCGGTCTCCGTCATCTGCTGAGGAGTATCGCGCACGTTCTTATCTACGAACATATCATCGTAGAGATAACGCTTGTTCACCATCCACATATCTACGAGACAGAGTACGGCGATGCCGGCAATCATATACTCAGCACCCAACTTCTTCATCTTGTAAAGCAGCAGGAAGGCTGAGCCGATGACGATGATCCAGAACGAGCGCCAGCAATCAGAAGTAAAGATGCTCTTGCGAATCTCGATGAGATTGCTCATGAGCGGTCCCTGGTATTCTGCCGGCAACTGCTGCAACGCCTGAGTTTCCTGAACGGAAATGAAATCAGGGAAGAAGACACTCGGCATCAGGGCAAAGAGCAGACAGAAGCCTGCCGTCAGACCAAAGCTGGCATATACCAGTTTGATCTTACTGGTGAGTATCTCCGGCTCATCAATGATTTTCTTCAAAGCCATCATGGCAAGCAACGGAATGGTGAACTCGGCTATCACGAGGATAGAAGCCACCGTTCGGAACTTGGCATACATCGGAATGTAATCAAGGAAGAAATCGGTGAACGGCATGAAGTTTCTACCCCAGGAGAGCAGGATGCTCAGGATGGTGGCAGCCAGCAATGCCCACTTCATAGGCCCCTTGACAATAAACAAACCGAGAATGAAGAGCATACATACGAATGCTCCTACATATACAGGACCGCTCGTACCAGGCTGGTTGCCCCAGTACTGTCCGAGCTGCTGATAAATCTGCACGAAGTTAGGATCCGCCTTCTCCATCGCCTGCGTATTCTGAGCGAGAGGTACGGAAGCACCACCCTTGGCATCAGGAATCAGGAGCGTCCAGGTTTCATCAATACCATAGCTCCACTGGGTGATATAGTCTCTATCCAAACCACTGCTGGTCTGGTTAGCAGTATTCTTCTTCACCAGTTCGCTCTTTCCACGCATGGTTTCCTGACCATACTGCCAGGTATGATACAGGTTGGAGAGGTTGAGCGAGATACCGATGAGGGCACCCACGACACATACCGCAGTCGCCTTACCGAAGCGGGCGAGTTCCCCCTTCTTGATGGCATCTACCAGGAAGGCAATCACCATGAAGAGGATGATGAAGAGATAATAATAGGTCATCTGCACGTGGTTGGCATTCACCTCGAAAGCCGAGAAGATGGCAGTGAGGAGCAGACCTTTCAGATACTTACCCCGATAAGCCAGTACCACACCCGCAATCATAGGAGGCAGATAGGCCAAAGCCCATACCTTCCAGATATGACCTGCAGCAATGATAATAAAGAAGTAGGATGAGAATGCCCAGATGATGGAACCCAGCGCCGCCAGCGATTGTCGGAAATCGAAGGCACGGAGCATGATATAAAAGCCCAGGAGATAGACAAACACATACCATACATAATCAGGCAACCACAGATGATAAGCCTTCGTTACCTGGCTGAGCACCTGGGTACTGCCGTACGAAGGTGACATCTGATAGGTTGGCATACCACCAAACACAGAGTTGGTCCAACGGGTTGTCTCGCCAGTCTGCTGTTGGAAAAGCTCTTTCTCATGTCCCAATCCCTTGCTCGCCGCCGAGTCGTGTCGGAACAGAATTCGTCCGTCCATGTCGGCAGGCATGAAGTACACGAAAGAGATCACTGCAAAAACAATCACTACCAGAATATCCAGTAGATACTTCTTCAATAATTTCATCTTTTTCTATAAACGTTTATAATTTGGTGCAAAGATAATGAGAAATGAAGACACTACAAAATAATAGAAGAAACTTTTTACTTTTTTTATCGAAGAAAAGACGCAATAGGGTTTTCCCCCTATCATTATAGGGATTCTCACGCTAATAGAACCATATATTTTTCGCAGTTTGCCATATCATCATATAACATTTCTCTGCCTATTATAAAATATAGGTGGGGAAATGTTTTTTTATGGGATTTATTTTGTAACTTTGCACCCAGAATAGAAATAAAATCGATATGAAAATAGGAATTATCGTTGCGATGGACAAGGAGTTCACGCAACTCAAGACATTATTGACAGAATCGCAGACAGAGCGAAAGAATCATAAGGACTTCGTCATCGGAAAGATCGGCGAGAATGAAGTAGTGATGCAGCAGTGCGGCATCGGAAAGGTGAACAGCGCCATCGGAGCTGTGGAAATGATTGATAATTACCACCCAGACCTCGTCATCTCTTCGGGTGTGGCTGGAGGCGCTGACATCAACCTCAATGTTACCGAAGTGGTGGTAGCTACCGACTGTGTATATCACGATGCTTACTGCGGTGACGAATGCGAGTATGGACAGATTCTCGGTATGCCTACCCTCTTCAAGACCCCTAAGGAGTATGTAGAAAAGGCACTTGCCATCAATGAACAGCCAGACAACCAGCATCCAAAGATTCATGCCGGACAGATTGTAAGCGGAGAATGGTTTGTAGATAGCAAGGAGAAGATGCGATCTATCCTGGAGCACTTCCCTCACGCTATGGCTGTGGATATGGAAAGCTGCTCCATCGCACAGACCTGCCACATCTACAAGACTCCTTTCATCTCCTTCCGCATCATCAGCGATGTACCTCTGAAGGATACCAAGGCACAGCAGTACTTCGACTTCTGGGCTAAAATGGCAGAAGGATCATTCAATGTTACCAAGGCTTTCCTCGAAAGTCTGTAAACTATAAATCGTAAATTATAAACTATATGAATAAGATTCCAAGTTTTACTATCAATCATAACAAGTTGCTCCGCGGCATCTACGTAAGCCGCAAGGACGAAGTAGGCGGAGAAGTCGTCACAACCTTCGATATCCGCATGAAGGTGCCTAACCAGGAGCCTTGCCTCCACAATGGTGCCATCCATACCATCGAGCACCTGGCTGCCACCTACCTGCGTAACGACGAGGAGTGGAAAGACCGTATCATCTACTGGGGACCAATGGGATGCCTCACCGGCAATTACCTCCTCATCAAGGGCGACCTGGAGAGCAAGGACATCGTAGAACTGATGAAGCGCACCTTCCAGTTCATCGCCGACTTCGAAGGCGAAATTCCAGGACAGGCAGCCAAGGATTGCGGTAACTATCTGCTCCACGACCTGCCTATGGCAAAGTATGAATCGAAAAAATATTTGGAAGAGGTGCTCAACTGCATCACCGAAGAAAATTTGATTTATCCTACACAAGACTAACCCTATACAAACGCCCGCAAAGCAAAATTGCGGGCGTTTATATTTAATTAACCAGAAAAGTTTTGTTACTATTTATAAAACTCCTATCTTTGCAGATGAATCATTAGTAACAATCACCAATAGCATCAATAACTATTATATACATCTATTATTATGGTAAGATTAAAGTGTATCGATTTAAATACAACAACCATGAACATCAAAAAAGTTTTTATAGGGGTGTCCCTCGTCATGACTGCCATGGCTGGCCACTCCCAGAGTGTTTTCCAAGTAAAGCAGCAGTCGTTGCCTAATCCAGACAACGAGCCAACAGCTGTGTTCCCGGTTCCTAGCGATCGCCAGATGAAATGGCAGGAGACAGAATTCTATGCCTTCTTCCATTATGGCATGAATACCTATACCAACAGAGAATGGGGACTCGGAAGTGAAGACGTAACCCTTTTTGCACCTACCAAGAAGCCTAACCCTACTCAATGGCTCAAGGCAGTGAAAGCTGCTGGCATGAAGGGCGGTATTGCCGTGGTAAAGCACCACGATGGCTTCTGCCTCTGGCCTACATCTACTACTGACCATTCCATCGTCAATGCCGGCAATGAGAATGGCAAGACTACCAACATTCCCCGCGACTTTGCCAAGGCTGCACGAAGCTTGGGAATGAAGTATGGTTTCTATGTTTCTCCATGGGATAGAAACAGCCAATACTACGGTACTGAGAAATATGTAAACGATGTTTTCCTGCGCCAGTGCGCGGAGTTGGCACAGTATGGCAAAGACCAGTTTGAAATGTGGTTTGATGGTGCCAACGGTGGCGACGGATACTACGGCGGACGCAATACGACCGTAAACGTAGACCGTTCTACCTATTATGATATTCCTAACCTCAGAGACTCAATCCACAAGGTTTGTCCAGACATCATCCTCTGGGGTGTGGGCGCTGAGTCAAGATGGATTGGTAACGAGGCAGGATGGGCTGGCGAAACCAACTGGCTCACCGACGAAAGAGGTTATGCACCTGAAAGCAACGGTATGTATGGTACCGAGGATGGATGGCAGTGGGACCCAGGTGAGAGCGATGCCAAGCTCACCGACAAGGGATGGTTCTGGCACGAGGGCGAGAAGCCTCTCTCTGTAGAGCGCCTCTTCCAGATGTATCTGGAGACTGTAGGTAGAAATGCTACCTTGATTCTCAACTGCCCTCCGGACAAGAGTGGTCTGTTGCCAGAGAGCGACGTTCGCGTGCTCAAGGAAATGGGCAACATGATTCGCACCCGTCTAGGCAAGGACCTGGCACAGAAGGCAAAGGTTACTGTAAGCAACACCCGAAAGGCTGGTGCCAACCGCAACTATGCAGCCAAGAACCTGACCGATAACAACAAGAATACCTATTGGGCTACTGATGACAGCGTGAAGCAGGCTACCATCACCTTCAACTGGGACAAGCCACAGACCGTTCGCTATGTGGATATGATGGAGTACATCCGCAAGGGTCAGCGAGTAAGAAAGTTCCATATCGAAATCTCAGAAGATGGAAAGACATGGAAACCTATCGCAGAGAAGTGCACTACTACCACCATCGGATACAAGCGCATCATCCCGTTGAACGGCAGCACATCCGACAGTTACGGCAAGGGTTATCAGGTGAAAGGTCTGAAGGTTGTCATCGACGACAGCAAGGCTTGCCCATTGTTACATTCCATTAAAGTATTTTAAACTTTGACTCTACACTACGAACATGAAGAAATTACTCATAGCATTGTGTTTGTTACCATTGGCTGCAATGGGACAAGAAATTAAGTTCGACACCCAGGATTACAAATCCGTGGGAGTTTACGACAGATGGGAGCATTCCCCATTCCGCACAGGAGAACTGGCGGGCAACTGCGAGGTTGTGGATAATCCTGATCTCACCAACAATCCTAACAAGAAGGTGCTCGGCTTCCAGCGTTCACGCCTGGCTTCCAACATCTTCGGTGCAAGAATTGATCTGAAGAAGCCGATTGCGCTCGGTCCATCCGGAAAAGTAGTTCACGTACTGATCAACCGTCCGATAGAAGGCAGAGTGATGCTGGTAGGTCTCGGAAAGAGAAGAGACAGAGCCGGACAGTCGCAGGAAGTGGAGCAGTTCTGGATCAAGTCAACCACTCCTGTTCCTGCCGGACAGTGGGCTGACGCCGTGTTCCCAATCAAGAGTGCAGAAGGTGTAGATATCTATAGCCTGGTAGTAGTTCCTCACGCAGAGTCTCCTCATGAGATGAAGGAGGATGAAGTAGTATATATTGACGACATCAATATCCACCTGACCAACGCTCCTCGCATCACCTTACTGAAGAGTGAAGGTGCAGCCAAGAAGAAGGCTCACAGCGAGTTTGTTTCTGTAACCGAGGCCAACCGCAACGGTATGGTGACCGCAGCAGATGGTACCACCCTCAACAACCACAAGGTGGCATACGGCAAGCCATTCAAGGTAAAGATGGTTCCTGCTCCAGGATTCACCTACGGTGACTTCACCATCACCCATGGTGATCAGGTAGAATCACTCAAGAAGACAGATATCGCCAAGGATGGTACCTTCACCATTCCAGCCAAATGGATGGATGGCAACGTAACAATCGAGTGCATCTTTATTTCTACCAGTAAATAAAACCCTTTATATATAAAACAAGGTGTGGCATAAATTACGCCACACCTTGTTTTTTATTTCTACCACTTCAGTTTTCCATATTTCTCCTTATACCATAGCTGCCAGCCATTCACCAGGTTCTGCCAAACCACATAGGCACCCGGTGCTACGGCGGCAAGAGGATTCAGGAAAGTTAGGGTGAGCCAGATGCCCACAATGGTATTCTTCTGTCCCAAAGCCTGACCGGCACTGATGCTCGCATCATAATGTCTGCCCACCGCCTTACCGATGGCAAACTGGATGAGACAGACAAAGAGCGGAACGATGAGCAGCAAGGCAAGAATCCATCCCGAAACCTCGGCATGGAGGATATTACGAACCGTCTCGCCCATCAGGATAGTAAGGTTGAAGCACCACATATAGAAGCCTAGATCCTTCACGCTCTTCACCTTATCCACCCACTTAGGCAGAAACTTGCGGCTCAGCAAAGCCAGGAGCAAAGGAACCACCAGTACCGTGGTTACGTTTCTGAATACCATCGCACTCATAAAAAGAAAGGAAACATCTGCCCCCTTCTCCACCATCGGGAAAAGACTAGGAATGATAACCATCGTAAAGACATTGGCTATCACCGTATAAGTTGTCAACGAGCCGATGCTTCCGCCCAACTTCTCCGTCACCACAGCCACGGCAGCTGCCGTAGGACAGATAAAACAGATGAAAGCACCTTCGAGCACCAGCTTGGTTTCATAATTATCTCCGAATTCGAAGATAAGCACCACCATCATCAGTGCCAGACTGGTTCGGATGAGCTGCAGGATGAAATGCCAAGCTTTCGGTTTCATCTCCTTGATTTCAATCTTACAGAAGGTAACATAGAGCAAGGCAAAGAGCACCCACGGCATCATATCCACCAGCTTCGGTCCCACCGCATCGCCCAAAGGTTCCAGGAAAGGAACATTGGCGAAGATCAGATAGCCCACGGCTCCCAATACCAGGGAACAAGGCAACGAAAACTTTCTAAAGAATTTCCACAACCACATACGCATACATTAAAAAAGAATCCCCTGCAAGCAGACTGCCTAGGCAATCGGCTAGAGGGGAATTCTCACGGATCCATTTATATATAAGCTATAGCTTAATCCTTATTACTACGCTTGCGCTCCAAGTGATCGAGAATCACCTTGCGCATACGCATACTCTTAGGAGTTACCTCTACGTACTCATCCTCACGGATGTACTCCAGACACTCCTCAAGGCTCATCACGGTCTTTGGAATCACGCGAGCCTTATCATCAGAACCGGAAGCACGGACGTTGGTCAACTGCTTTGCCTTGGTTACGTTAACCACCAGGTCGTTGTCGTGAACATGCTCACCAACAACCTCGCCGCCGTAAACCTCCTCACCTGGGTCGATGAAGAACTTACCGCGATCCTGCAACTTATCGATGGCGTAAGCATAGGCAGTACCTGTCTCCAGCGCAATCATGCTACCGTTAGAACGGCGGGTAATCTCGCCCTTGTATGGCTGATACTCCTTGAAGCGGTGAGCCATGATAGCCTCACCCTGAGAAGCAGTGAGCACATTGGTACGCAAACCGATGATACCACGTGAAGGAATATCGAACTCGATATCCACACGCTCGCCCATGTTCAGCATAGAAGTCATATCACCCTTACGACGGGTAACCATATCAATCATCTTAGAAGCGAACTCCTCAGGCACGTTGATGGTCAACTCCTCGATAGGCTCGCACTTCACACCATCAATCTCCTTGTAGATAACCTGAGGCTGACCTACCTGGAGCTCATAGCCCTCACGACGCATGGTCTCGATGAGCACAGAGAGATGGAGCACACCACGACCAGAGACAATCCACTTATCGGTGGTATCCTCGTAAGGCTGAACACGGAGAGCGAGGTTCTTCTCCAACTCCTTGTTCAGGCGGTCCTGAATGTGGCGTGATGTACAGAACTTACCCTCCTTACCGAAGAATGGTGAATCGTTGATGGTGAAGAGCATACTCATGGTAGGCTCATCTACAGCGATTGGAGGAAGTGGCTCTGGGTTCTCGTAGTCGCAGATGGTATCACCAATCTCGAACTTCTCCAAACCGACAACGGCACAGATGTCGCCAGAATCCACATGGTCTGTCTTCTTATGACCCATACCCTCGAAGGTATGGAGTTCCTTGATCTTGGTCTTCTCCTGAGTTCCGTCACGATGGCAGATAGTTACGTTCATACCATCCTTCAAAGTACCACGGTGTACACGACCTACGGCGATACGACCGGTGTAAGAGCTATAGTCAAGAGATGTAATCAAGAGCTGAGGAGTACCCTCCAACTGCTTAGGAGCAGGGATAATCTCCACAATCTTGTCGAGCAAATAGTCAATGTTATCTGTTGGCTTGTTGTAGTCATCGCTCATCCAGCCATTCTTTGCCGAACCGTAAACCACAGTGAAGTCAAGCTGTTCCTCAGTAGCATCGAGGTCGCACATCAGGTCGAATACCATCTCGTACACCTCTTCAGGGCGACAGTTAGGCTTATCTACCTTATTAACGACAACGATAGGCTTCAGTCCGAGCTGCAAAGCCTTCTGCAGCACGAAACGAGTCTGAGGCATAGGACCCTCGAAAGCATCGACGAGGAGGAGGCATCCGTCTGCCATGTTGAGCACGCGCTCAACCTCACCACCGAAGTCAGAGTGTCCTGGAGTATCGAGAATATTAATCTTAGTACCTTTCCAATTGATAGACACATTCTTTGAAAGAATGGTTATACCACGCTCGCGCTCCAAGTCGTTGGAATCGAGCACTTCGCCGCTGTTATCCTGGCCGTCACGGAACAGCTTACCGGCGAGCATCATCTTGTCAACCAAGGTAGTCTTACCATGGTCAACGTGTGCAATAACTGCAATGTTTCTAATGTCTTGCATTTCCTTTACCTTAAATACTTAATGAATTTGGGTGCAAAATTACAAAAAAATCCCGAAAAATTTGCATAATTCACTGAAAAGTTGTACCTTTGCACCGCATTTTAACGGAAACCACCGTGAGGAAGGTCCTAATGTGCATAACATTCATTCATAATAATTAAATTTTAAGTATCACAGCTATGTATTTAGACAAAGCAAAAAAAGAAGAGATCTTTAGCAAGTACGGAAAGTCTAACTCTGATACTGGTTCAGCTGAGAGCCAGATAGCATTGTTCTCATACCGTATTGCTCATTTGACGGAGCACGTTAAGAAGAACCGTAAAGATTATACTACAACACGTGCGTTGACACAGCTTGTAGGAAAGCGTCGTGCATTGCTTGATTACTTGTATGATCGCGACATCAATCGCTATCGTGCTATCATCAAGGCCCTCGGTCTTCGTAAGTAATCAGCGGAAGCAGACACATTGCTTAACAGAATTAAAAATCCCATCGCTCGCAAGAACGATGGGATTTTTCTTTTTATATCAACTTATTTAGATTTCTACCTATTAAGATTTCTATCTATTAAGACTTCTACTTACTGCGCTGAGATAGGCAGATTGCGGAACTCGATGAACTGCTCGGTGGAGTTGTCATTATAATAGTAAGTGAACGGAATCTTGATGACACTGAAATCTGTGGCACTGGTAGACACGTTAGGAATGACAAACGTAGCCTTCATCGGAACACCACAGAGCAATGTTATACCATTATAAGAAATCCAGCGATTCTTGCCCAAGAAACTAGCATCTCTGTCAAACTCATAAGATTCGCCTTCATTATCATATACCGTAGCATTTTTATTGCCTGAGCAAACAGAATACTCCTTGTTGCTGTTGTTCTTGAATGTGGCAGTAATCACCACATTCTTGCCCTGACGAACGCACTTTAGGAAGTTGAACTGCAACTCTGGCAAAGAACAGGTAACATAATCAGAATTCGTATTCTTGGTATCAGCAATAACCTGAGTAGGAAGAGACAAAGCGAACTCCACGTCATTAGCCTTACCCTTGATAATCGTTGAATTGAGCTGCTTGATAGTGCGGTCCACACCCTCTATAACCATAATACCCTTTACTGGCACATTGGAAGGAAGCGCATAGGAATTATAATGATCCTGCTTCTTGCCGCCTATATAAAAATGCGTCTTATGCTTAGCATTCTTGCTGTCAAAAGCACAGGAGCCATCATCATAAAAATTAAATAGGATGTGAACATCACTGGAAGTGGTATTGGTTATCACGAAGTTGATATGGACATCGTTGCCATTAGCTACGCAACTGGTATATTTTACAGTACACCCAGGGATAGAGCCAGACGCCTTGTTGGTAGTCTTCTGGTCATTAGCAAGCACGTTTTCTGCCACTTTGCCCAATTTCTTGAGCCACTTCTGTGCATGGATTTGCTGTACGCTCAACAGAGAGAGCAGCAATGCGAAAATGATGGATTTCTTCATAATTGTATCGGTTTATGTTATTAATTAAATAATTGTCAGTTCGTTCCTAGAAAGAGCCTTTATCCTTAGAAAAAGAGAAAGACGCCTTTACTAATTCTTGCTTGCAAAGATAGGGAATTAAGCAATAACTTCCAAGCTTTTTGCCAGGAAAAGTAAAGGTACCAATGCGTAAATAGGCAATTTTATATCATTTGACGCTGATTTTTACGGAATGACACACACCACCATCTGTCTTTATCCTTAAGAAGTAGCAACCGAACGATGGGATTTTGCTTTTTTCTCAGTTTAACACCAGAAAGCTTTCTCTCAACGGAGAGAAAGCTTTCTGGTTATTGTAGCTTGGGTATCCTGCATAGATACCTTAATAATATATACTTCCTGAGGAGAAGCCGTGGAGACTATAGGAATGCTGACAGATGCTGCACCTTCAGCCTTTCTCGATGCCACCAGTCTTCCATCAAGGGTATAAACCTCCACCTTATTTAATAGAGGAGCACTCACCTTGGACACGACGATCAATCCCCGGGATGGAGAATAGATCTTCACGTCACTCTCGCCCACCTCAGCATTTTCAATACCTGTAGTACTGCGAGTCTGGGTCAGGAAGTATCTGCCGTGCTCGTTCGCCTGTACCTTCACTTCCTCGCCATCCTTTATCTCCTGATACTTTCGGGTGGCAGCATCGTAGAGATAGAGAGGAGAAGAGAGGCGACCTGCTCCTTGAACATTTAAGCTCATCAGCTCAGACTTCTTAGCCACAACACCCAGCGGAACATAGTAGATTTCCGGCAGCGAGTTTACCATGACAGCCTGCGATGAAGCCACCGTATAAACAGCAGGTACATCCGACAACAAGTCATCTCCGAGCAATTCGGTATCCTCCCTGCCATCGAACTCTTGCGACGCATCAGCATTCAATATCAGATACGAAGAGCTCGCAGTCCCCTTGCCTACCTGCAATCTGATTCTGCTATTCTGCTCCTCACCCGCAATATCAACACCCTTGGTCACATCCTTATCCACCGTCATGTTTGTATCAAAGTGGATGGTAGGCTGAGCGGTTTTCGACTTGATGAAGAAAGCCTGCATAGGCGCTATTCTTCCATCCGTCTCACCATTCAATGTAATTGTATTGAATCCATTGGCCTCATTGTCATTCACAACCCAGTAAGATACATTGTCTTCTCCAAGAGCCGCCTTGTTTTTGGCATTGGCAAAGAAGCGTTTCATATCCAGCGTTGCCATATACGGGTTGTAGGTGAGATAATAATAAATTCCATCACCTGCTCCCTGATGGGCATTTGCAGCCAGAGTTACATCTACAGCTCCAATGGCCCCTTCCTTGCTCGTAGGTTCTACCGAAGCAATGATGAGGTTGCCCTTGCCATCATCTGTCCTATCGATGGCGTCAGGCTTCAATCCCCCCAAGTTACCCGTTGACGGGTCGTAATAATCGTATGCCTTATCGTCCTTTGGCAATCTTACCAATGCCTTTCCCGAAATGCCGGCAGGCGTATATTTATCACCCACCTTCACTGCAAAGCCGGTTAAGGAAGCATAGGAACCATCGGCATTGACCGTTGGCGAATAGACCATCGAAGCCGCATTATAAACATGACTCCAATATTGGGTATTCCAACCTATCGTACTTGGCACGCTCACTGGAAGCGAACTGTAGTCGTAGGCATCATAGTTGCCATCAGTGCTGTATTCTCTGGTATCGCTTCTATCCCAGGAACGCTGGTAGAACGGCATCTTGGTGCGATTGTTAACAGTCGCATCAAAGGTGATAGGCTGGAAGGCTTCCGTCTCCTGGCGTCCCGTCTTCACAGGCACATACATATCACCTGCCACCACATTCTTTAATGGCGAACCGAAGAGATACCAGCGGTTGTAACTCAGTTCCTGCTCTACCCATGCCTTGTTGTACACCAGATAGTGCTGGTTACGGACCTCTGCTCCCGACTTGAAGTAGATCTGGTCGCAGGTATTTCCATAGAATTTCACGCAAGAATAGTTGCACCCCGGAGTGCCATAGCCCAACTTGCTTCCGTCATCCGCCATCATATCATACTGGATGTAGTCGGTGGCGGTGGATGCACCATTGTTCAGTTTGTTGAGAATACCATCACTACCCTTTTGCAGATAACCCAGGAGCGGATAATACCCATTATTATAATAAGGTGTAAGTATCGTTACCTTGGTAAACTTCATAGGCACGAATGCCTGCTGAGTCTTCAATTCCTCATAGCCTGCTGTTGTTCCATATACAGGATAGGTATCGGCATCCGACTTGTAAAGCTCTGTTTTGGTAGAACGGCGCCAGTTGAGGTCGTTATTCCAGTTGTTATTCATACCGCCATCGGCTGCAGGAGCCCAGGTAGCAAACTCCGGCACCACATAGATGCGGAAGAAGGTAGTACCCGGACAGCTCGTAACCTCGGTGTTAGTTGTGCCATTTTTCTGCATAAAGCTGAACGAGAGGTCATACCAATAGCCTTCGTGCAAGTATTTGGCATAATCATCGCAGACCTTCAGGTCAAGCGTACGCTGTTCCGTCTCCTTGTTGAGATGCTCCAAACTGCTAGCCTTAATCGTGAAGATGTCTTTCTTTCCCAACACATCGGCATTGTTCTTCCACATAGGGTCGTTGGTGCCGTCCATCAGCACTTTAATACCATCTCCCGTATTAAACTCAAAAGAAACAGACCCCGAAGAACCACTCAAAGGTTCGGTACTGCTGATTGGTATCTGCAGGAACTTCTTATTCTGCTGCATGTCCTTGAGTTGCGGCAATCCGATGCGCACAATGCGCTGGTCGTTAGGATATTTTCCATCAACGAAACCAAGATTGATACGAGGTCCATCCTTCAGCACCCGGAATTTATATTCGATAGGATCAGGACAAATCTGGTAATCCACATTGTTGATGGTGATGATATTTCCATTCTTGGTGATAGGCAACAAACAGAGTGTATGCGTACCAAACTCGAAAGTCTTCTTCAGTTGTGAAGTTGCAGCCAAAATCAATTGGCGCGTATTGAAATACTTCTCGATTTCTGCCCGATAAGCTGCGCTGATTCCCGAATTCTGCACATCCCCAAGAGAAGTACCTGTACTATTCTTATCACGGAAAGCATGGAGAGCCTCCAGGAGCTTAGTCTTATTGAACTCCTCCTTACTACCGATGAACCAATCATATTTCACACCAGTAATGGTGATACCTCCACCCACGTATGGGTCGGTGGTATGCAGGTCTGCATTCATGATGACATCCGCATTCGTCCGGTCGCAGCTTACTCGATAATCAGCAATCACCTTACTCTCGGCATCACGAATCATCACCGTCTGCTTCATCATTTCAAACAATTCACTGTAGCTGGAGCACACCACGTTTCGGTTTCCCCACATGCTGTCATCTTCAGGATTGTCAAAGTTTAGAGACACATAGAGTTTCTTACCTAACGGTAATTTGAAAGCCTTATCTACCAGAATATAATAGGTTTCACCGTTCACTATCTCAGTTTCACCAGCCTGCAAGTCTTTCTGATAATAATGGAAATCACATACTCCATATTTCTTTCCACCATTACCATAGTCAAGGTCAACCGGTTCACCCTTTTCATCCACGAAGCGATAGTAAACCTTACTCTTTCCATCACGATCTACATAGGCGCGAGATTGCAAGTTTTCATATACCGCACGTAATTTCAACTTCACGGAAGCAGCCGATGCTACATCATCGCATACAGGCTGATTCTGGATGACATCAACAATAGCACGCTTCTGATAAAAGCGGATATCATCAACGGCATAATCGGCACCTTTTGTAGAAGTACAATAGTTATCCACCGTGACGAGGAACTTATGAAACTTACGCAGATTCTCACTATCCCGCAAGGTAACCTTGGCATAAACCTGATACCACTTGCCGTACTGATAATTATTCACCACCGTCTTCATGTCGCAACTGGCAAAAGAATGGATTAAGTTTTCCTGCCTTGCCACTCGGTCGCCATTGTCACCATAAAGCTTGAACATAACCTGTGGAGCAGTTTGCCCACTAAGCGTCAGGTCTGCTATTGCCGCACTCACGATAAAGGTTGTACCACTACACAGATTGGCAGTAAACTCGGCACTGGCAATCTCTCGGCTCTCATCCGAGGCATCCACATAAAGGAAATAGCCCGCCTGTTTACCGGTAGTCAATCCATAGGTTCTGTCATAGAGATTTATGTTGTCACCATACCACCAATTATATCCTTCGCTTGAAGTGGAGATACCGCTTACACCAGCAGTCTTGTAAACTCCATATTCACCATGAACCGGCGCATAATCTTTAAACGACCACCTACCGGGAATATTTGAATAACCTGCCAAATCCTTATAAACGAAACCATAATGGCGCAATTCCCATTTACTTGGCTTAGAAGCTACATTGTTTTCTTTGGTTGGCGCATCGTAGTCCATTCCAGCCGACAGATTATCAAACGAAATCGGCTCGGTAACTTTTACATAATGATCTTCTATGTAAGAGAGGGTACGAGTAGGGGCACCGGTATTCAAATCATCAAAAAGCATCGGATATTCCTCAGTAAAACGACAGCTGAAGTTTGCCACAGGGCACCACTGGTTACTTGCTCCCAGATAAGCAACCACATAGAAGCGGCTCATCGTCTTGAATTTAGGAAGCTGAGAATAACCTGGTCTTACCTTCTGACCTGTAGGTATATGAGTCCAATCCCTATTATTTAACTCAGAGGGACTGATTTTTACAAATCGCGACTGACTTTCGGCAATATCACAATAATAAGCATTCGTCTCATCATAGACCCTCCACTTTACAGCAGTAGCCTGAACAAGCGTTTTGCTGAAATCACCCTCTTCAAACTTGTTCTCAGCCTGTTTACCCGACTGATAATAAATATGTTTATCGTTGAAAGCCTTATCGGTTAGCGGATAGAAATAATATCGTTTTACATTGTTGTAGTTCAAGCGAAGGTTGGCCTCGCTATTCCCATTGTCAGTACTGTTAATACCAATAGTTACATCCTGATTATCCTCAAAAGTACGTGTACCCGTATGGGAATCAACAACAGCTCTTCTAAGCTGGTCGGCTATCCATGATGCCTTCCGGATAACAAACTTATATCGGATAGAAAGGGTTGGTTCGTTGTGGAAATTGGTTCCTCCCCACCATTCCACCGTGATACCATCATGGTATCTACTCACATCACAGGCTATGGTGTCAGCCTCCCAAGAATCATAATCAGCCCCCGAAGGTGCAGAATAGGTTACACCCACCAAACCCTGAGATAGTTTATCTTCTTTAAGGCAAACAGCATAAAGTCCTGTTCCATCATCAAAGGGATAGAGTCGAGAGCCCTTCTTAGTCAGGCGCTTAGATGCGCGATCAGTCTTCCAATCATACCAACGATAGTAACCTCTTGGTTCCAAGTCAGACATACCGTCGGCAAAAGGGAGTGTAAGCTCCAGTCTTTCCTGCCCCTTGGTAACATAATAATAATAAGTGTATTCGTGACATTTCTGTGTACCATTCCAATTATAATCGCCTTTCTTGTTGGCAATACCTTCGTAATGGGTCAGCTTGTCACCAGCCAACATAGTCATAGGCAGCAACCCGAAGATTGCAGCCAGACTGATGCGAAATATGTAAAACTTAAATGCCTTCATTGCTAAAAGTCTTTGTGTTTAATACTATTTTTTCAGTATTCTTTCCTGCCCGTGTCAAGTCCACTTGCTTCATGGTAAAGCGAACCTTGCGGGAGATAATAGGATTCAATCCCAATCCATTCTGTTCCTTCACCTTGATCTTCATTGTATAAATGGCAGAACCGGTACGGTTGCCCATTTCTCCTTCCAGGCGGTAAGCGGATGGAACCCAGGCTGGCGAGCTATCGAAGATGTTTACACCATCTTCTCCCTGCGGATACTGCTCCTGCAGCTTCCAGCCTTCAGAATCTGTTGCATCCGTTCCCATCTGCCATTCACTCACTGACAGGGTCTGAGAACCAGTACGACTCAACTTGATGACCTCGGGCTTGATATGAAACTCTCCATAATAACCGAAGTCAAGCGAAAGGTTTACACCATCATCCTTTACCTTCGGCAACACACCGATTGGCGAGAATGCCTCCACCGTCCATTTAATCTGATAATCCTCCAGCTTGATAGGAATCTTCAGATAATCATTGCGCCGGATTTCATTCCATGATAGCATGGCATAACGCTTGTTACTGGTAGTGCCCGTAGCCTCATCTACCGTAGTAAGCGAAAGGATAAAATACCGGTTGCCATCATCTGCGCCCTTATCTACCAAACTCTCGTTCATGTAGAAACAAGCCGTTTGCTTAGCTCTAGCCTCAATGGTTATACCATCGTTTTCGGCAGCCGTCAGCGTGATGGTTCCTTTCTTTGCCGAATTTGCCAGATTCACTTGCAATTGATTATTCGAATCCACATTTGGTAAAAGCTTGATATTCTGATTACCATTCAGGGTGACATCCGAAAGGGTGATGGTCTTCAGATTGATGGCATGATCCGTGGCATTGGTAATAGAGAGCTGTACCTTAGCCACCATACGGATAACCTCCAGATTGATGACTTGCTGATTATCAGTTATATTCACCACCTGCTTATTACTCATCGGATAACCATTCGGAAATTCAGGTGTCATCGACAGATGGAAGAGTTCACTGTTGCCATCCATCTGATAAGTCTTTTCATCAAAACCAGCAGGCAGCGATTCCCCAACAGACGTAATGGCATTCAACCCAATCTCTTCAGGCTTGATATTGGCAAAAGAATAGAAGGTTGTCGCTCCAGTTTTCAACTTTACAAACACCTGGTCTTTCTCCACCTCCGTAACACCCAGAGATTTCAAATCGGAAGTGATAATCTTCTCTATCTTTCCATCCTGTACCACCACCACAAACCAGCTCTTCATCATTTCTCCAGGCAAAGCTTCGATATCCGTCTCCCAAGCCGCCCTGGTCAGAGAAGACCGGGAAGACTGCGAAGTCTGGGAAGATAAGGCAGACAGCTGCAACGTCACCCCTACCCGGTTCTCGGCATCAGCCTGACCGGGAAAGGAAGTTGCATCATCACCGGCAGAACAAGCCGCCAGCAAGCATACTGTCCAAATACATATATAATAGTATATCTTTGCCATGTTTTGAAAAGCCTACAATCAATTGCTTGATTTATATTTTCTTATTAATACTTTATTTATTATTCATAGAAGTTACATCACGATTTCCTCGTGATTAAGAACATTCCATTTCCTCACCGTCAGTTTCACGAGATTCTGGCCATTGCTGCCCTTATACACCTCGAAGATATAATAATGGTCGCGCACGATGTCATTGGTGGTTGTACCTTCCGCTCCAGTGTCTGTATAATCAATGAAACGCAGGGTATATTCCTTTTCGTTTCCGGAATCATCCCGTTCAACGTTTCCTTTATAATTAAGCTTCAACTTGATGACACATTTATCCGCATCTTCCTTACCTTTATTCTGATATTCAGGCAGATAGATAGGAACATCATCTGTCATCGTGATACCACTGGTTTGTATGGAATTGAAAAAGTGCTCCAACTCCTCATGCTTGAGCGATGCAGTCCGTTCACAATCTGTATATTTATCAGGCATACAATAGCCCTTATCATTATAGTTGTAGAGTTGCATACTATGTATGCTCCATCCATTATTTTTCATTTCACTGCTCAGATACACCTTTACCTTGGCTACCGCCCTCAGCAGGTCGATATCCGAGAAATCCTGACGCTTGCCGGCAGCAAGTGTAAAGTTAACATTCTGGACGCCCCACATGGGCAGATACTTAGGATTTGCTTCGTGATCAAACGCCTTCTGGGCGATATCCGTATGGTTGTAGTCTTTCTGCAAGTCTTCCGAACTCATATCGAAATTTGCATAAACCACCATTTTTCCTTCAAAATGATTGCCCACAAGTACCTTATTGCTCACAGGCAAAGATCCGGTCAACCGGTAGATATTACCGCCTTCATGAATGAGCACCATGTTTTGCAGGATTCCCGCCATTTGCTGATTTGTCTGATAGAAAACGACGTGGAATCTGCTAAAGTCGATACTGTTTTCCATCACCGTTTCCGGATCTTCAGTCTCATCATCTTCACCTCTCGAAGCAATCTGCTTCCCTCCCGACTGCCCTATTCTTGTATTGTTATCGGTATCCGTACCTTTCAGGCAAAGGGTAAGCGTGATATGGGCTTCGGTATTCTCTGCCCCTGTATCTCCCTGGTCGCATGAGACCAAAGCAATACAGCCCAGCCAAGCCATAGCAATAGCCAAGAGGAACTTGAGCAGTTCCTCTGCATATCTTATTCCTTTCATCTCATACATCATGATTCAATATTATAATCAGGAAAACTCCTAACTTCTATTTTCTAACTTCTACTTATTATATGTCAGCCTTGCACTTTTTACATATCGGCCTTGCTCAGCACCACTCTCCATGAGTTGATGATGACTGAGGCTGACTGCCATTTGTGATTTTCGTCGATGAAGAATACAAGGTCGTAGGAATCCTGTCTATCCAGATATTCCTGATCGCTCATACTCTTGTTATAATTACCTTTCACCATCAGGGCATAATCTATCAATGGAATATTGATAATGCTTGCACCCGTAGCTTTGCTATATACACGCAGACGCATGTCATGTCCCTTTACCAATCGGTTGGTTGTCAATTCTGCGATGGCACATGCCACAGAAGTCTGCTCGCTGGTACCTGAACTGACACCGGCTGTACCGGAGTAAGCTGACCAGGCGTTATAGGTAAGCATCTCATCCTCCAGCAAATTGTTGTCATAATCCATCTTACCATTGTTATCGGTAATCTGGAAGATGAAGTCATCGGCATTAAGATTTGCTCCCGACAGGTTTTGCAAAACCACCTTGAAATGATTGGTGTTCTTGGTAAGCGAAACCTTGACGGTTCTCGTTCCCCCCTTCTCCATCTTAGTGAGATTGGCTTTAGCCAACTGTCCATAGAAGAGCGGAGTCAGATCATGGTCGATGATTCCCTTATCGGCACGGTTCACCGTAGCTTTGAGCACATCACAGGCTGAAGAGCCTACGCTTGCCTGCCCAAAAGTATAGGAGTCAGCATAACGCTCTTCGCCCTGTGCCCAAACAAGAAGATCATAGACACCAGGAGTCAGGTCGTCGATGTTCATACCCTCTTCGGCGATAATCTTCTCGGCAGCCTCGGTCTTGACATAAGCCAATTTTCCCTGCTGGTCGAAAGCATAAAGTGTGACGTTCTTCACCTCATGAGGGAAAGCGTCGGCAAACTTCATGTTCATATCGTAGATGAACTGCACCTTCAGATGAGTCTTCAGCAGTTCCTCACATCCCTCGTAGCTATCGTGCCAATAGTTACAAGAGTTGAGCAGCAAGCCGAGTATGGTGCAGCAAGAGAGCATCATCAGCCTTCCCTTCTCTTTGATATCATTTATTATCTTCTTCTTCATTATATCGAATATGAATAAATTACTTTGTCTGATCCAAATTTACCTTTGAGGATACCACGCGCCAAGAGAGAACCTTGATACTTGCTGCAAGATAAGTATTTTCATCGCTTGGTATCATTGGGTCGATTTCCTTCTTAGGATCATAGACAGGAGTACCAAAACCCTTGATGTTCTGAATGGTTACCTGATAAGAATGGTTACGCACGATACCATACTCGCCTAACTTACCAGCTTCACCGAGATGCTTGATAGGGGTATAATAATAGGTAGCACCATCCGTAGAACGAACCTGAGCCGTCTCCTTTGCAAGGGCAGCATTGATATCGTCTTTAGATGCTATTGTCCATGTTTCTCCATTCTTGACATAAAGATCACCTACGGTGCTAGCCAATGTTGCTACAACCTCATAATTCTTCACTCCAGAAGATTCAGGAGAACCCGGAACAACCGTCTTGAAAGCAATGTCAGAAGCCTCTATTGATTTATAGACATCGACACTTTTAGTAGTGGTCTTTTTGAAGTAACGTGCAAAACCACCAACAATCTGTTTTTTAACAGCTTCCTCACCGAGATAGGTCAAACCTCTATACTGACATACTTGCGCAGGTTTATATTTACCATCTTTATCCAGATAGACAAGCTTGGCTGCAACTATCAGTTTTGTCAAAGTATTCAAACTTGTTGTTGGATTTGCAATCACCTCTGTTGGTGTATTTGGCAATGTATAGACAGGTGTAGTAGAGAAATCACCAGATAAAGACAGCTTAATATTCTCAAACTTAGGATTAACAGGATGATTAACTCCTCCCTGAGCACCAAAATTAAAAGGCACAGACTTAGACCAGAAACAACGATGGTAATCAGAAGTTGTCCAAGGAGAGATACCTAATTCTCCAGCATACCATGCAGTATTGATCTGCTTGCAAACCTCTGCCTTACCATTAGCATCAGCCACCTGCCAGCCCTGAACTACAGCATATACAGGATATGTTTTTGTTGTTGGAGTTGCATTGGTATTTTCTGCATAAGTAGTAACATCAATGTTATAGGGTGTCCAGTTCGTTGTACCAATTTTAGCTCACTTTTCTAAGCGTTTTGGTT
>OGOX01000533.1_pt1 | contig 28817 bp, 27 predicted proteins | sample 1552761 | NCBI WGS metagenome assembly OGOX01 (sample SAMEA2580212, study PRJEB22360) | human gut metagenome | biome: human gut; feature: human-associated habitat; material: faeces | place: Denmark | collected 2008/2010
ATGCAATAAATAACATAAAAGAGGGTGCGCCATAGACTTATGACACACCCTCATTTGCTGTTAGTTTATCCATCCAAGCAGGGACACCAGATAGGCGTTCCAGTTGATGGCAATCTCGTTTGAGGCATAGCTGCCGACGTTATCCTGGTAGGATTCATCTGGAATATTGGAAGCATAGGCTGGTACGAATTCTGCATCTTCCTGTCCCTTGTTGGCTCCTCCAGCCACCAGACCAGGTACTGGCTCCTTGATATTGTCGGCTGCAGAGATACGGTGGTGGATATTTATGACCCTCTGGGTGCCGAAGCCTGTCAGGTAGCAATAGCCTGTGGCGTTACGTCCAAAGAAATAATCTAAGGTAGAAAGGGCGGCTTGCCTATACTTGCTGTCCTTTGTCAGGGCATACTCGTACATTTGGGCAATGCCTCTTCCCAGGCAGCTTTCAGAGTTGCTTCCCCAGTGGAAGTCTTGGGCGCTGTTGCCGAAGATACTGTGGAATGAAGAGGTAGCCAGTTCTTGGATATCCTCATCACATTTTTTCTTAAGAGATTCTTTGATATCTTTCATAGGGAGCTTGCCGGCATCAGGTGTGCCAAGGAGTTCCTGGTTTACCCATTGGAAGATGCCCAGACCTGCCACGTTACCCCAGGTTGGAATGCTGAAATTATCTGGAACAAACTGCTTTGCCTGTTCCAGGTAGGATGTTTCAGAAGTCGTGAAGTATAGTTCTGTAGCTGCCCAGAAGAACTCGTCTTCTGTGTGGTTGTCACCATAACCACCCGTTTGGATGGCTGGCGAGAATTTCTTGTTGTTTCCATCCTGGTCATAATAGACAGTGGGGTGTTTCACAGCCCATGCGTATGCTCTTTCTGCTGATTCTATGGCTTGTCGGCAGAAGCTTTGGTACTCAGAGAATCTTTGGTAGATTCTGGCGGCCAGTGCCATGGTGGCAGCAAAGTCGAGAGCAGCGGTGGTGGTTTTCTGTACCACATAACGTTGCTGCTTGCAGTCTTCTGGCATCACGAATCCCTCAAAGTTAGGGGTGGTGAGTTTATGATACACTCCTCCATCGGTTGGATCCTGCATGGTGAGCATCCACTCCAGGTTATACATCATCTCATCCAGGATATCTGGAATCTTATTGTCGGATTCCGGAATTTGAAGATTGAGAGAATTGAATCTATCCTGATGGAGCTGGTAGGACTGCAGAATCAGTCCGAGGGTAAATCCAGAATTGACGATATACTTGTTATAGTCGCCAGCATCGTACCATCCCTTGGGAGAGGATATGATGGTTCCCGCAGGTCTTTTAGGGGTTGCAGCCGAAGGATGCACCATGACATGAGTATCCAGGTGAGCTGCCGTTATTTTAGTTGGAAATTGTTTCTGTTTTCATAAGATTTTTACTCATTTGTGTTACTTTTCCTTGATTTTGTGATGGTCGGGTATGTTATTTAAGTGTTTTTGCGCTTTTCTTAATCAAATATTGTATCTTTGCAACAAGGTGGCAACTATAGCTACAAACATCAACATCGAGGATATGAGAAGTGTTTTATTCATCGTATTAATATTGGTAAGCATTATGATGGAAGCAAAGATTCGCAAACCTGCAGTAGCAGGTAGTTTTTATGCTGACGATGCCAAGGAGCTTCGCCAGGATGTGAGAGATTGTTTCTCTCAGTGCAAGAATCCTGTCATGGAACATGTACAAGCCGTTATCGTACCCCATGCAGGTTATGTATTTTCTGGAGTAACGGCAGCTTCGGCTTTTGCTGTCATCCATCCGGAGGCAGAATATGAGCATATCTTTCTTCTGGGACCAAGCCATCATGTTTATCTGGGCAAGGCTTCTATTAATGAAGGTGCTTCTGCCTACGCCACACCTTTGGGCGAAGTAGCTGTAGATACAGCCCTTTGCAGGGATTTGATGGCTAAAAGCGATGCCTTTACCTATGTACCAGCAGCACATGAGAGTGAACATTGTCTGGAGGTGGAACTGCCATTCCTGCAATACCACATGAAGAAGATGCCTCCAATCGTTCCGATCATCATCGCAACTCAGGAACTCAGTACACTAAAGAAGATTGCCGGCTGCCTGAAACCTTATCTGAATGAAAGAAATCTTTTCGTTATCAGCAGCGACTTCTCTCATTATCCTGCCTATATGGATGCCAAACTGGTGGATGAACTCACCAAAGACAGCATCATGACAGGAAAGACAGAGGCTTTTGTAAATGCCACTCTGCATAATCAGGAACTCAATATCGGCAATTTGGCAACGAGTGCCTGTGGCATGGCTCCTATTGCCACCTTGCTGATGATGACAGAAAAGAATGCAGGGATTCATCCACATCACATCATGTACTGCAACTCCGGTGATTCACCATACGGAGGAAAAGACAAGGTGGTAGGCTATCATTCTTTTGTATTTACCACTCAAGCCGCCAGTTTTGAATTGACTCAAGATGATAAGAAGATGCTTAAGTCTATCGCTTATCATACCATCAAGGCTTCTCTTGAGGGAAAGAAGTATGAGCCTAGCAGACTATCTGATATGCTAAAGACCCGCTGCGGTGCCTTTGTTTCTCTGCATAAGAAAGGGAGATTAAGAGGCTGCATCGGTCATTTTGGTGAAGATATGCCATTATATCAGACTGTGGTACAGATGGCTAAGGCGGCAGCCTTTGAAGATCCCCGCTTTTATGGGGTTACATTGGATGAACTGGATGATATCGATATTGAAATCTCCGTGCTCACTCCGATGAAGCGTATCCATAGCATTGATGAGTTTCAATTGGGCAAACAGGGTATTTTCATGCGCAAGGGATATCATACGGGTACCTTCCTTCCACAAGTTGCTGATGAAGTAGCGTGGACGAAGGAGGAATTCCTGGGCCATTGCGCTCAGGACAAAGCTGGAATAGGATGGGATGGCTGGAAGACGGCAGAACTATATACCTATGAAGCCATCGTATTCTAGTGGCTAGATGATTACAAATATTCTAAATCTTTAGATATGATGAACGAATGCAGATTTTATAAGAAGCTGGACGGGGAAGGGAGGTATGCAACCAATACGGTTATGTGTGAACTTTGCCCTCATTGCTGCGTCATCTCGGAAGGCAGGCATGGGAAATGCGGCAGCAGATGGAATTTTGAAGGGAGGCTTTACTCTGTGGTCTATGGCAAGCCCTGTGCCTTGGCTGATGACCCTATTGAGAAGAAACCCTTGAATGAGTTTCATCCGGGAACCCGCTGTCTGTCTCTGTCCTGTACAGGTTGTAACTTCCGCTGTCTCAACTGTCAGAACCATGACATCTCTCAGGTGCTTCCATCTAATGTTGACTTCTATGAGTTGTCTCCTCAGGAAATTGTAGAGATTGCCGTCAAGCATCATCTGCCAGGTATCGCCTTTACCTATACAGAGCCGCTTACCTACTATGAATATATCTATGACATAGCCCAGGAAGCGCATAAGAGAGGACTCTGGAATATTCTGGTATCAGCAGGTTACATCAACCCGGAACCCTTGAAAGAGATTGTATCTTTCATAGATGCAGCCAATATCGACCTCAAGGCTTTCTCCGATGAAGTATATCAGAAGCAATGTGGCGGTCATTTGCAGCCTGTTCTTGACACTCTTCTTACAATGAAGGAAGCAGAAGTACATCTGGAGATAACAAACCTCTTGATTCCAGGGGTGAATGATGATGAAGGTATGATAAGGGATATGTGCAGATGGCTCAAAGATCATGGCTTTGACGATTGCCCACTTCATTTCAGCAGGTTCTTTCCTCAATATAGGATGAAAGATTCTATACCTACTCCAAGAGAAACCTTATATCTAGCCCGTAGGATTGCAGAGGAAGAAGGAATCAATAAGGTATATTTAGGAAACATTTAAAACAGAAATAATTGATTGAAATTACAAAATAGCATCTAAATCCTGCCAAATTGACCATTTCCGCATGACATATTTAGGCATTCCCCAACTTTTTGGGGAATGTTTCCACATTCTTTCCTCATTTTCCACACTATTCATTTTTGGCACAAAGGACATAAGCTTCTGATTATCAATACAAACAATTTTCTCTCATCTTTTTGGCACGCAGATTGCAACTATGAATAACGGGTTCGACAATGAATCCACAAACAAGTAAGTAACATCAATTAGTAACAATTTTAAAAAGATAAGATTATGAAGAAGTTTATGTTTGCAGCTATCGCAGCTTTGGTTATGGTTTCAGTAAGCAACGTTTTTGCATCAAGCAAAATGGTAAGTAACACTCAGACTGCTCCTGTTGATACAGTAGCTCCAGATGCTCCTTCAGATTCGTTGGCTGTTGGTACTCCTATCCAACCACAGGCTGGTGTTGAGGATTCTACCCAGCAGGAGAATGCCACAGAGGCAACTACAGAAGCAACTCCAACAGAGACTACAACAGAGAATGCTACAGAGACAACAACAGAGAATACCACCGAAGAGACTCCAGTAGCTACAGAACAGCAGGCTATTGCTGAATAATAGAGAAAATACAGTTCTTTTTGTAAGCGTTATACAGGAATAATAGGGATATTATTATCAAAAAAGTACTTATACTTATTTTAGTTTCAGAAGAAATTGCATAATTAGTAAATACTTGACAAGATTTTTAGTTCTGTGTTAGTGAAAAGGAAAGTCTGCTGGCAGTGATGCCGGCAGACTTCTGTATTTTGTCGTTTTTCTCTTGTCATATTATACCATTCGAGTTTTTGCATACAAAATTATAAAATATATTTGAGAAAATGAGATTTTTTGAATAAAAAGTCATCTCTCTGCTTTAAGAGTGAAGTAGGATAAGTGAGCTTATAACTTTGAAAACATATCCTTAATTATCTATAAAACTTTAGATTAACCCATCTTATAATGAAGTTTATTGTGTATATTTGCATATTATAAGTGGGTTTAAGGCAATGACAAAGAATACAATGGCTAACAAACTTCCTAGGAAGTTGATTCAGAAAATGGAAATTGTGGGCGAGCAGATCAAGCTTGCCAGATTACGCCGCAACCTGAGCATGGCTCAAGTTGCGGAAAGAGCAACATGCTCAGAAGTTACACTTTGTAAGGTGGAGAAGGGATTTCCAACGGTTTCCATCGGAATCTACCTGCGTGTACTCTATGCTCTTCAACTGGATGATGACATCTTGCTCTTGGCAAAGGATGACAAGCTTGGAAGGGCATTGCAGGATATGGGACTGAAGAATCGTCAAAGAGCATCTAAAAAAGGATAGAAATGGAACGACTGTTTGTTTTCGCTGATTTCCATCGGAAAATACTCCAACGCAAGTTGGGTATTGAATTGGTAAGAAAGGAGATTATTTATGTCACAAAAGAAGATATTCAGATGCCAGGAATGTGGGTACGAGACCGAAATATATGAGGGACGTGGTTTCATGGGACAGCACATTGAAGCCATGTCTTGTCCCGACTGCAGGAACATAGTACCTCTAGTGGTGGGTGGAGTGATAGGTGATGCTGCACCTAGCTTCAACTCCCTTGTGGGAAGACTCTGCCTGAGATGCGGATCGGACAGGATTCACAGGTGGAATATGCACACCTGTCCCAAATGCGGGGGCAGGATGCACCCCACGGGTGAAGAAGAATTTTGGACATAAGAACTAGCCTTTGCAGGAAAAAGGAAATTCTTTTCTAAATCTGTTTTTCAATCCATGCCATCAATACCGCTACTGCATATTGCTGTTCTTCTCCTGTCAGCTGTCTTCCGGCAGGTATATGGTGCCATTTGAAGAAACATCCACGGCAGCAGCAAGGCGTTTGGCAACGAAATCCTCTGCATGCTTACGGATGGTTTCCAAGCCCTTTTCTGCAAAAATAATAAATATTTTCAGATTTCGTAAGATAAAGTACAATATGGCATTCTTATTTATAATATATTATACTTTTATTGAACTTTTCTTTGAGTTTTGCCATATTTTCATTAACTTTGCCAGCAAAACTATCATTAAGAGTTACCCTTTAAAATAAACGTATTATGCAGATATTATTGGCAAATGCCAAAATCATGTTTGATAAGGCAGATAGGGCAGCTGTTTCAAAGCCACTTTTCCAATCTGTGGCTGAAATGTTGGCTGCAGAAATGGCTAAGCTGGACGTAGAGGAATTGGCTAGGCAACTTGATTGCAGCCACAAGATAGCTTCTGAAAACTGGAAGCGATATCATAATTTTATGGCTGCAGAGAAGATGCCTGCCATACTTTCCTACAATGGACAGGCGTATAAGCATCTACGTGCCAACACTTTGGGAGAAGAATCCCTGCAGTATGCCCAGAAACATCTCTGGATTACCTGCTTTCTCTATGGATTGCTTCGGCCGATGGATGGCATCGTGCCTTATCGTATGGAGCATTGCGTGACGCTTGAAGCTACAAACGACAAGCCGATCAATCAATTTTGGAAAGATAAACTGACCGATGTTCTTATCAACAGTGTGAAAGCTGACGATGGCATACTTATCCATCTCTCTACGGCAGAATATGAACATCTGTTTGATTGGAAGAGAATTTGCAGGGAAGTGAAAGTCATCCAGCCCCTCTTTTATGTTCGCCAGAAGGATGGTAGGCTGAAAATGCAGGCAGTGTGGGCTAAATCCTGCCGTGGAGCTATGGTAAGATATATTCTAAGCAACCAACTTACTACTCCAGAAGAATTGGCAGCCTTCAGTTACGAGGGTTTTGAATACGCACCAGAATTAGGAGAAGCGGCTTTTCCGCATTTCGTTCGTTTGCATTATCTAGAAGACAAGGGAGCGGACTAGGTAATGCTTTAGTCCGCTCCCTTGTTTAATTTAGTTTAAATCCTGAACAATTCTTGTTTATCTCTAGGTAAAATTGTATCTTTGCCGTGGAGAAAGTTATGTTCAAAGCTTTTGAACTTAAGTTCAGAACCTTTGAACTTATATTCAAAGCCTTTGAACATAGGTTCAAAGTTTATGAACGAAGCTTTCTACTAGGATTAGAAACAATTATTATTCGTAATAACATCAATTACTATTAGGAGAGGAAACAATATGGCAAAGTACAAGTTACAGGAGCTGCCTGATTTAAATAATACCGGCAAGCGTAAGGTTTATCCCAAGATGGTAGTCAACCGGACTCTATCTCGCAAGGAATTCATCGAAAGGATGCAGGGTTATCATCGTGGTATTTCGGCAAGCACCACGGAGGCAGTGCTGATGGATGTGGAAGAAATACTGGTTGAGATGCTCTCCATGGGCTATAATGTGAATCTGGAGGGCCTCGGTACCTTCTCTCTATCCTTGGGTTTCGAGGATGACAAGCCTACGGAGATGCAGGGCGATGACGACAAGATGACCTATCGCAAGGTAGGCGTAAGAGATGTGAACTTCAAGGCATCTCCCGATTTCATCAAGTCTGTGAAGCAGGTAGCCGACCGCGATCTGGAGCGGGATATGGGTGGCGTAAAACTGATATTGAAAAAGAAATATACCCGAGAGGAGCGTATCGCCCGAGCCCTGGATGTCATCGATGAGAATGGCTTCATCGGTCTTACCGACTATGCCTACATCAACAACTTGAGCCGCACCGCCGCCTCATTGGAGTTGAAGGAGATAGCCCATGACGAGACTGTTCCTATCCGCTCTGTGGGTCAGCACAGCCATAAGGTCTGGGTGAGGAGAAAAAAATAAGATAAAGTATGATTTCTCATCATTTTCTTTGGTAGTTAGGAAATATTATTGTAGTTTTGCACAAAGAAAGATAAAGTCTAAAAAGTAGTAGATATGGAACAGAAGAAGAAACGCATATATCGCAAGCGCATCCCTTATGGCATGATGAATTTTGAGGATGTTAGAAAGGATGATTGCTATTATGTGGATAAGACTCCGTTTATAGAAGAAATAGAGGCAGCAAATAAGTTTTTCTTTTATATTCGCCCTCGCCGCTTCGGCAAGAGCCTTACCCTTTCTATGCTCCAGAATTACTATGATGTGAACAAGAAGGATAAGTTTGAACAGCTCTTTGGTGATCTTTATATAGGTAAGAATCCAACCCCGGAGCGTAATTCCTATTTGGTGCTGAATCTGAATTTCTCTGTAGTTGCAGCTGGTATCGACGATTATAAGGATGGTTTGGATGCTACCTGTAACATGGCTTATAATTTTTTCTGTGATGTTTATCAGCAGTATCTTCCTGAAAATATCAAGGAGGAAATGAATAAGCAGGAAGGGGGTATCGACCAATTGCAATATATCTGTCAGGAGTGTGATAAAGTTGGTCAGCAAATCTATCTCTTCATAGATGAGTACGACCATTTTACCAATAAGATTCTTGCTGAGCCGCAATATATGACCAGTTATCGCAAGCAGACGCATGGCGAAGGCTATCTGCGTCTCTTCTTCGATGCGGTGAAGGCGGCTACAAGTACATCCTTGAAGCGTGTTTTCGTGACGGGTGTCAGTCCTGTGACGATGGATGATTTGACCAGTGGTTTCAATATCGGAACCAACTACTCCTTGAGCGCCGAGTTTAACGAGATGACGGGATTTACGGAGGAAGAAGTACGTGAGATGTTGACCTACTATTCTTCGGTTTGTCCTTTCCGTCATTCCGTGGATGAACTTATCCAGGTGATGAAGCCATGGTATGATAACTACTGCTTTGCTGAAGAGGTTTATGGAGAAACAACGATGTATAACTCAGTGATGGTGCTGTATTTCATAGACCAGTATATTAGCAGCAGATGTAGAATCCCGAAATATATGATAGAGGATAACATCCGTGTAGATTATAACAAGCTTCGCATGCTCATCCGCCACGACAAGGAGTTTGCTCATGATGCCAGCATCATCCAGCATCTGGTTACGGATGGATTTGTTACGGGAAACTTGAAAAGGGGATTTCCTGCCGAGAGTATCAACGATCCGGACAATTTCGTCAGTTTGCTCTTCTACTTTGGCATGTTGACCATTGATGGAACCTATCGTGGCAAGACCAAGTTTGTGATTCCTAATGAGGTGGTTAGAGAGCAGATTTATGCTTATTTGCTGAGCACCTATAAGGAGAACGAACTGGCTTACGATACCTATCAGAAGAGTGATTTGGAGAGTGGCTTTGCTTATGATGGTGATTATAAATCCTATTTCGGCTTTATAGCTGATGTCATCAAGCGCTTTTCTTCTCAGCGTGACCGACAGAAGGGTGAGTCGTATGTGCATGGCTTTACCTTGGCGATGACCTGTCAGAATATGTTCTATCGCCCTATCTCTGAACTGGACAACCAGGCTGGTTATGCCGACATCTTCCTGCGTCCGCTCCTGGAGAATTATCCGGATATGGAGCATTCATACATTGTGGAGTTGAAATATTGCAAGTCGGATGCCACCGATGAGCAGGTGGCGAAGCTGAGAGAGGCAGCTATCGCTCAGGTCAATCGCTATGCAGATAGTGATGTGGTGAAGACTGAGGTAAAGACCACCCGCCTTCACAAGATAGTTGTGATATTCAGAAGCGTGGATATGGTGGTGTGTGAGGAGATAGAATAATGTGTTTAGCATCATTTAAAATCTGATGCTGAGTGTTTTTTGGTGTCTTAAAGTGAAGAAAGTCGTTCTTTTCTTTGGCATTTCCAATTCTTTTCGTTAATTTTGTGGCATTAATTTAAAAGAAAGGAATAAGATGGAAACGATTAATATTCAGTTTCAAGTACCTTCTACAGGTCAATATACGCTTGACGAATTTGTCGCTAAGCTCAAAGACTATGCTGATAAATTAGCAAGTTCTATCTCCAAATCAGGAAACAGTTACCAGGAAACATATATGAGCCAGGCTGAGCAGGAAGCCTACGTGGCAGAAAGCCTCAACCGTGCTCTTGATGAAATGGAAGCTCATAAGAAGAATGGGACGAAGCCGATGGATGCTCGTGAATTGTTGAGAAGACTTCGAGAAGAGGAGGCGTAGTATGAATGTTAAGATTTATACGGAAAAAGAATTTGAGCGACAACTTAGAAAGCTTTCCAAGAAATATCGTTCAATGCTTGATGATTACGATGCTTTTCTTACAGGCTTAGAACAGGATCCTTTTCAAGGTACTAGTCTTGGCAAAGGTGTCAGAAAGGTAAGAATGGCAATAGCTAGTAAGGGGAAAGGTAAGAGTGGTGGTGCAAGGGTCATCACTTATAATCTTTACCAGGAAGGAGATTCCATTATCATTGATTTGTTGACAATCTATGATAAAGGAGAAATCTCTAATATCTCTGATGAGTTTATCAGTTTTTTGCTTGATAAACGTGAAAATGTCTAATACGTAGAATAGGTCTCTTTTTTGTCCTTGCCACTGATTTGCAACAAACTTTAACGCTGTTGCCGCTGATTTGCGACAAAAAAGTAGTATCTTTGCCCCTGATTTGAAACAAATGCGTATGTTTAGACGAAATATCATCAGTAAACTGGAGGCTTGGAAGCAAGACAAAAAGCATAAGCCCCTTATCCTGAGAGGAGCTCGACAGGTTGGTAAGACAACTGTGGTCAATGAGTTTGGCTCTCAGTTTGATAATTATCTATATTTCAATCTGGAAAGAAATGAGAATGCCAAGTTGTTCGAGATGGAGATTCCTTTAGACGACCTGGTGAATATGCTGTATGCCAGTGCCGGTAAGGTTAAGAAAGAAGGAACTACCCTTGTTTTCATCGACGAGATTCAGAATTCTCCTAAAACCATAGCACTTCTCAGGTATTTCTATGAACAGAGACCTGATTTGTATGTTATTGCAGCTGGCAGTCTGTTGGAGAATCTGGTGGATGTTAAAGTCAGTTTCCCTGTGGGAAGAGTACAATATCTGGCTTTGCGACCTTGTTCGTTTTCGGAATTCCTGGGAGCTATCGGTAAGAATAATCTGCTTGCCGTACTCTCGCAGAAGGCAGAATATACGGTTGCCTTCCATGAACAGTTGATGCATCTTTTCAATCAATATACCATTGTGGGAGGGATGCCTGAAGCAGTGCAGCAGTATGCTGAAACCCAAGATGTCATTGGTATCGAAGATGTTTATGAAACTCTGGTGCAAGCCTATAAGGATGATTCTGAGAAATACGTCAGAGGCAATAAGTTGACAGACGTGGTGAGGTTCATCCTCTCCTATGGTTGGGCTTTTTCGGGTGAGACCATTACGTTGGGCAACTTTGCCAATTCTGGCTATAAGTCAAGAGAGGTGGGCGAGGCTTTTAGATTGCTGGAGAAGGCTATGCTCCTGGAGTTGGTTTACCCTGTGTCTTCTACCCAGTTGCCGATTATCCCTGAGACCAAGCGAATGCCAAAACTCATCTGGTTTGATACGGGATTGGTGAACTATCAGGCGGGAATCAGAAAGGAAATCATTGGTTCCACCGACATGGTGGACAGTTGGCGTGGGCATATTGCAGAACAAATTACGGCTCAGGAGTTATTGGCTTTGGAAGATAGGGTGGGACAGCATCGCTCGTTTTGGGCAAAGCCGAATAATGGTGCAGAGGTTGATTTCATTTTTACTCATAACTCCAAGCTTTATCCGATAGAGGTAAAGAGTGGAACCAATGCCCATCTCCGTTCTCTCCAGGTATTTATGGATAGTTCTGATGTAAACATAGCCATCCGTATCTGGTCAAAGCCTTATTCTATAGATAAGGTCAAGACCATTCATGGCAAGGAGTTTACGTTGATCAATCTTCCGTTTTATCTGATAGGTAATTTGCGGAACGTATTGGATGCTGTTGTAGATGAATGAGTGGTAGATACAAAAAAGAATTCAGCAAATTAGCATCTTGGCTATTCAACTCCTTGTTCCAAGATATATGCAGGTTGGCAGCTCGTTACCTTGGCTTTTACCAAGAAGATGTAAGTTTTCCGTTAAATATTCTATTTTCTGATAGGTATTTCGGAAAAATTGCCTATTTTTGCAATATGAATTCAAAACGAAGCAATTATGGCATTGAAATTATATCCTGTAGGAATCCAAACATTTGAGCGTATTCGAAAGGAAAACAAGCTCTATATCGACAAGACGGAATATATCTATCGAATGACACATTCTGGTGGATGTTATTTCTTCTTAAGTCGTCCACGCCGTTTCGGTAAGTCACTTTTGGTGTCCACCTTTGAGAGTTATTTCTCAGGAAAGAAAGAACTGTTTGAGGGGCTTGCCATCGAAAAGTTAGAGCAGGAATGGATGGAATATCCTGTGCTGCACTTCGACATGAGTGGAGGTAAGCACATGGAGAAGGAGCAGTTGGAGGATTATCTCTCAAATCGTTTGGAGGCAGAAGAGAGAAAATGGGGGACTACCCATTCTAAAAGAGGTGCAAATGATCGTTTGACAGAATTAATTACCACCGCTTATGAAATTAGTGGCAAGCAGGTGGTCGTGCTCATCGACGAGTATGATGCGCCTATGCTCGATGTAGCTCATGAGAGAAAAACATTGGATGAGCTTCGTAATGTGATGCGCAATTTCTATAGCCCACTCAAGATGTGTGAGCCCATGCTTCGTTTTGTCTTCCTGACTGGCATCACCAAGTTCTCGCAAGTGAGCATTTTTAGCGAGTTGAATAACATCAAAAATATTTCGTTGGATGATGAATATGCTGGAGTTTGCGGAATCACCAAGGAAGAATTGCTTACCCAGATGAGTGAGGATATAGATGTGTTGGCAGAGGCACTGGAGATGACAAGAGAGGAAACTATTGCTAAACTCAAGGAGAATTATGATGGCTATCACTTCTCACCAGCATCCCCTGATGTGTTTAATCCTTATAGCTTGCTCAACTGTTTTGATGATAAGAACTTCGGTGCTTATTGGTTCAGCTCTGGCACACCTACCTATCTTATCAACATGCTTCGCAAGTTTAAGGTCTTGCCAGCCAAGATAGGCAGGTCATTGGCTCGTTCCTCAGCTTTCGATGCACCTACGGAGAACTTGAAGACCATCACGCCTTTGCTCTATCAGAGCGGCTACATCACCATCAAGGGCTATGACAAGATGAGCCAACTCTTCACGCTCGACTTGCCTAACAAGGAAATCAAGGTGGGCTTATTTGAGAGCCTTCTGCCTTATTATTTGGAAGGCATGTATGCCGAGGAGGGAGATGTGGCAATCGCCCAGATGTCTGTCTTGATTCGCCAAGGCGACATGGATGGTGCCTTGCGCTTGCTCCAGGAGTTCTTGGGCACGGTACCTTATTGTAACAATACCAATTACGAGGGGCATTACCAGCAGGTGCTTTTCATCATCTTCACCCTCTTGACTCACTTTGTGGTGGATGTGGAGGTTCACACACCGAATGGAAGGGTGGATGTAGTGATGGAGACTGAGGATACTCTCTATCTCATCGAACTGAAACTCAACAAGAGTGCACAGGCCGCCATGCAGCAAATCAACCTCAAGCAATATGACCAGCGTTTTGCGAGATGTGGCAAGCCGATAGTAAAAGTTGGTGTAAACTTTGATGCCAAGAAAGGGAATATTGAGGATTGGACCATAGAACCATAAATAAGAGTCCACTTTTAAAAGTGGTAGCAACCCATAATAAAAAAAGACCGAGTAACTTTTCTATTGGAAGTTGCTCGGTCTTTTTGGGTTGAAGTAGAATTAAAACTGCCTTATTCTGCCAGTCGGATGCTCATCGGGCTTACGGTGATGAGGCGCTTCTTGTAGAGGTCGCCTATGGCACGCTTGTAAACCTTCTTGCTCACGTGGAAACGCTCGTAGATGTCGTCGGCCTCGCTCTTGTCGCCAAGGTTGCACTCGCCGTCGTTGTCCAGGAGATACTGGTAGAGGGTTTCGGCGAAATCTGCTGTCTGCTGGATGCCGGTCTTCTGCAGGGTGACGTCTATCTTTCCGTCAGGACGAACTCTTCCGATGTAGCCCTTCATCTTGTCACCCGTGTGGATGTACTGGAAAATCTGATCCTGATAGAGCAGACCCGGATACTGGTTGTCGATGATAACCTTGAAGCCGAGGTCGGTCTTCTGCCAGATGAGGAGATCCACCTCTTCGCCATGCTTGTAGTGAGGATGGGCTTCGTTGAGATAACGCTCTATCTTGGCAGAGGCAACGATGCGATAGCTCTCCTCGTCGATGTGGATATGCACGATGTAGGAGTTGCCGAGCACCATGCGCTTCTTCTGCTCGCGGAATGGGCAGAAGATGTCCTTCATCAGTCCCCAGCCCAGGAAGGCTCCGTATTCGTTGACCCATTTCACTTCGAGATAGGCGAAGTCGCCAACCTTAGCCAATGGGGTTTCGGTGGTAGCGATGAGGCGCTCATCCTGATCGAGATAGATGAAGACATCCAGCTCGTCGCCGATGCCAGCGTCTTCAGGAACGTAGCGGGATGGAAGGAGGATTTCTCCCTCGTCACCACCATCGAGATACAGACCGAAATCTACTTTCTTTACGATGCGAAGGCGATTGTAATCGCCGAGTTTTATCTTTTTTGCCATATAATATTATTTTCGAGAATATAAAATGCTTTTGCCCTTACAGGGCGACAGGTTTGTGTCCGTAATTACCCAGGGTGTTGCCCTGGGCTAGGAGCTTCTGCCCTTTCAGGGCGTTTAGATGCAATCTATGGATGAGTCTGGTTCTTCTGCAGAAACTTCTTTATTGTTATCAGCAGTTTCTTCCTGGCTATCAGCAGCTCCTGCCTCCACCGTCTTCTCTATCATTCCATCCTTGAGATGGATGGTGCGGTCGGTGATGGAAGCAAGGCCTTCATCGTGAGTTACGATGACGAAAGTCTGACCGAACTTGTCTCTGAGATCGAAGAAGAGCTGGTGAAGCTCTGCCTTGTTCTTAGTGTCGAGACTTCCTGATGGCTCATCGGCAAGGATGACGGCAGGATTGTTGACCAGGGCTCTTGCCACGGCTACACGCTGTTTCTCACCACCAGACAACTCGGCAGGTTTGTGGCTGGCTCTATCGCTCAAGCCCATGAATTCCAATAACTCCTCGGCACGCTCCTTGGCTTCCTTTCGGCTCTTGCCTGCAATGAAGGCAGGAATCATGATGTTCTCCAGGGCGGTGAACTCTGGGAGAAGCTGATGGAACTGGAAGACGAAACCGAGATGCTGGTTGCGGAAATCGCTCAGCTTCTTGGTGCTGAGGCTGCGCACATCAATGCCGTCCACCTCTATGCTGCCACTATCTGGCTTGTCGAGGGTACCGATAATCTGGAGAAGAGTGGTCTTGCCGGCACCACTCGGTCCGACGATACTTACCACCTCGCCCTTGTCAATATGCAGGTCGATGCCCTTAAGCACCTGCAGGGAGCCGAAGCTCTTGGTTATACCTTTTATATCAATCATTTTCTAACTCAAAATTATTTTGCAGGCAAAATTAAGCAAAATATTTGGAAATGCCTAATTTTAAGAGATAAAAAGAAGTAAGGAGGGATATAAAAAAACAAAACGAGCCTTATTCTTGCAAATAAAGCTCGTTTCAGTACTCAATTCTGTATTACTTTCTATAAAATGTATGTGTTATTTCAACCCGTCGGCATCGCCGGTGGTCTTCAATCCGTTGCTCTTTTCGCGAGGAGTGATCACAATCCATCTGGATGTTCTTGATGGAGATGTTGTTGCACTGGCACTGATCGTGTATTATTATATATTGGTTCTTTTTATATGTAATCTACGATAAACTCGTAATTTTCTATGTTTTAGTATTACGAAAAGCTCGTAAAACGTTAAAATATAGTTGAATTTATGTTTTTTAACGCAGGTTGTTTTGTATTTATACGAAAAGTTCGTAGATTTGCAGCGTGATTTAGAAACAAGAATGTTGAATTTAAAAGAATAAAGATAGAAATATGGAAAAGCTGACGAATCAGGAAGAAGATATTATGCTTCGGATATGGCGATTGGGACGATGTGCCGTGAAACAGATTATGGAACTGTTGCCAGAACCTCGTCCACCTTATACAACAGTGGCTTCTATTGTGAACAATCTGAAGCGCAAGGAATATGTCAAGGCGGAGCGGGATGGTAAGGGTTATGTCTATTCTCCACTCATAGCCGAGAGCGATTACAAGCGGAAGTTCCTGTCGGGTTTCGTGAACAATTACTTCAAGAATTCCTTCAAGGAAATGGTTTCCTTCTTTGCCAAGGACGAGAAAATCAGTCCCGAGGACCTCAAGGATATCATCCGTGAAATTGAGAGTTCGGAAGAATGACTCGAGAACTTTGAAGAATAAATCAAGCTTTCGGAAGAATAATTATTAAGTTCATTTCAAACAAAAATCGAAACTGTATGGCAATATATCTTATAAAAATCAATGTAGCCCTGATGCTCCTTTATGGCTTTTATCGCCTCACGGTGAGCCGCGATACTTTCTTCGGTCTTCGCCGCCTTACCCTCTGGCTCATCTATGCCGTTGCCCTGATGGTTCCGGCGCTCAATCTGGAATATTGGGTGCGCGATACACCAACGATGGCGAGTATGGCGAATGTATATGCCGACACGTTTTATCCCGTGGTGGTTGTAAAGGCTCAGGCTCCCAGCATAACCTGGATAGATATGCTGCTGGGCATCTATTGGGCAGGAGTTGCCGTTCTCTCATTGCGTTTGGTATGGCAGCTCTTCAGTATCATCCGCCTTGCTGCTATTTCCCGGAAGCAGGAGGTGGAAGGCATTACGGTACATCTTCTCAGAGGCGAGGGGAGTCCGTTCTCCTTCTTCCGCTGGGTGTTTATGTATCCATCTACCCTGGAGGGCAAGCAGTTGCACGAAGTGATGGTTCACGAGTGCACCCATGTTTCGGGTCTCCATTCCCTGGATACCCTCTTCTCCGAGCTTTTCTCCATCGCCTGCTGGTTTAATCCGTTTGCCTGGCTGATGAAGCAGGAAGTAAGAATGAATTTGGAATATTTAGCCGATGAAAGTGTATTATCTGATGGCAACGCGCGCAAATCCTATCAGTATCACCTTCTAGGTTTGGCATATCGACAGCCGAATGAATCGACCAAGATTGCCAATAATTTTAATTTATTACCTCTTAAAAAAAGAATTAAAATGATGAACAAACGTAGAACCAGTGAAATAGGCAAGGCGAAGTACCTCCTTTTCGCACCTTTAGCAGGAGCGTTGCTTATGGTGAGCAACATCGAGAGTGTGGCTCGTGAGATTGGCGAGCAGATTCCGGAAGTAGCAGAGGTTCAGCAGAAGGCTGAGCAGGCTCTGAATGCTGATGTGGTTGTGGCGAATCCGACGGCTGAAGAAGCAAAAGCTGCCGCAGAAGCCAAAAAGGCAGAAGAAGCTAAGGCTGCTGAATTGGCAAAGTCGGAAGCTGAACAGAAGGCGGAAGCAAAGGCTTCTGATGCGACAGCCCCAGCCGATACAACCAAGAATGTGGTTTATGACGTAACAGAGACATTGCCGCAATTTCCTGGTGGTCAGGGAGTAATGATGAAGTATCTGGCTGCAAACATCAAGTATCCGGCTTCCGCCGTCAAAGCCAAAAAGCAGGGCCGTGTGATTGTAACCTTTGTCATTCAGAAGGATGGTAGCGTTGCCAAAGCCCGAATTGCAAAATCTGTAGATCCCGAACTGGATGCTGAGGCTTTGAGAATCGTGAAGGCGATGCCTAATTGGACTCCTGGTACACAGGATGGTAAACCGGTAAACGTAAGATATACCATCCCTGTTGTATTCTCTCTTCAGAAAGATGTAACCCCAGGGAAGAAAGAAGTAAAATAGAATATCAATTTCGGGTTATAAAACAACTCAACAAAAAAGAACATAAATCTCAACTCAATAAAAAAGAGCATAAATCTCATCTCAGCGATAGGGTATGTATTCTCTATTGCCATGTAGAATGAAAAGGGCGGCTTTCTTGCGTGATGCAAGAAGCCGCCTACCTCCTACTCGATTACTTCATTTTCTGCATCATCAGGCGTGATTTTTCCTTAGCCAAGGCTTGCATATCCACGGCAACATCGTCTTCATCTACGATTTCCACGCCCGTCATCGTTTCTATCACATCCTCCATGGAGACTACGCCGCGAAGGCATCCGTATTCATCTACGATAATGGAGATGTGCTCTCGCTTTTCCAACATCTTTTCCCAAATCTGATATATCGATTCATCCTCGTTGAAGGAAAGAATCGGGCGCATCAGCTCGGATAATCGGGTTTGAAATTCATCGTCTGAAACCGATTTGAGAACCACATCCTTCAGAACGTAGCCCACGATATAGTCCTTATTGTTATCATATACAGGAATGCGTGAGAAATTCCACTCCTTCTGTTCGTAAAACTCCTTGGTGGTTAGATGCATATTAGCAGATTCTACCACGATGGATGGTGTCATCACCTCTTTTGCCTTAACTCCAGCCAGACGGATGCAGCTCTTGATGATCTTGCTTTCCGATTCACGGAAGATACCTTCTGTAGTTCCTACATCTACCATGGCCGAAACCTCTTCGCGGCTCATGGAAGCCTGGTGGCTCTTAGGCGTGAATACCTTTGTGATAAGTTCTGAGAGCAGTACCAGAGGGTAGGTGATGAAGATGAGTATCCGGATAATCTTGGTGGATGGCATTGCCAGCGAGCGCCAGTAAGAAGCACCGATGGTCTTCGGGATGATTTCTGAAAGCACCAGAATCAGCAAGGTGAGAATGGCGGAAATGATACCGAAGTATTCTTCGCCAAAGAGTTTGATAGACTCGGCACCCACGCCGGCAGAGCCGATGGTGTGGGCGATGGTGTTGAGCGAAAGAATGGCACCCACTGGGCGATCTACGTTGTTCTTATACTGTTTCATCAACGAGGCAGTCTTGTTGCCTTGATTCTCCTTCATCGAGATAAACGACATCGGAGTAGAAAGTAGCACCGCCTCCAGGACGGAGCATAAAAAGGATAGTGACAGAGCACCTAAAAAATATAATATGATTAAACCCATGTAATTTTTAATTCGTTAATAATATGTTATCTCAAGCAAGATAGGTATTATTTCCGAAGACTGCAGTTGAGGATGTAATGGGGTACATTACATCTGTTTTGATTCGATATGATCGTATTGGTAAATATCATCACAATTATATTCTATTTTTCTGCAAAGATATGGATAAAACTATGAATCTGATGTTATTTTGTTGAATATTAGTGTGTTTTAATATGTTTTTAGTAAATATTTGTAAAGGATGTTATTACTTGGCAACTGGTTATTTTAGTGATTTATTAAGACCAAAGGGGAAGAAAACCTATTCTTTCCCCTTTGGTCTATAATCTTACAGCTGTATCTTTACAGCCTTTCCGTCATATTCCACGCTCTTGCTTGCCTGCATAGGCTGGTCGCCTGCGCCGCTATCAGCGCCCACCATCACGATGTGGAATCTGCGATGCTGGAGCATTCCCTTATAGCTGCCCTTACGTGGAGCGATGCTCAGGGTTCGGTCTGCTTCATTCCATACAAACTGGATTTCAGAGAATTTACCCTTCTCATAGTTGTAGTTGTCGCCCTCATCCTCATAGAGCGTAAATCTACCATCAGCACCAGGATAGACACGGATTTCCAGCTCATCCCAAGGCTTCTCTGAACTATACTGCACTTCAGGACCGAATGGCAGAATGGTACCTGCCTTGATGAATACAGGCATGATGTCGATAGGACAAAGGCGCTGGATATCCTGACCGCCCTCATACTGGGTGTTGCTCCAGAAATCATACCATTTATTACCCTTTGGCAAGTAAACATTCACAGGCGCAGCTGCCTTCCTTACATCAGGATAGATGGTATGGCCCTTCTTTTCCTTATCCTTCCAGGTGTATAAAGGATCGGTTACCGGCTTCACCAGGATGTTGCGGCCAAAGAGATACTCATCGTTCAGACGGGAAGCCTTCTTGTCTGCCGCATAATCCATTACCAGGGCACGCATCATGCTTCCGCTATTCTGTACACAGTCGCCAGCCGTACTATAGATATAAGGCAAAAGGCGATAGCGCAGCTTGATGGCCTTAATCATAGCATCATAAGCCCAGTCGCCCTGTTTTCCGAACTCATACAGTTCGCTTACCATCGGCGAAGAACAGTGGTTACGCATCAATGGCATGAAGGTTCCCCACTGCATCCAGCGGGTCTGCAGTTCCTGAATGGCAGGGTTCTTTGGATTCTGTTCAAACTCCCAGTAGAAGAAACCACCCAGGTCGGTATTCCAGAATGGGATACCGCAGAGCGAGAAGTTCAAGCCCGATGGAATCTGATTCTTCATCTCGTCCCAGGAAGCCACCACATCACCGCTCCAGCAGATGGTGCCATAATGCTGAATACCGAGACTGCCGCTTCGGGTCATCTGGAGCGAACGCTTTGTGTTGCCCTTCATCGCTCTCTGGTGCTCGTAGATGCTCTTGTTGTGCAACAATGGGAAGGCGTTCTTCACTCCCAACCATGAACCATCGAAGGTCTGATAGTTCTCATCGCCCGGCTTCTCAAAATGGTCTGGCTCCGTAGAATCGGTCCACCAGGCATCGAAGCCCATCTGGTAGAGGTGGGTAAGATACTTCCAGTAGAGGTTGCGAGCCTTCGGATTGAAGACGTCGTATGGCATCACGCCACTGTTTCTTGGCCAGGTTTCGAAAGGAAGGAGGGCATTCATCTTCTTCAGTTCACGATACTGCTCTGTCCAAGGACCAAAACTTGCCCAGATGGTAATCATCAGATGGGCATCGTTCTTGTGAACATACTTCACCATCTCTTCCGGACTCTTCAGGCGGGGTTCTCCCTGTGCCTTCATCTGCTTCATATCGGTAGGAAGATACTTGGCATAGGCTGGGTCGCCCACCTTATTTATATAGTATGGGTTCTGGAACTTCATTGCATTCCAGTTGGAGTCGCATCCCCAATACTGCCAGTCCTGCACGATGGCATCAGTAGGAATCTTCAGTTCGCGATACTTATCCAATACGCCAGCCAGTTCGTCGCTGGTCTTATAGCGCTCACGGCATTGCCAGAAGCCCATCGCCCATTTCGGGAACATCGTAGCCTGTCCGGTGAGTTCACGGATGCTGGCGATGACTCCATCCTGTGTACCATCCTTGTACATGAAATAGTAGTCGGAGCAGGTTCCTACTTCACTGGTGAAGGAAGTACATGATGGCTGGTTGCCATTATCTTTGGATGCTACTACATCATTGAAATAGGTTTTTCCCGCATTGTCCCAGTAAAGACCATAGCCTTTCTCGCTGGTGAAATAAGGGATGGCGATATAGGTGTTATGATTCCAGAGTTCGATGTTCTTTCGGCCACGCTGATTCATATAAACATCACGCAGCTGTCCCAAGCCATAGATGGCCTCGTCATCAGCAAGACGGAAGTCCTGCTCTATGCGGTACTTGCCCTTGTTGGCTTCGTCCTTGCGGGCTTCCAGATGGGTCTTCGTATCGGTAAGCAGCAGCTTTCCATCCTTCGAAAGGAAGCGGATTTCGCCAGTCTGCTGGTTCAGTTCGACGGAAATTAAACTAGATTTAATATTTACAATATCTCCGTTTTTCTGTATCTGAACATCCTTCAGCTGCTGAGGCTTCAAGATGACAGAATAGCTTTTCTTCTGAACGGGAGCACCAAGTCCAGCATCAGATTTCAAGATACGGACGATGGATGGCGAATAGAATTCGATGGTTACATTCTGCTGAGCCACCTGACGGGTGATAGACTTGGCAGCCATACCTTTCTGGGTGCCTGCCACCTTTACGCTCTTGGCGCAGAGTTCACTTGGAATGCCAACGGAAGCGATGCCCAAAAGGGCAATGAGAGATAAATTCTTTAGCATACTTTTGTTTATTATATTAGAGGGTTTATGATTTGTCCAGTTCTAAATACATAAGATTGTATTTCGGTTGCAAAGGTAATGCTAAATGGTGGAAAAGGGATAAAACAAATGATGAATCGAGTGGTACATTTGTTGAAAAATGCCGGAAAAACCCCATTCCAGGGCTATTCCGGCATCATTTATCTATATTCGGAAGGCAATACGCCAAATTCCTTCTTAAAACACTTGGTGAAATAGCTGGGCGAGCTGAAGCCCGTTCGCTCGGCAATTTCATTCACACTCTGCTTACCTTCCTGAAGCAAGGCTGCTGCACGATGAAGCCGGATGCTGCGGATAAATGCCACGGGAGTAGTATTGGTCAGAGCCGTCAGCTTTTTATAAAGTCCTGTCCGCTCCATACAGAGATCCTGTGCCAGTTGTTCCACGCCATATTCGCCATCTTCAAGATGCTGTTCTATCAGAGCACGCACCTGAAGAATCAGCTCGGGTTCCCGATTGACAGCCTCGGCTGTTTCCGGTAGCAGGCTATCCTCTGGCAAGGAAGGAATGTCATCTTTTGTGGAATCGGTATTTATTACATTTGTTTTCTTTCCTCTACGAAGATAAAGAGTGATGATGCCTACCAGAATCACGAGGAAAACCACCAAGCCAGCTATCGCCCATCCCGACTTCCACCAGGGTTGGTCTATCGTGAAGAAGAGGCCCAACATTGGTGAAACATAAATCAGACCATCGTGATAGGTTCCCAGCCAGATGGCTCCTTCCTTATCCCGATAAACCGTATTGATGCCTGTGGTGAGCGATTTTCCGTCAGGCAAAGCCAATTCCTTTACCTCGCGTGGAGTAGTGCCCAACTTGAAGTCGAACATCAGATAACCATGCTGACAGCTGATCAGAGCCTGATTGTCTGATGACATATTCAATGTATGCAAGAGGTAATCGCATGCGTATATCCTGGAATATTTCCGGGTTTCCGGATTAAAATGCAGGAAGATGGAAGCATCCGTCTTGTTCTTTTCATCTCGTCCGGTTCTTATCTGGTAAAACTGTCCGCTCGGTGTCTGAACGGTGAGTGAGGTGTTCTGATAATGCTGAGCTTCGGCTGCAGAATAGGCAGAAACGGTATAGGTCAGCTTATCATTCTGAAAAACCGCCACGATTCCTGAATCCATGAAAGCATAAACCTGTCTGCCATCGGTATCCAGATCCTGCAGACACCCCCATTCCTTCTTCAAATGGATTAGATTGCCATCTTGCGTATTGAGCAGCGAATCACCCATAACAACCCATACATTTTTCCTGCTATCTACAAACAGATCCTGAATGTCATTCCGGGTCGGGCCGTTTCGCATCATTTTCATCTTATTCTCTTTTCCATTTCCTGACAGAGCGTCAAGGGGATGTTCCAGAATTCTGCCCTCTGCAAGCAGAATACAGAATATCTTCTGGTATTCCTTTACCCATAACCTGTCCTGGCTATCGGCATAAAGATGCGTCTGCCCCTTGTATTTCGTGATGTTTTCTGCCTTTTCTGCAGGAAGGGGAATCAAGGAGAAACGCCTTCCATCATAGAGATTGATGCCCTTGGGAGTTCTCACCGCCAATCTGCCATCTGTCAACTGCATCATCTGTAGGACACGGTTATCAGAAAGTCCCTGTTGGGTATTGAGTACATAGAAATATTCGTTTGTCTCTACCTTCTGGGCAGAGCTGGTAAGTATCCAGCCGCCAAAGCAGAGGAAAACGATGCATAGTTTGATGATATATGGTTTATAACTTCTCATAGAGCCTTATTGTCTATTTTCATTGCTGCTATTTTGCTTATTCTTTGCAAAAATATAAAAAAAGATTGAGACTGACAAGACAAGTAGGCAAAATTTTGAGGCTTTTACAAAGAAAAAGGCTCCCTTGTATGGAAGCAAGAGAGCCTTTGGCTATTGTTTTTTCGTTTTTACATCTCGAATCTTTTCCTATCTTGGAGAGCCAAATGGAGTGGGAGATATTGTGCTGGCAGTGATGCCGGCAGACTTCTGTATTTTTCGGATGCTTTTCTGATGCATTACCAGATAGGTGGGGACGTACCTTGCTCAAAAGAAGATATTCTAGTGGTGGGTGGAGTGATTTGCAGAAAATATTTAAGGTGGATCATAAATCTCCTTTCACGGAATCTGGATTGTGTTGAAAATAAGAGAGTTAAGTGTGAAAGGAAAAATCTCTTTATTTTGATATGGTAATTGATGGCTAAGCTTAAATATGGCGATGTAGATAGTGAATAATGAGCGTCTTGTTAGTGAATAATGAGTGTCTTGATAGTGAATAGTGGGTGTCTTTGTTATGAATGTTGGGATGAAGCATAGTAACCAGAAGGATGAGGGATAGATATTGGCAGGCGAAAAGATGAAAGCCAAGAAGCTGGTTTTGAATACAAAGTAAATCATAAGAATCGTCTTGATTAATCCAAATCGTTTTGATTGTTTATATACTAAAAAAGGTCGCCAGCATTTTGGCGACCTTTTTTTAGTATCCTTTGTTTTCTTTTTATTTTCTGAATTTCTTTTTGAACCATTGGTTGAATGCCACGTAGGCACTGATTTCCTCCTGGTGCTGAGGCTCGGCAAATGTCAGTACGTTGCCCGATGAATCTCCGTGCTGGTCTGGGAAGATAATCATCAGGTTCGTGCCAGAGAAGAAGCGGGTTAGCTCTTCCGGCAATCGCTCTAATGCCGACTTGTGGGAAACGGTTCCCTTGCGGGCTGTCACCACCACAAAGAGATGGTTCTTGCTCATGTGGGAGGCAAGCTGAGGCATCTCGTTCCAATGCTGCATCAGGGTGTATTCGGCTCTTACTTCCTGATGGCGGTTGGTGATGTACTCATTGATGAGTGCCAGGGTCTCCTCCCTGCCGTGGAACTGGATGCGGCAATCCAGATTGCCTGACAGGCGCGCCAGTCGCTCTACCCAGCGGTAGAAACCCGGTTCAAATTCTGCCCTCGATGGTACTGCCACCTGTATTCGGCGAATGGTATTGAGTGGCTGCTTGATGCGTGCCATGATGATTTGACGGCTCAGACCATTGAAGAGACTCTGATGAAACTCTCCCCAGAACTTAGGCGAAACCTCCGGATGCATGTGCATGCCGATGATGATTTCGGAACACTGGAACTCGTTGAAGGCATGCTTGATGCCGTTGGCGATGTTGGCTGCAATGCGAACCTGCGTCTGCGTCATCACGTCGGTGGCTGCGGCAAGCTGACTGCAATGATCCAGCAGCTGTCGGCCCTGTTCCTGCTTGTATCGCATATCCTTGTCATCATACACTACGTTCAGGCAGACCAGTCCTCTGTTCAGCTTCTGGTTTCTCACCAGGAAGGCGAGACTCATCAGATTATCGGCATATTCCGGATACTTCACCGGTATGAGAATCTTCTCATCGCTTGCCTTCTTGGTATCTTCGGCATCTGGAAGCTCCTTGTCGCGGAGGATAATCTTTCTGGAACTCCAGTCGGTGAGTATCGAAGAGATGACGCAGGTGCAGAGAATCATCATTACCACACCATTCAGCATGTCATCGTTCACCAGATAGGTGTTCGGACCCACCAGGAGGTTCATACCCACCATCACCATGGCGATACTGCCGGCGGCATGGGCAGAAGTCAAACCGAACATCATGTGACCCGATGACAGCGGCAACCGGAATCCGAAGCAGGCGGCATAGGCTGCGATGGCTTTTCCCAAGGTTCCGAAGAACACGATGCAGAAGATGACCCAGAGGATATGACTGCCCTGGAAAAGCAGTCCCACGTTGATGAGCATGCCCACACCTATCAAAAAGTAAGGGATGAAGAGCGCATTGCCCGTAAACTCCAGTCGGTTCATCAGCGGAGACACGTGCGGGATATACCTATTTAAAATAAGACCAGCGAAGAAAGCACCGAACACGCCCTCGATGCCCACCATCTGCGAGAGAGCCGCACTCATGAAGAGCATCGCCATCACGAAGATAAACTGCATCACCGAATCGCTGTACCGGCGCAGAAACCATCTTGTGAGTCGCGGTATCAGGAATATCATTACTCCGCAGTATGCGGCAAACTTGGCGGTGAAGAGTACCCAGAAGAGCAGACCATCGTGCTTGGAGAACGAGGCGACGAGACCTGCCAGCATGATGAGGGCTATCAGCAGCGAAAGCATGCTGGAACCCACGCTCAGCGTAACGCTCGGTTTCTGCTGCAGACCATATCTGGAAACGATAGGGTAGGCTATCAGGGTATTGGAAGCCATGATGCAGCTCAGCAGAAACGATGCCCTGGTGGAATAGTGCAGCAACCAGATGCTCATGCCGAAGGTGAGGAAGAAGGGAACGAAGCAGGTGAGCAGACCATAGATGATGAGCCGCGATTTGTTTTTCTTCATACCCTCCATGTCCATCTCTAGGGCGGCGAGGAACATGATGTAGTAGAGTCCCACCTTGCCGAACAGCTCGAAAGATGCATCTCGTTCCAGGATGTTCAGTCCGTATTTGCCCACGAGGATACCCGCCAGCACCATTCCGATGATATGGGGGATTCTGAGTTTACCCATGATGATAGGGGCAAAGAGGATGATGAGGAGCACTACGAAGAAGATCAGCGTAGGGTCGGTAATTGGAAAATATTCTGCAATATTCAGCATAGGCATTCTACTTATTGTTGATGATGAAAGAGGGATTCAGCATCCGCTTCATCCCTCTTCTTTTTATTTTTGAGTGCAAAATTACGAATAAATCTTGAAAGGGCAAAGTTTTTGCCCCCTTATCATTTATATGTGTAGAGATTTTTGTAATTTTGCACCCGGAAAACAAACTTAGGATAAAAAGATAAGGATAATTAACGTATGAAAAAAGGATTGTTTGCACTCGCCTTGGGTACATTTACCCTGGGCATCGCAGAATTTATTATTGAGGGAATTCTCACCGATGTGGCGCACAACATGAATGTGTCCATCCCTCAGGCTGGTCATCTCATCTCTATCTATGCACTGGGTGTATGCGCCGGTGCTTTCTCGCTGATATTGATGCATAAGTATCGCCCCAAGAATATACTCTTGTTTCTTACTTCGCTGGTGATTCTGGGAGCCATCATCGCTACGATAGCCCCTAGTTACGGGCTTCTGCTTTGTGCCCGCTTCATCCAGGGACTTCCTCATGGTGCCTATTTCGGTACGGCTACCATCGTGGCGGTGAAGATGGCAAAGGAGGGAAAGGGTACCAAGGCGGTGGCGATGATGTGTGCCGGTATGCCGTTTGCCAATCTGCTGGGGGTTCCGCTGGGCACCTTCCTGAGTCATACCATCTCCTGGCGAGTGCCTTTTCTCATATCGGTGGCGTTGGGCGTCATCACGCTCTATATGATTTACAAGTGGGTTCCTAATGTAGAGGCTCTGCCTAACAAGGGTATGAAGGCGCAGTTCCGGTTTATGCGCCATCTGGCTCCCTGGCTTATCATCGCTGCTACTTTCCTGGGCAACGGCGGTATTCTCTGCTGGTTCAGTTATATCTCTCCGCTTTTGCAGATGAACGGCGGTTTCCATGCGGCAAGTATCTCTGTGCTGATGATTCTTGCCGGTTTGGGAATGGTGGTAGGAAATCAGGTGAGTGCCTTGCTGGCAGACAGGTTCAAGCCGGGCCGCTTTACCTGCTATCTGCAGTTTCTGGCTGCCGCAGCCTTGCTGGCTACCTTCTTTCTGTCGCATATCGGTTGGGTATCGGCAGCGATGATGTTTATCAGTTGTGCCTGCCTTTTCGGTATAGGTTCGCCAGAGCAGTTTCTCATTGTGAAGCACAGCGAGGGTGGCGAGATGCTAGGCGGTTGCTGCATTCAGGCAGCCTTCAATCTGGGCAATGCCCTTGGAGCCTTCTTGGGCGGAATCCCCGTGGCGATGGGATTGGGATATAATTACCCTGCGCTCATCGGTGTGCCGATGGCATTGGCTGGAGCCTTCTGTCTCCTGGTGTTTCATCGTAAATACGAGTGTTCTAAAGATTGAGAAAACCTGGATTGACATGTCATTTTGCCCTGTTTCCTATGACAGAATTTGATGAAAATCAAGAAAACGGCCCTTTTTTGAAGTTTTTCCCAAAAATATTGTGTGCGTACACAAAAAGGCATTACCTTTGCACTCGAAAAGATTGAATAACGAATAATTAAAGTAAAGAAAGGATAACTATTATGATGGTATTAGTAATGACACTGGCAGTTGTAGCTGCCCTTTTTGCAGAGGTTGTAAATGTCAACAAGAAGATTAGCCTCGGCAAGTAATCAAACCTTGAGAGGCATCTCCGGATGCTTCCAGGAAGTTGATTAGAAATAAGGTAAAGATTAGGATAACAGATAAATATAGAGAAAGGATAAAAGTTATGATGGTATTAGGTATGGTTTTGGCAATGATCGTTGCCGGATGCGCTGAGTATGGCGCAAGAACTAATATGAAGAACTTCGCTTAACAGCCGTTCTTCTTTCAATTTGAGAGAATTTAAACAGTAGTTGCATAGATAAATAAAGGAAAGGCAGTTGTTGGCATTGGAAAGATGCCACCAGCTGCCTTTTCGTTTTTTCTCAGCTGAACTTTTTCGGTCTCGCTATTTTTTCTGGCTATTCCTGGCAGATTATTGGTTCCGCACCGGTTCGCCAACCTATCTTGTTCGCTTGTTGTCTCATTTTGATGAGAACATCAACGAGATGGTGAACTGGTTTTATCCTACGAGTAGTTTCATCGATTACAAGGCGGATGTGGAAGCACCATTGCCTATGATTTATCAGAGCGGTTATCTTACCATCAAAGACTGGAATATGGATACCGATTCCTATCTCCTGGATTTCCCGAATGATGAAGTGCGAAGCGGGTTCCTGATGCTGGTCAAAGCAGCAAAGCGAAGGTAGGGTAGATTGTGTGGTAGAGACCCAGAACTATATCTACATCTTCGAGTTCAAGCGTGATGGTTCGGCAGAGGAAGCCCTGAAGC
>OGOX01000537.1_pt1 | contig 28635 bp, 19 predicted proteins | sample 1552761 | NCBI WGS metagenome assembly OGOX01 (sample SAMEA2580212, study PRJEB22360) | human gut metagenome | biome: human gut; feature: human-associated habitat; material: faeces | place: Denmark | collected 2008/2010
TGGCTGCGCTGGCTGGTGATGTTCGATTCACTCTTGTTCAGTTCGTTGCAGATTTCCTTCAGCATCTTGCCTTCCAGTACCATTTGGCAGATCACTCGCTCACTGTTGGTGAGGTCGGCACATACCAGATCCCAAGCCTTCTTGCTCAGTTCGCTGGTCTTCAATTGTTCTGCGGCACGCTCCAGGATATTCTGTTGCTGCTCCGGGCGCAGTCGGCTCAGCAGGTTTACCGCCATATCCTTCTCTTCATCCTTCAGGTCGGCAAGCATGTGCAGTGCCTTCTTCTCTTCTTCCCTCATCTGCTTGGGCTGTCTGAGTTCCTTGACCATGACTGGTTCCCAGTTATAGAGCCAAACATAAAAGATCATCAGGAAACCAACCAGAACTGCCTTGATGCTGAAGAGCAGCACGGAGATCTGCGTATGCGAGATGGCTACCGCTACCACTGGCAGAAGAGCAATGGTAAAGCCGAAAGAGGTTCGGTTGAGCTGCTGGCTCTGGGCGGTAATGGCAAGTATAAACATGATGAAGATATTGCTCATCACGCTCAGGTTGTCCCGGTCGCCCTGATAGTGCAGACAGAGCATACTGTCAATCGCCAGCTTCACGAATACGAGGATATAGAGCAGGGAGATGCCGGTCTTGAATACCACCTTGCGCTTCAGCACCACATACATCAGCAGCGCCAGTGCGAGGGTATGAGCCATATTATAGAACATGCCCCCCCATGCTTTCATTATGTAAAACAAAAGGAAATGGTAGGGAATAATGAGAATCTCTACCAGAGTCAAAAGGACGAAGGCGATCACCCTTCGGCGATCCACCACTCCACAGTAGTCAGGGCATAAATGATGTTCCAAGCGCAAACACCAATCCCAAAGTTTGTTCTTAGCTTTCATTATTTGCTTTCTTTTTACTTATAATTTAAACAGTCGTTTATACTTTTACATCATCAAAGTCTTGCCCGCTTGGGGCACTTTGCATTCCTTTCAGGATCTCTGAATCCTGAATTCATTGCTAAATTACTAACTTATTCTTCTCTGCTGCAAAATTACTACTAAAAATCGAAAAACTCTAAGAAAACAGATAAAAAAGTGGATAAAAAAGCAAAAAACAGATGAGAAAAAGCATTTTTCAGGGTTTTTCAGTGTTTCATTTATGCGGTTTTTATTCGGTATCAGCATTTTTAGGCGCATTTTTCTTGGCAGCAATCGAAAAAGACGCTATCTTTGCAATCGTAAAAACAAAGTTCGCGGTTTCAAGCCCGAGCTTCCAATCAAACCCCAAAGTTGCCAACAGGCATCTAAGAACTGAGGAGTAGATGATAAAGATGATGATGAGTAGAGGATGAGTAGATGAAGAGTAAATGATAGACTAACTATTCTTTAATTAATAAAGTCTAGGAGCAAGCCTATTGAAAGGAAAGAAGGAACAAGAAAAAGAAAAAAGTATAAGTATAAGTATAAGTAAAAGATGATGATGCGTTTCTCTAGAGAGACCATTTGTCATTCTTAAATCATTAAAAGATTTTAAGTATGAACAGAAGGATTTTAATTGCGCTACTGGCTGTTGGTAGCTTCATCTGCCCAGCCGTCGCTCAGAAGGTGGCCTTGAAGACGAACCTCCTTTATGATGCTACAAGCACCATGAACCTCGGCTTCGAATTTGGCCTTTCCCCAAAATGGACCTTGGATGTATCCGGCAACTACAACCCGTGGACATTTTCCAAGAACAAGAAGTGGCAGCACTGGCTTGTTCAACCAGAAGCTAGATACTGGTTCTGCAATAAGATGATGGGCTCCTTCATCGGCTTCCACGCCCTCGGAGGTTCTCATAACATAGGTAACGTAGATCTTGATTTCAAGTTCCTCGGTACCGACTTCTCCAAATTGAAAGATTACAGATACGAAGGTTGGTTCGTAGGTGCAGGTGTTGCATACGGTTATACCTGGGCTCTTTCCAAGCATTGGAACTTCGAGGCTGAACTCGGAGTGGGATACGTTTATTCGAAATCGGATAAATATGAATGCCCACAGTGTGGTGAGAAACTCGAGAAAGACAAGGCGCATCACTACGTAGGACCTACCAAGGCGGCACTCAATCTGGTGTATGTCTTCTAATTCATGATACATTATTATATTAATAAGTAAAAACTGAAGATTATGAATACATATAAGATTTTAAACAAGACACTTGGAGCCGTCGCCCTCAGCATTCTGTTTAGCACTAACGCTATCGCTCAGGAACAGGCTGCCAAGGATATGAAAGTCCTCAACAAGGAAATCAAGAAGAAAGGCAATAAGGTGAACGTCTATATGGACCTCAATCTCGATGACGTGAAACTGGCAAGCAATAAGGGTCTCATCTTCACACCTATTTTATATAAGGGTGAGGATACGCTCAAACTCCCGGCTGTGGAGGTGATGGGTAACAAGAGATACATCTACTACCAGCGTACCAAGAAGACCGCTACCCAGAACCCGCTCATCGTTGCCAAGCGTGAAAACAAGGAGCCACAGACGCTCCGATACGCTTACTCTACTCCTTACCAGGACTGGATGAAGAACTCCAACTTCGCCATCAGCAATGATGCATGCGGATGTAACCAGAAACTGCTGGCAGAAAACCTGCTCACCAACAATGGCGAGGCGCTCGTTACTCCTCAGCAGCTCTACCAGGCTTATCAGCAGCCAAAGGCGGAGACAGTGAAGATCAGACAGGAAAACGGTTCGGCTAGACTCAACTTCCGCATCAACAAGTGGGATATCGTGAAGGATCTCGGTAACAATACCAATGAGTTGGCTACCATTAAGCAGACGCTCGACCTTGTGAAGAACGACCCTGATGTAACCATCACTTCCATTACCCTCCACGGATATGCTTCTCCTGACGGCAGTTATGCCAACAACAACAAGCTTTCCCGCAACCGTACCCAGGCTCTCTACAACTATCTGTTGAAGACCTACCCTATCGACAAGAAGCTCTTCAAGGTAGAATCTACAGCTGAGGATTGGGAAGGAACACTGGAGTACATCAAGAGTCACAACATCCCTCAGAAGGAAGCTGCTCTCAAGATCATCAACAGCGATATGACTCCTGACCAGAAGGAACAGACGCTCGCAGCCAAGGCTGGTGAAGCATTCCGATTCCTCGTTGACAAGGTTTGGCCAAGCTTGCGCCGCACAGATTACACCATCGAGTACGACGTGAAGGCATTCAACCTCGAAGAGGCTCGCAGAGTAATCAATACCCGTCCGCAGAAGCTCTCTCTCCAGGAGATGTACATGGTAGCTAGCAGTTATCCGAAGGGAAGCGAAGAGTACAACAATGTATTCGACACCGCAGTCAAGATGTTCCCAGAAGATAAGCTCGCCAATCTGAATGCTGCCCTTGCAGCCATCGATAGAGGTGACAAGGTAAGCGCAGAGAAGTACCTGAAGAAGGCTGGCACCGGTGCCGAAGTAGATAATGCCCGTGGTTGCCTCGCCGTTCTCAATGAGGATTACGAAGCTGCCAAGCAGTACTTCCAGAAGGCAGTAGCCGGAGGCTTGAAGGGTGCTCAGGAGAATCTCAACAAGCTGAACAAGATTGTGGAATAAGAGTTTGATTTTTAAGTAATGCATATCAGGAAGTTAAAGGAGTTAAAGAAGTTAAGGAGTTAAGACGTATGTCTTACTGCTTAAAAAACACGCCAAAAAGACTGTTGTCTTAACTCCTCAGCGACCGTAGGGAGCGATAACTCCTTGACTTCTTTAACTCCTGAACTTGCGAGACTTGAATTAAGTATAAGTAAAAGAATAAACAATAATATTAATATAAACTAAAAAATTTAATTTAAGAACAAGAAAAGAAAGAATAGTATTTGATTACCCCCGGGCGAAGACAGTGATGAGGTCTGAGAGACCCGTCCATTTCGCAACTCAAACTAAAAAATTTGTATAACACTTAATAAGTAAAAGATTATGAAGAAAATGAATTTGCTCGTTATGAGCTTGGTATCAGCAGCAGCGTTATCTTTCTCAAGCTGCAGCAGCAATGATGATTTGACAAGTGGTGGCGCAGGTACACAGTCACAGGTTGATGGCTTCTATATGACATTGGCTATTCAGACTCCTACCAGCAATGGTACAAGAACAGTACCTGGTGCAGACAAAACTACATCAGCTTCAACTGAAGAGCAGACTGTAACCAAGGGTACATTCTTCTTGGTTGACCAGAATGGTAGTGTTGCTTTCAGCCGCTACGTAGATAGCTCATCTAAAAATGAAGATGAAAAATGGAATGGAGCAACCGAGAAACAGAATGGCACTAAGCTCATTAACATTAAGGTTGATCAGGTAGCAGCAGGAACAACCTATAAGGTTTACTTCTTGGCAGGTGATAACAAGGTTCCTGAGAAAACAAACCCTACAACATACGTATTTACAGCAGCATCAAAGTTTGCGAACCCATTTGCAACAGCTAAGAACTTTGCTATGTTCAACCAGAATGATGCAAATGTTGACGGTAATGGATACACCGTTGTTTTCACCAAAGATAATAAAGACAAGGCACACCCTGCAACTGTAACGTACACCAAGGGTTCTGTAGTAAAGGAGAAGGCTCCGATTGCAATTGAGCGCATTACCGCTCGTATCGACGCTCCTACTTCTGGTGTAAAAAATATCACTGCAACTTATAGTGGTGACAAAGAGCTTACTGAGGCTGTAAAGGAAGCAATGAAGGATGCAAGAGATAAGGTTAAGGAAATCACATTGAGCAGATATGCGATTGTAAACCTGACCAAGAAGGCTAACGTTATGCAGACTTGGAACAATAGTGCACTTTCTATTCCTGCTGGTAGTGAAATGTGGCAGCCAACAACAGCATTTGGTGGTGAAAAACTCTTTACAGACGGTGGTTTCACAACTGTAACAGCAACTCCAAACAACTACGTATTCGAGAACACTTCAACAGACCCTACAAAGATGTACTTCGAGTATAAGGTTACTTTGGATGAAACAAAGTTTGTGAACAAGGCCGGTGAAGTTATGCCAGCAGACAATGCAGATGGTACATTCTATCGCTACAACAACATTATCTTCACAAGCTTTGCACAGATTTTCGCTCACTATGCTGATGTTACTGATATCTTTGGTACAGGTAAGACCGCTGACGTTATGAAGAAAGAATTGAAGGATATTCTCGCTAAGCCAGCAGGTACAGAAAGAGAGACTGCTTTGGAAACCTTCCGCAAGACATACGATATCGAAGTATTCGATAAGGGTATGACTTACTATCGCCAGGACATCGTTGACAAGAACCTCTTAACTACAGGTCTGTCATTAATTCAGCGCAACACCATCTACCAGTTGACAGTAAACAATGTCTTCAATATTGGTGCACAGGTTCCTAATGGTGAGGATGAGATTGACAAGAAGTCTTTGTTCTACCTCAACGTAACAGTTTCTGTTAACCCTTGGGTTCTCAATACACAGGATGTAAACTTGGGTGACTAATCCCAATCACTTCGCTTCATCGCAAAAGCAGAACAGAAAGAAATGAAAGATTCGGGGATGCACCTCATCCCCCGCTCTCAAGATAATTCTTGAAACAACAATACTCTCAATCTCCCGGGGGCTACCCCGCCTCCGGGAGATAAAAAAAAGAAAAAGATGATATTTGCCGCCAACAGATGGCGGGAACCCCTATCGTGCTGAATCAGCACCACTCAACAAGAAAAAAAAGATGCCGGAGGCTACCCCACTTCTTACGCCCTACGGCACACTAGATATAAGTATAAGTAAAAGAATTAATAAAACACAAACGATATGAAACATTTCATCATCAAAAACGGTTGCAAAGTGGTTTGTATCTCAGCCATCGCACTCTCTTCGCTTTCATCATGCATGAAAGACGATCTGACGAATTGTCCTGCACCTAAGGTGTCGCTCAAGTTCGATTATACATATAATGTCGAGAACGCTGATGCCTTCTCCCAGGAAGTGAAAAACCTCAACGTCTATGTTTTCGATAAAAACGGTAAATACTTCGATACCTATACGCAGTCAGCCGACAAATTCGAAACGGGTCACAGCATGGATATCACAGACTTACAGGAAGGCAAATACACCTTCGTCTGCCTCGCTCGTGACAAGAAACCTACAGGTAGCAGAGCCGACGGTGACGACGAGATGGAGTTCAGCTTCACCCAACTCACACCAGGAGTTTCTACCATCAACGACCTGCAGGAGGAAATGGGAAAGAAAGACGGAGAGGCTTCTGTCAACAACAAGAAGTTCACCGCTCTCTACACCGCCCAGACATCTCTCGACTTCAAGGGCAAAAAGGACACATCCGGCAAACTGAGCTTGATGAAATGTACCAAGACCTACCGCATCGTGATGCTTCCTTACGATAACGACCAGCAGGGATTCGTGGCAGAAAACTTCGACGTAAGAATCAAGGGTTCGGCTGCCCTCCTCGACTACAAGGGCGACAAGGTAAAGGATGCCAACGGAGTAGAACAGAACAAGCCGATTACCTACGTGCCTTACAACGAGAAACTGGTGGTGAACTCCAGCGGCAATACCCAGGTAGAAGGTGAAGAAATCGACAAGGCTCTGGTTTACGACCTGTCTTCTTCCAGAATGTTCGAGCGCAAGGACGATGTAAGCACCCGCAACACCGAAAGCACGGAGTACGATGACAAGCGAATCGTAATCACCGACAAGCGCACAGGCAAGGTAATCTTCAACCACTCACTGCCATGGTTCCTCGCTCTCTGCGGCGAGCGCACCGACAAGGGCTGGGAGGATCAGGAATACCTCGACCGCCAGGATCACTACACCCTCGTATTCTACGTTCCAAGTCCAGGTTCCGACTACCACATGGATGCTAGAATCAAGGTGAACGGATGGGTTCTCAATCTGCAGAATGCAGACCTCGGAACCAAATAAGGAAACAGTGCTACCCACACTGTATAGAGAGAAAGAAAAGTATAAGTATAAGTAAAAGATTAAAAAGATGAAACGCTATAACTCAACTTTGATCAAGATGACACGCCGGCTAGGCATGGCTATCGCAGCCTTGCTCATGTTGAGCACAATGGCATCTTGCTCAGACCAAGATTCGCAGGCACCTGCAACTGGCGATGAAGCTTACCTCAACCTGAGCTTCTCTACCGCCAGCGCCACGACTTCCAGAGCAGGCGGAACAGGAAATATCGGAAACGATGAGACTCAGGCTAATCCTACCGTTGAGAGCGACATTCATAGCATCAAGGTATGGGTGTTTAAATCAGGAACAAAAGGAGAAGCCAAGCCTATCGCCTACAAGGAAGACAACACTCCTACTGCTGTTGGCGGAGGTACCGCCAACGGCAACTACACGCTGAACTTGAGATTCTTGCGTAAGATCAACGGTGAAGAACTCAAAAACATCGACCTCTATATTCTGGCAAACTCAGAGAGTACCAATATGGCTGATAAGCTGAAGGGCAAGGATTTCCGCAGCATTACCCGTGCAGACCTGCAAGGTGTAACCTTCGATGATCCTTTCGGCATTACATCAGAAGGCAAGGCTCAGACTACAGTGGTTTCAACCGGCAAGGGTCTCCCTATTTCCCGTGCCATTACCAATATAGAAATAGCCAAACACGTAGCTGATACTGAGATTGAGGCAAAGGACAAAGGTATTTCGATTCCTCTGGTTCGCGCCGTTTCCAAGCTTCACTTCTATTTCGCCCGCACGGCAGATGCTGATGCCTTGACAGAAAATGTGAAGGTAACAAAAATTGAAATAGATGGAAACACCTTCCCAACAGAAAGCTATGTCTTCCCTGATGAAGAGGATTATGCAACTGCTGATGCCAACAAGGCTGCAACAAGCAATAAGTACGGAACTCCTGCTTATGTTGCTTCACCCCTCAAGCTTGACGGTGTAGAGAATGCCAAAATCAAGGCTGTAGCAGATCCGCTTGCTTATAAGCGAGGACCAGGTGAAACTGCTCAGACTTATATGGACCGCATGAATAATGAAATCGGTGGACATAACTTGAGTTATCTTCGTGAAACCAACAAGCCTATCACAGGTAAGATTTACTATCAGTTGGCTGACGGCGGCAGCGTAAAATCTCAGGGATTCACCATTCCATCCAGCGGCAACGCTATCCGCAACCGAGAGCTCGTAGTTTACGGCTACTTCCTTCAGGGTGGAGCCCTCTGCCTCGACTGGCAGGTAATGCCTTGGAACAAGGTAACTTCTGAAATCAGCTGGAGCAATGTAAATTGCCAGATGTATGCTTGGCAGACAGGTTCAACCCTGAAACCAAAGGGAGGTGACGCAGAAGGTCTCTACTGTCTGGTAAACTATCCTAGATACAAGGATACAGAACATGAGATATTGGAGGATAAGAAATCGGGAGCAGCCTACTACTTCAAGGTAGAAAGCCCTGCAGGACTGGTTTGGAAGGCACATCTCACAAACCCTGATGAGTTTGCTTTTAACTATGATGAATCTATTAAAGGAAGTACCAACTGCGTTTCTACAGGCATCGCCCGAAAAGATCCTTATCAGATCAAGGTAGAAGCCAAGAAGCCATGGACAAACGGTACTTCATGGACAGAGTTGACTGACTGGGCAAGAGGTAAGGGCACCAATCCTGTATATACCGACCTCTACGTAACCGTATCTCTGGATGGTATCCATGAATACGAAGTAGAAATCAATCCTGATAATGCAGGAGGTATGTATCAGAAAGGAAGAAAGTTTGCAGGAACCAAAACCCGCATCCGCATCTTCCAGCTGCAGGCTACCCAGGGAACTGCCTACGATAAGCTTCAGAGCAATAGTGGACATTATACTAATTATTTAAAATAAGGAGGGCAAACAATGAAAGCAATATCAAAATACTTTGCGATGTGTGCAATCGCCCTCTTAGGGCTTGCAAACACATCTTGCATGAGCGATGATATGGACGGCACACCGAGTTGCGACTACGATGTGGTGCTGGAATATAAAGTAGGCGGTTCTGCTACTGAAACCCGTGCAGCTGTTACCCGTGCTGCAGTAGAGGATGGATCAGAAGATCTCAATGAGAACCTGATCAATCGCCTCGACCTCTTCGTCTTCGATGCAGCCGGAAAGCTCGTCAAGAGTCTTCCTCTTACAGATGCTTCCGTTCAGGGCAGTCCTACTAAAGATTACAAGCACAAGAAGTTGGAAAGCGACCAGCTGAAGCGTTCGGAGATTACAGGCAACACTCTCTATCTGGTGGCAAACCTGGATAATATCAGCGGAATCACAACTTTGGATGAATTGAAAGCTGCCACCATCAACAAGGCAGCCACCTTCAATCACAATGCCAAGCAGACTTCATTCGTGATGGATGCCAAGATGGAGGAGACGAAACAGATTGAGAACGGAATGATTCACATCAAGTTCCAGCTGAAGAGAGCGCTAGCCAAGATTCGCCTCAACGTACAAGATGACAAGGGCAACACAGTAGTTCCTACAGAGTATGCCTGCCAGTTGATACATTACGCAGCAGATGGTTCTATCCTCGCCGACGGCAACATCACCGACAATGCATTGAATAAAGATGCAGCAGCCAGCAGCAAGGTAACTGTTCCTGTCGTAACACAAAACAACAAGGCTGTGTTCTACTCATACGCCAACAGTTGGATTGACAAGACCAAGACAAAGAATCCGTATGCAGAAGAGCCAATCGATGTCACCAAGCAGACCTACATCCTGCTCAAGGCAAAATACAACAACAAGGATTACTTCTACAAGGTGCCGGTAAACAAGCGCCTCTACGAAAGCAACGATGCCGCAAAAACAGATTGGACCAAATACGAGCCTCTCTATCGCCTCGACCGCAACACCATCTACGACGTAACAGCCAAGGTGGACAGAGAAGGAGGTGATACTCCTGAGAATCCGGCAACATTGTATGTGCAACCTATCGTAAGTGACTGGGATGACAACATCGCATGGGACTATACTGATAAGGTAAGCATCGAGATGAAACGAGAAGCAGGAGATTTTGGAGAAGCAGTGGAAGTTCACTACGGTATTGCCAATGGCGGTGGTCCAGCTATCCAACTGAATAACATTGATACAGGCAACAAAAACTGGATCCTTCAGTGCGACAACCCAGACTTTGCGTTCTATGTGGATGGAAAGATCTATGATACAGTAAGTAAGAGCGACATCACTGGCAACTCATTTACATTCTATGTAGTGCCAAAGAGAAATAAAGACTTAGCAGTAGAAAGAAATTTCGATACCAAGGTATTTATCGTTCTTGCTCCTGACATGAGAAAGGTTCTGTTCAATGTAGGAACTGGAAAACTACCTGGAGATGACTTTTATATCAAGTTCACCCAGGGTGCTGATCGCTCAGGAATTTAAATGAGAATATGTGGTTTAAATAAACTAAAGGATTAAATCATCATGAAGAAGTTAAATAAATATAGAAAATCTGTACAAGGCTTGATGTTGTTGACCTTCGGTCTAACAATGGCAGGATGCTCCGCTCAGGATGATTTCTTCACCGAAACATCGTCAGAGAGCCTCAGCATCAAGCCTAGTGTAACAGAAGCAACTGTATCAAGAGCTGTTGCTTCTGACCAAGCCCTGCGTGAAGCTGCACTGGACAACCTGTACGTGAAGATTTTCGACAAGGAATATCAGGAGCAAAGTGTCAACAAGAAGTTTGACAGCAACTTGCGAAGCAACCAGAAAGAGGTTCTTGGTCAGGGCAACTGGAAAGTTGACTTGAACCTGCAGGAGAACAAGGATTACTTTGTGTACTCAATTGCCAATGCAAAGGAGGACTTACAACAGGTAAACTCACTGGCAGACCTGAAAGCGAAGGTGCAGACTGATGCCGACATCTGGAAGCCTTACAGCAGCGACAAGAATGCAACCAAGAACTTCCTGATGACAGCCAACTCTGGTTGGACAGTCAGCAAAGAGCCTACCCAAACCATCGAAAGTAAGCTGACAAGAGCTGCAGCCAAGATCGTTGTAAATCTCAAGATCAATGTTGCTGGCTACGAGGTGGTAGGTGTACCTACCTGGCAGTTGCTGAACTATAACACCCAGACTACTCTCTTTGGTCCAAATACTGCTAAGAACATAGCTAGTATGAGCGAAACTGAGACGAATGAGAAAATGGCTAAGACTGCTGATGGCTATCAGTTGGTTACCTACAGCTACGCAACATTATGGGATAATAATGCAAGTGCACCTCAGGCAAAGATCAAGGTGATGCTGAAGAAGGGTGAGGAAAAGCCTGTGGATTACTATTACAGTATTCCTGTTCGCGACCCTAAGGCAACCAAGGCATTGGATCGTAACTACGTCTATACAGCCAACGCCACCGTAACAAGTCTGGGCAGCAGTTCTGACATTACTTATGGTGATGCTATGAATCTGGTATATGATGTACAGAAGTGGACCAAGGGCGAAGAGACAACAATCAATGCTGGAGATCAGAAGTACTTGTTGGTTTCTCCTACCTTTATGATCATGAAGAACAAGAGATTTGATGATTCTACCATCAAGTTCTATGGTTCAGGTGAATGTAAGGTAGAAACCAAGGAAATTTACTATTATGACAAAAATGGTAAGAAACAATCATGCACTGGTAGTCAATACTTCAATGCTTCTGCAGAATATGCAAAAGGTCATAGTGAGTTAAAGGACAAGGGAACTATTGTCATTGGTGCAGAAAATTCAACAGCCGTCAATGACTTCGTACCACTGTCTGTTAAATATATCAAGATAAAGGTAACTTGCGATGGTCTGGAAGAGATTGTAACTATCAAACAGTATCCTTTGGAGTATATCCAGGGTATAGCTGGTTGGTATTCAACAAAATCTATAGACGGATGGATTGATTGGCAAGAAGATCAAGCTCCGCACGATAGATGGAAGAAGTCATCTGATGATAATTTTAATGCAAAAGTAAAAATTGGAACAAAGATTTATGAATATAATGACTATTATTCATATTATTACGGTTATTATTATGCAGAATACGACCAAGATGCGACTTCAGGACGAGATAACAATCAAATGTACGTTGTACAGATTACAAGTACCAACCAGACTAGTAGCGACTATAAAATAGGACACGTTACCAACATCAATGAAAAAACAAAGTTGTCTCCGGAAAATGTAGTTTCGCCCGCTTTTATGCTAGCATCCCAATTAGGTACTGTATCTACATTCGGTAAGGGAGTTAATGCTTCAAATCATTGCGACAAATACGTAGAGGTGAGAACGGATGGAAAGAAATATACAGGCTGGCGATTACCTACAGCTGCAGAAATTGGTGTAATTACCAAATACCAATACGATTCGAAGCAAAATGTTATGAGCGAGGTCTTAAGAGGTCGGCAGTACTGGGCTTTGGATGGCAGCAAGGTTACGGCCAATAAAAATGGCTCGGGTTCTGGATATGTTCGTTGCGTTCGCGACCTCTCACCAGAAGAGGTAAAAGAGCTGGAAAACAAGAATGAATAACAATTAAAGAAGGTACAAAATGAAAAAGTTAAAACTATATATCGGAATGTTGGTAGGACTGTTAGCAACCATGCTAACAGCCTGCACAAGCGATTTGTCTGAAGAGACGGTGCCTTCTAACAGCAAGGGTGAGATGACGCTCAGCTTCAAGGTATCTACTCCAGACTACAAAATCGGAACAAGATCTGAGGGCTACAACAACGAGGGATTCGAAAGCTCTGATGTGCAGATATTCTGCTTCGATGCCAATGGTTACTTCCTGGGCATGGGTCAGAATCTGAAAGTGGAAGCTACAAGCAAAGAGAAAATTGGCGAAGGTGCAGCTAACACCAATAACAAAAAGATTAGTGTGAAGATGCCTAATGCCACAGCCCGACTCCACATCATTGCCAATGCCAATATCAATACAGAAAAGGCTGCCAACGAGTGGATTGGTTTGCATGAAAACAAGCTGATTACTACGTTTGAATCAAAGGCTACTGAAGACCAGGCCCTGAAAACCAAGTATTGGGGATATTGCAGTGGCACTACAACTGCTGATATGAAGGCAAAGCTTACCAATAGCAGCAATGTGATTCATCTGATTAGAGATCGTGCTAAGATCACAGCAGACTGGGAAACTTCAACCAATATCAAGAGTGTAGAAATCTCCATCGGTGAAGGAATGTTGTATGCTACAATGGCAGCATTCGACCGTAACAAACTGGAATTTCCAAACACCACTGCTGCTAAGGATTGGGAATGGAATATTACCGACATTACCCTGCCTAAGTCAGAAGAAAGATACAAAGGTTCTGCAAGCCAGATGGGAACTGTGCAATATTGCTTTGAGGATGAAAACTCAAGTAAGAATCCTGTAAGATGTATTCTGAAAGTAACATTCAACGACAACACCGTAAAATGGTACAAGGTTTATCTTCAGAATGAGAATCAGCAATTCTATAAGGTCAAGAGAAATTATACCTATGCGATTCACATCAAGAAGCTGAATCCAAAGTTAGGTTATACTGGCTACGACAATGCCTTTAACGGCTATGCTGCCAACAACCCTTGGATTCAGGTAGAGCAAATCGTACCAAAGATATCAGATGGAACTTATACATTGGAAATTCCTAATGGTACAAACGTGATGTTGAACTATGGTGCTGCAGAAAGTCAGGAAATCGACTTCAATTACGAAGGTGGTGATTTGAACAAAGCAAACCGTTTCGATGTTAACTGGGTTACGAATAATGAGTTAGGAAAGAAAGATCTCACCATTAACTATGCAAACGGTAAGGGTAAGATTGGCTTTACCAGAGATGTCATTACCGACCAGCTAAAATCTGGCGAAATCCGAATACTCGACAAGGTGAGTGGTATGAGTAGAACTATCAAGATATACAGTATCACGAAGTTCGACTTCGGTTTCACCTTCTCAGGTATGTCTGGAAGGTATAAGGATAATACAGGTTCTCTTACCTATACGATTCCGAAGAACTATCCTTCCGAGCTTCTGCCAGTAGAAATCAGAATAGCTTCTAACACCATCAACCCTGAGGATTGCGATGTGGAGGTAGGTTCTACAGAAGAAATCACAGAAGGCAAGGATTGGAACTGCTGGTTCTTAAAGAAGTTTGACTCTGCAGCAGCTCTCGGAGTAAAGCAGACAATTACTCTCAAGAACATCAGAGACAATAGCAGAGGTGACAAGGGTAGCTTCTACGTAAAAGTAAAATATGGTGGTGGTTTGCAAACTTTTGCATTCACCTACTAATAAAGAATTAGCAAAATACAAAAGTTAAGAATCATATATCTGTAAGAGAGGAGGGAAGGAAGTTGAGAATACTTCCTCCCCCTTGTTTTAGTTATTATAAGACATTATTATCATTTACTATTATACAAATTTGCGAAGACTAGACTAGACTGGTCGTTGGAATTTTAGTTGCCGAGGTGACTCACCTTCTAAGATTCCACGACTTTTTTGTGCCCTGAAAGAACACCTCATTTCATTCATAAGCATACACACCTCATTCGTAGGCACACACGCCTCATTCATAGGCATACACGCCCTGAAAGGGCAGAAGCTCCTAGCCCAGGGCATCGCCCTGGGGATAATGGCAATCAGCAATGCGCCCTGTAAGGGCAAAAGCTTTGTAATCATCTGGTTCTTTGAAGCTTTTGCCCTTACAGGGCGACAGGTTTGCAAACATATCTACCCAGGGCGATGCCCTGGGCTAGGAGCTTCTGCCCTTTCAGGGCGTATTGGTTGTAATAACTTTCAAACAAAAAAAACTCCCTATAAGTTCAGGCATCTATCGCCTGGCTTATGGGGAGAACTTGTATCTGATAATTTTATGATTTCAATTGATGCAATTGCTCATGGGTTAAGCCCGTCAGTTCCATGATAGAGTCATCATCCATACCCTTTAATAGCATTTTCTTCGCTATATCAAGACTTTTGTGATAACTACCTCTTGCTTCACCTTTAGCAAAACCTTTTGCTTCACCTTTGGCAAAACCCTTGGCAACACCTTCATCAATACCATTCATGTAATAGCTCATTAAGACACCATAGTAATCATCGGCGGCCTTTAAGCTTTCATCATATTTCTCTTGCTCTTCCTGACTCAGACAGCGGGAATCTGCCAGTTCAGCAAGACGCTTGAAAATCTTCTTCTGTGCCGTAAACGGCATTCTCTCTAATGCTTCCATATGCTTTAATACATAAATCCATTTGTCAAACCTTGAAGGTGACATCCCTGATATGCATTTCGTCAACCAACAGGTCGTTCAAGAAACTAATCAGCAAATCCTTGCTGAATTCTTGTCCGAAGAGGCGTTTGAATCCCCAATCGGTGAAGGGGTTAATATATTTACCCATGGCAAAATATTGAGATAATTGATATCTGATGGCAAATTTACGATTTTTCTCTGAAAACTCCAAGAAAAAAACGCAAAAATTTGAAAAACCATAGAATTTACCTCTATTGGATAATAAAACTATTCCGCCTCACCGGATATGTCGTTCATCCCCCCGCCAGGCGTCCCGACGGAGGATAGGGAGGTTATCTAAAAAATATCGCCCACCAGCTGATATCCACTTGCACAACAGGTGTTGGGCGAGCGCATAACAGCTGATATGCAAGCGCACAACAGCTGTTGTGCGGCTGAAGACATAGGCATCTCCGGCTTATACCGTTAATTCTTCCGGCAACAAGTAAAGGTAACTCCGAAGACTATTTACGTTAAACCGATGCAACAATGATAGTACTTACAAGGCACGATGATAGTACTTACAAACTGCAAAGACGTCACTGAGTGGTCGCTATGATAGTACTGACGATGCGTAAAACGGCTTGTAGCGCTTATTGCCTCACTATGGCACAACATTGCCCCTTACCAGGGCAATAACCTGCCATTGCCAGGCACAAAACGATACGTTGAGAGCTGGTAAAACAACCACTCGCTTTTTTACTCTTCACTCTTCACCAAATCGGCTGAAACCCCGATAAACACTGGGGTTGCGAGAGGTGAAGAGTGACGCACCACTCTTCACCACTCTTCACCACTCTTCACCACTCTTCACCTTCGGCCGCCGATTTTCAATTCACAGATTTTCACAGATTTCCCGGGTGAAGGGTGGGTGAAGAGTGGTGAAGAGTCGAGCGCAACTCTTCACCCGTGCAAATTCCTTAGCTACAGATATTTATACCTTTCTGGTGAAGAGTGAAGAGTGTTTTTGAAGCTGTACGGTCAAAGTTTTTCGGGAAAAGTTTTGGAGATTAGGAGATAAAGTGTTATCTTTGCCATCAGATTCAAAAACGAATAATCAAACTGAGTTATGATAGTAAGACCAAAGCGCATTTATCGCAAGCGCATACCATACGGCATGCAGAATTTTGAGGATGTCATAAAAGAGGATTGTTACTATGTGGACAAGACTCCTTTCATCGAGCAGATAGAAGAATCCAACAAGTATTTCTTCTTCATTCGCCCTCGCCGTTTCGGCAAGACACTTACCCTCTCCATGCTTGAGAATTACTATGACATCAACAAGAAAGACAAGTTTGAGGAAATCTTTGGCAAGCTTTACATCGGGCAGAATCCTACACCAGAGCATAGTACATATCTCATTATCCACCTCAATTTCGCCGAGGTGGCAGCAGGATTGGATGATTATAAGGATGGACTGGACAACCATTGTCGCCTTGTATTCAATTTCTTTTGTGACATCTATGCACATATTCTTCCTGCTGGTACCAAGGAAGGATTGCAACAGGAGCCTGATGCGGTATCCAAGTTGAGGTTTCTTTGCCAGAAATGCCAGGAGGTAGGAAAGAAGATTTATCTCTTCATCGATGAGTACGACAACTTCACCAACATGATTCTCGCCCATGAGGAGCATCTCGTGAGGTATCGCAACCAGACCCACGGAGAGGGATACTTGCGCCAGTTCTTCAACACCATCAAGGGTGCGGCTGGCAATACCCTGGGCAGAGTGTTCGTCACGGGAGTAAGCCCTGTAACCATGGATGACCTGACCAGCGGATTCAACATCGGAACCAACTACTCCCTAAGCCCAAAATTCAATGAGATGACGGGCTTCACGGAAGAAGAAGTCAGAGAGATGCTGGATTATTACAGCAGCGTCCTGCCGTTCAATCACACCACCGATGAGCTGATCAAGGTGATGAAGCCATGGTACGACAACTATTGCTTTGCCGTCAAGAGCTATGGCAAGACCACGATGTACAACTCCGTGATGGTGCTCAATTTCATTAGCAACTATATAGATAATGAGTACGACATCCCCGACTCCATGGTAGAGACCAACATCCGTATCGACTATGACAAGATGCGCATGCTCATCCGCCACGACAAGGAGTTCGCCCACGATGCCAGCATCATCCAGCAGTTGGTGACCCAGGGATTCGTGATAGGCACGCTCAACGAAAACTTCCCTGCCGAGCGAATCAACGACCCAGACAACTTCCTCAGCCTGCTGTTCTATTTCGGCATGGTGACGATAGACGGAACTTATGATGGTGAGACCAAGTTCATCATCCCGAATGAGGTGGTGCGTGACCAGATGTACACCTACCTGCTCGACACCTACAAGGAGAACGACTTGGTATATGATAGATATAGCAAGGGTAAACTGGAGAGCAAACTGGCTTATCATGGAGAATACAAGCCATACTTTGAATATATCGCCGACTGCCTGAAGAAGTACTCCTCACAGCGAGACAAGCAGAAGGGAGAGGCTTTCGTGCATGGCTTCACCTTGGCGATGACGAGCCAGAACAAGTTCTATCGCCCTATCTCTGAGCTGGATAATGACGGCGGCTATGCCGACATCTTCCTCTCTCCGCTCTGTGACATCTACAAGGACATGGTGGATTCATATATCATCGAGTTGAAATATTGCAAGAGCCAAACTACCGATGAGCAAGTGAAAAAGCTCTTCGAGGAGGCTTCTGCTCAAATCTCCCGCTATGCGGAAAGTGATATGGTCAGAGAGGCGATAAAGACCACAAAGCTCCACAAGCTGGTGGTCATCTACCGCGGAGCGGAAATGGTGGCTTGCGAGGAGATATAATTACCGGAGAAGAATAACAGATTCAACAAATAATAAATAATAAAATGATGAAAGCAAGACATATCTCTTATCTTATCGTATGCATGCTTATGTTATGCTGCCTGAATACTCAGGCGCAGAATGCATTCCCCTACCCTGCGCTGCCTGATACGCTGCGCAGCGTAGAACAGCGCGCTACCTACCTCAGCGAGCACTACTGGGACAACTATCAGTTTGCTGATACTACCCAACTGAAAAACGAGGAGATTACAGAACAGGGATTCGTCAACTTTATCGATATCCTCGCCCGTTTCAACGACGAGATCGCCCAGAAAGGCATCAGCGCCTTCACCGCCAAGGCTTACGCACAGAAGCCTGCCAAGGAGAAATTCGAGAGCCTGATAGAGCATTATTTCGACGACCCACAGTCGCCGATGAGAAACGACAGGGTATATAGCTTCTTCCTGGCGGAAATGAAGAAGTCGCCTTACTTCGATGAAGCGGAAAAGGAACGCATCGACTTCAAGTGGAAAGCGGCACGAAAAAACCTGCCAGGCACCAAGGCTATCAACCTCTCCTTCAAGCTGGAAGATGGAATAATGCATCAGTTGACTGACTATCAAAATGAAAAGGTGATACTCTACTTCCATGATCCGGAATGCGAGAATTGCCACAAGGTTACGGCGTGGCTGAAAAAACAGACCATTCCTGCTGAATACAGAATGCTCAGAATCATTGCGGACGATCAGATAAGTGCTACTTACAGCATCAAGGCGATGCCTACGATTTACTTATTAGATAAAGGCAACATCGTGGTTTTAAAGGACTGTACGCCGGAACTGCTCATCAGCGTAATCAATAACAATTAATAAAAAAAACTAGACTGGTCGTCTGAGCGACGCTCAACTTATTATCATTTACATTTACTATTATTCAATTACATTCTTTAATTATTCAATTTACATTCTTTAATCACACTTTCTATATTATATTTTCTATTCTACCTATTTATATTGAATCATAATCGTAAGGTATTGTATTAATCATATACCCTATCTTATTTCGCCTTTGTAGAGTCGTAATGCATATTGAACTCCTCGCGAGTGTGGTCGTTTCTCTTAACTACGATCACATAGTCACCATCTTTAACTATTCCAACCTTCGCAACAAGTGTGAAATAACCATACTTACCAGACTTGCCGTAATCGCCTGTCTCGGTGATGATAATCTTGTTGCCAACTAACTGAGAGTCAAACTTGATATTTGTGCCCTCATCAAAGATTACATTCTTGTGAGTCAACTGCAACTGACCACCAGAAAGAACCTTGCATACCAGCTTCTCGTTGTTCTCACCATTGATGTTAGAGGTTTCATTTACCTCAGCACCGGTTGTCTGTGAATAACTGAGCAGTGAGAAGTTTGACTTTGTTGTAACGGTGTTGACACGTGTTGTTGTATCGCCCGTCAAATCATCGTCAGCCGCACTGCAGCTTACTAAACCCAATGCCATCATACAAGTGATGACCATTCCAAAAAACTTTTTCATATTTTATCATTTACTAATTGTTATTCAATCATTTAAACCTGGTCTCCTCTTACAAGCATCTGCCGGGTAGCAGTACTTAGGAAGACTTCCTAAAATAACCTTTCGGCCTAAATCATCTTTTACAATATACAAATGATATACAAGAATATAAAATGTACTTCTTACATTTGTTCGGGTGCAAAATTAGAGAAAAAAGTAATACGCTCCAAATATTTTAGGTTAAATTATGTAAAGAAATGCAACATTTACGCACACAACAATCCTGTTACATAACAAAATGAAAGAAAAGCGAAAGAAAAATGAAAGAAAAGGGCATTAAAAAAGCGGAAAACCCGAAGGATTCCCGCTATTATTTTGGGTTGATAAATCTCGAAGATTAGTCGAGGTTAGCCAACTTGTTGTCAGAATGAAGAACATCCTTGATCTTGTGGCTATAGAGGTCAACCATGTACTCACGAGCCTTACCGCAGTACTGACGTGGGTCGAAGTACTCTGGGTGAAGAGCCAATGTCTCACGAACACCTGCTGTGAAAGCAAGACGAGAGTCAGAGTCGATATTGATCTTGCAAACAGCGCTCTCAGAAGCCTTAGTCAACTGCTCCTCTGGGATACCAACTGCATCTGGCAACTTACCACCGAACTTGTTGATGATATCAACATACTCCTGAGGAACTGAAGAAGAACCGTGGAGAACGATAGGGAAACCAGGAAGCTGCTTCTCAACTGCTGCCAATACGTCGAATGCCAATGGAGGAGGAACGAGGTGACCAGTCTTAGGGTCACGTGTGCACTGCTCTGGCTTGAACTTGTAAGCACCGTGAGAAGTACCGATAGAGATAGCCAATGAATCAACACCTGTACGTGTAGCGAAATCAACAACCTCCTCAGGCTTTGTATAGTGAGACTCCTCAGCAACTACGTCATCCTCAACACCAGCGAGGACACCGAGCTCACCCTCTACAGTTACACCGAACTGATGAGCGTAATCAACAACCTTCTTTGTCAATGCGATGTTCTCCTCGTATGGAAGAGCAGAACCGTCGATCATTACAGAAGAGAAACCGAAGTCTACACAGCTCTTACATGTCTCGAAGCTATCACCGTGATCGAGGTGAAGAACGATCTCAGGATGGTTGCAACCCAACTCCTTAGCATACTCTACAGCACCCTCTGCCAAGTAACGGAGCAAAGTAGGGTTAGCATACTTACGAGCACCCTTAGATACCTGGAGGATAACTGGTGACTTCAAGTTAGAAGAAGCCTGGATGATAGCCTGGAGCTGCTCCAAGTTGTTGAAGTTGAAAGCAGGAACGGCCCAACCGCCCTTGATAGCTCTTGCGAACATTTCCTTAGTGTTCACAAGACCGATTTTCTTGTAATCTACTGCCATAATTGTTATTAATTTTATTGTTTAATGAAACATTCTATTCATTTTTATCAGATGGATTCTAGACGCACCCACCATAACCGAGTGCAAATTTAACTTTTTCTTTTGAGACGGCAAAAAATATGCTTACTTTTTCGTGTTACAAGCGAGTTAAAAAAGTTAATTCCCCCTTTTTAGCCGCCTTAAGCCCTTTATTTGCTAATTACACTTTGCAATTTGTACTCCCGAACGGCATAAGCCAAGACGATGAGGAAACCGATAAACGGTACCACGAAAGGCAGGGTGACATGGGTGGTATCGGCTATCATTCCCATCAGCAGGAAGCCGCATCCGCCTATCGGAGTCATCATCAGGAGCGAGGATGCCGACTTGGTGAGATTGCCCAATCCCGTGAGGGCGATGCTGAAGATGGTAGGGAACATGATTGCCTCGAAAAGATAGTTGCCCACCAGGGCTACCAGCGACACGATGCCCAGATCGCAAAGCACCAGACCGATGCAGACCACGCTGCCCACGGCACAGATGAGAAGCATGGTGGTTGCCTGGATATGGCGCATGATCCAGCTGCCCAGGAATCTGCCTACCATGAAGAACGCCAGGGCGAGGGTGAGGACGAGAGAGGCGGTGCGGTCGCTCATCCAATGCATGCCGGTGACGAAATTGATGAAGTAGGAATTGATGGAGATCTCGGCTACCTCGTAGCTCAGGAGGGCGAAGAGACCGAAGACGAACATCCTGTGGTTGGCAAAGAGCTTGGCGATATTGCTGCCCTTCGCCTTGTCTTCCGTCGTCTGCTGGTGCTGGATTTCCGGCAGATCGACACGGGAGAACACCACGGCGATGGCAAGTACCAGAACGCCCAGGATGGCATAAGGTATGACCACATTGCCGCCCTGCTGCGTGTCATTGAAGAGGAACTGACCGATGCAGAAGGTGGCAAAGATGCTGCCCAGTCCATTGAACGACTGCGAAAGGTTCAATCGGCTGGTAGCGGTCTCCCTGGCACCCAGTTCGGTAACGTATGGATTGGCGGCTGTTTCGAGGAACACCAGTCCGCATCCGATGACAAAGAGGCAGAAGAGGAAGGCTGAGAAGCTGCCTATCGATGCCCCCGGAATAAAGAAGATGGCACCCAGACCGAAGAGCAGGAGGCCGAACACCACGCCCCGGCGATAGCCATACTTATTGATGAAGATACCCGCCGGTATAGCCATGAGGAAATAACCCAGATAGGTAGTTACCTGAATCAGGGCAGACTGGGTGATACTGATGTGCAGGGCATTCTGGAAGTGCTTGTTGAGCACATCGAGAATGGCACGCGCGAAGCCCCACAAGAAGAAGAGCGACGTGATGAGAATGAACGGGACAAGATATTTCTTGTCGCTCACTGAATGGTTTTCTGTTTCTTGGTTCAACATTTTTTTATTCTATTTCTTTTTTACTGAACACTTTTTTATTCTTGATGCCGGCAGTGCCGGGAGCCTATTCCTGCGGATGCAGGACAGCTCCCTCCTGCTTCTTGCCATCCATCAGGATTCTGAGCGGACGGTCGAAGCGTACATGGCGCACATACTGCGTCTCTTCTATGGCTGGCATCGCATCGAGCATCTCCTTGTTCACGAAGCCTCCCTCTTCGGTATTGGTATCTACCGTGAAATAGCCCACGCCGAAAGAGGTGAGGTTCTGGAAAAAGTGGGTGCCCTGACTCGGATCGATGTTGTAATTCTTCAATGCCACCTCTACGATGACGCGGGCGGCACTGATATGCGGCCACTTGACCGGTACGCCCAGGTAATGATCACTCGATCCCCAGCGGCCCGGACCTATCAGCACATAATTCTTGCCATCTGCCAGGAACTTGCGGTTGATGCGCTCGATATCATCGGCTACATAGAAGTTGTTCATCGCCGAGAAGTGGTCATCGTACTTCACATACACCACATCGGTGACATCCTCGCTGATGCCATGGCCTAGGGAGTTGTGGGAACGGAGCAGACAGTCGGCATCCGGTATCGCCCTGACATCCTCGTCGAGCATCTCCTTGGCATCCACGATCGGACGGATCTGGAGGAGATAGAAATCGCAGGTCTTGTCGGCATGGATATTGCAGGCAAACTCAATCTCCACCGGTCGGCGCATCGCCTCGGAACCGCACTTCATCGACATCTGCATGAGTTCCGGCAGGGGTACCACATCGTGCTGGAGCACTCCGGCAAAGGTGATGAGCTTGCGGCCGGTTTCATACACACCGTCGTTGATGACCTGATCGTAAGGGTCGAAGGTAGAGGCGATGTAGTTGAGACTCTGGTCTTCTACCGCATCCTTCACGCGGAGCTTGAGGATATTGAATCCGTCATCCACCTTGAAGTCATCGCCCACATGCTTCATGTCGAGGGCATAGAACTGGGTCTGGGTATCGCGCAGCGCCATCTCCGTCTCGGAAGTCTGCAGCACCTGATGCGGATGATACGGACAGACGCGGAGGGTCTGACCGCCATCCACGATATACTTACCCAATCCGAGGGCAAGACTGGCAATACCCTCCTCTGCCTCCTCATCGCCGATAGGATAATAGTTGAGCGAACGGAGCACGCCACTCATCGTAGGATAATAGCGGGTGCCGTAGTCCTTGCCCACCACCTCCTGCAGGATTACCGCCATCTTCTCCTGGTCGATGACGTTGCGGGTGGCGGTCATGTATGCCTTGGAATCGCGATAGAACACCGAGGCATACACGCCCTTGATGGCGCAGGCGAGCATCTGGAGCATCTGATACTTATCCGCGAGATAAGGTATCATATAGGTGGAATAGATGCCGGCGAAAGGCTGATAGTGGGCATCCTCAAGCAGCGAACTGGAACGGATGGCGATAGGACTCTTCGTTGCCTCGAAGAAGGTGAAGAAGTCGGCTATCAGCGAATCGGGCAGCTGCGCATGGAGGAAGTGCTTCAGGATTTCATCATCGCTGGCATCGCTCAAAGCTATCGGATAGAGATTGTTGCTCATCATGAACTCGTCGAAGATATCGGTACAGAGCACCACAGTCTTCGGAATCTGCACGGTGGCATTCTCATACTGGTTGAACTCAGGATGGCGCTTGATGATGTTGTCGAGGAAGGCAAGTCCCCTGCCCTTTCCGCCCAGCGATCCTTCGCCGATGCGGGCAAAATGGGCATACTTATCGAACTTCATTCTATCAAACACGGCAACCACGCCCAGGTTCTTCATGTGACGGTACTGCACGATGGCATCGAATATGATCTGCCGGTGGGCATCCACATCCTGCAGCTTCTCCCAGGTGACGTGCTTCAGGAAGGCGGAAACCGGGAAGATGGCACGGGCACAGAGCCAGCGGCTCATGTGATTGCGGCTGATATGATAGAGCATCGAATCGTTGGGGATGTTGAAGATGTTATCCTGCAACTCCTTCAGACTGCGGATGCGCATGATTTCCTCGTGGGTTTTCGGATCGCGGAAGATGAAATCGCCGAAGCCCATGTGCTCCTCCATCAGGCGACGGAGATCCACACTCATCTTCTTGGAGTTCTTATCTACAAAGCGGAATCCCTCGGCTTCTGCCTTGGCACGGTTGTCGCTCTCGGAACTCTCGATGATGAGCGGCACGAACGGATCGGTCTTGCGGATGTAACGGAAAAGGCGCAATCCGGCATCAGGACATTTCTCACGTCCGAAGGTATCGGTGCCGTGCTCGGGATTCGCCTCCTGCTCCACCTCGTTGCCGAAAGCCTTGGCGGCACTCTTCAACGGGAATCGGGCATCGCTGATGACGCCCAGGGTATTGTTGGAATACTTATCGTAGAGTTTCTGCGCCTCTTCGTAGGTACGGGCGAGCACCACCTTCGGACGACCACGCATTCGCATCGTGGCAGCATGGCGGTTGAGGGCTTCCTTGGAAAAATTCTTGCTCTGCTCCAATATATAATTATAGAGATTAGGCAATATAGAACTATAGAAACGGATAGAATCTTCTACCAGGAGAATCATCTGCACGCCTGCTTCCTGTATGTCATGCTCAAGATTCATCTTATCCTCTATCAGCTTGATGATAGAAAGAATAAGGTTGGTGTTGCCCAGCCAGCAGAATACGTAATCGAAGATGCTGAGGTCTTCGTTCTCCATTCGCTTGGTGATGCCGTGGGAGAACGGGGTGAGTACCACGCAGTGGATACTCGGGAACTTGCCCTTGATATCGCGCGCCACATCGAAGGCATCGTTGTCGGCATTGCCCGGCATACAGATGACGAGATCGATGACGGTGGAGCGCAGCACCTGGGCTGCCTCTTCGGTGGTTGAGACCTGGGTGAAGGTTGGGGGGTAACGGAGTCCCAGCTCCATATACTCATTATATATCTTCTCCTCGATGCGTCCATCATCTTCTAGCATGAACGCATCGTAAGGGTTGGCTACAATCAAGACATTGTAGATACGTCGCATCATGAGATTCACAAATGATACGTCTTTCAAATAGAACTTATTCCACTCTTGGGGTACATTATTTTCCATATGTGTAGCGAATTATAGTGCAAAGATACTGATTTTCTGAGATTTTCTTGCATTTTTCATCGTTTTTTTATATATTTGCAAACAAAATATCGAGAAGTTATGAAAAGAAGATTATTTATCATAGCATTATTGAGTACATTTCTGAGTACATTATCATGCATCCCATGCTGCGGTCAGAAGCATCAGCGTGGCAAGGCATCCTATTACTCTAAGCGTGCCACGGGTGCCAGGTCGGCAAGTGGACAGAGAATCCACCATGACAGTCTGACGTGTGCACACCGTTATTATCCCTTCGGCACGATGCTGAAGGTTACGAATCTGAGAAATGACAAGAGTGTAATCGTCGAAGTGATCGACCGTGGTCCGTTCGGAAGGGGAAGAATCATTGACCTTTCCTGGGCTGCCGCAAAAAAAATCGACATGATTTCGCAGGGTGTGGCTACGGTGAAGGTAGAAAGACTGGATAACCCTGTTCCTTTCAAGCCTGAGGATAGCAAGCTCCCGAAGATAGATTTCGAAATGGCAGAGTTTGAACCAAAACATTATTTCGAAAAGAAGGAAAAGGCAAGGGAGAAGGCTGAAGCCAAGATCGAGGCAAAGGAAAAAGCTAAAGCCAAGGTCGAAGCAAAGGAAAAAGCCCCTCATCACCGCCATACGCCCTGAAAGGGCAGAAACTCCTAGCACCAACACGCCCTGAAAGGGCAGAAGCCCCTAGCCCAGGGCAACACCCTGGGTAAACCAGCTATGTACAATACGCCCTGAAAGGGCAAAAGCTCCTAGCCCAGGGCAACACCCTGGGTAAACTAGCTGTGTACAATACGCCCTGAAAGGGCAAAAGCTTTATACTCCCCCCAAAAAGAAAAAAGCAAGAACCAGCAATCAAGCTGTTTCTTGCTTTTTTGATTTTATGTTGCAACTACTAGGGGATTATTATCTCTTGGTAGGGATATTGAATTCATTGACCTTGGAAATGGATTTGCCCTCATGAATCACACTCACGCAAAACCTTGCCATTCCATCCTTTAACTTTCTATCCGCTTTTACCATTGCGGTGTATCGAACACCCGATCCTGGGGAAATCTTCTCGACATGGATGCTCGGCGAAATGAAGATATGTTTGTTGCCGGTTGTTTCAACCACGGTTGGAACAACATCGTAAACCGGCTTATAACCTCGGTTGAGAATCTCGAATATCACCTTGCAGGTTTCATTGCGATTCAAACAATTATCTTCATTGTCATCAACAAACCGTGCATTCACAATCTCCAAAGTAGGAGAATAGGAGAATCGGGCACCAAGCTCCTCTACGGTAGCAGAAGGCATAGAAGTAGTAGGCTGCTGGGCACTGTAATCGCCGGTATAGTCCTTGCCCTTGAAATCATAGAGACGGTCATCTCCACCATTGTCGGAATCAAAGATCTCCGGATTATCAGTTACGGGAGTATTGCTGTAATCACTTCCGGAGCGTCGCTCTGCCCTATCCTGCTGGTAAGCTGCTTCACGGCCAGCATGAGCCTGATCAGCCTGACTTCCGATAACAGCACCTACAACAGCACCGCCAGCCATGCCGATGATGGTTCCCATGTCAGAGCCTCTAGGTCCACCGGATAATCCACCGATGGCAGAACCCAGAATGGAACCAATGGAACCTCCAGCGTAGGCTCCACTGCCAGTATATGTATCACAACTGCCCATCACCAGGGAAGAGCAGAGCATCAAAAGTATCACCTTTTTCATAACCCAATCATTAAATTCTACTGCAAAAGTACAACTATTTATCGAAAACATCAAGAAAGAATCCCTAAATAACGTTAGGGAATCCCCTAAATCCGGAAAGACATCATCAACTATCCTAGGGAAAAGCAGAGCTAGTCAAACAAAAAAGCGCCTCTGTCTAACGACAGAAGCGCTTATATATAGTGAGATCAGTTGTAACTTATTCAGCTGCAGCCTCTTCAGTTGCAGGTGCCTCAGTTGCAGGAGCCTCCTCAGCCTTTGTTGCCTTGCGACTACGACGAGTCTTCTTAGCAGCAGCCTTAGGAGTCTTAGCCATGTTCTCATCAAAGTCAACGAGCTCGATGAAAGCGATCTCAGCTGCGTCACCCTGACGGGTACCCAACTTGATAACGCGAGTGTAACCACCAGGACGGTTAGCTACCTTCTCAGCTACCTCACCGAAGAGAGCCTTCACAGCGTACTTGTTCTGAAGATAACGGAAAACAACACGACGTGATGTAGTAGTATCATTCTTTGAACGTGTGATCAGTGGCTCAACATACTTCTTAAGAGCCTTTGCCTTTGCGAGGGTCGTAGTGATTCTTTTGTGCTCACTCAAGATAAGTGATGCAGCCATGTTAGCCAACATCGCGTTACGATGAGAAGCAGTACGACCTAAATGGTTGAATTTCTTATTGTGTCTCATTTTAATTTTTGTTCTTTTTGGACAAAGGATGCATTACGCATCCTTGTCTAATTTATACTTTGAAATATCAGTTCCAAAAGACAGATTCAGACTCTCGAGCAAATCATCAAGCTCTGAGAGCGATTTCTTACCGAAGTTGCGGAACTTCAAGAGGTCAGTCTTGTTAAACTGAACCAAATCACCCAAGGTATCTACATCAGCTGCCTTCAAGCAGTTGAGCGCACGAACACTGAGGTTCATATCTACGAGACGAGTCTTGAGCAACTGGCGCATGTGAAGAACCTCCTCATCAAACTCCTGGTTGGTATCCTGATCAGGACTCTCCAGGGTAATCTTCTCATCAGAGAAGAGCATGAAGTGATAGATAAGGATCTTCGCAGCCTCTTTCAGCGCATCCTTAGGACTAATGGAACCATCTGTTGTAACTTCGAGTACGAGCTTGTCATAATCGGTCTTCTGTTCAACACGATATGGCTCAACCGCATACTTTACGTTACGGATAGGGGTGTAGATGGAATCGATTGGGAGAACGTTAACGTCTGTGCAGAATTGACGATTCTCATCAGCAGGAACGTATCCACGTCCCTTATTAATTGTCAGATCAATCTGCATCGAAGCTTTGGAGTCTAAATGACAAATCACCAAATCAGGGTTTAACACTTCAAATCCAGTCAGATACT